>JACCDL010016850.1_pt1 | contig 10677 bp, 8 predicted proteins | sample 7441931 | NCBI WGS metagenome assembly JACCDL01 (sample SAMN15323437, study PRJNA562643) | freshwater metagenome | isolation source: river surface water | place: USA:Blue River Watershed | collected 2017-08-16 | reverse complement strand
CGAAATTACTTGCAGCAGTGCACGAAAACCTTTGTGTAGTGGGTGATGATGCACAAAGTATTTATAGCTTTCGTGGTGCCACCATCGAAAACATTTTACAATTCCAAAAAGATTATGACGATGTGAAGTTGGTCAAGCTTGAACAAAATTATAGAAGTAGCAAGTCGATTATCGAAGTGGCGAATTATGTGATTAAAAATAATAAAGGTCAGATTCCAAAAGAACTATGGACCGATAACGAAGAGGGGGATAAAATTAAGTTGGTGCGCACCATGACTGATAATGAGGAAGGAAAATTTGTTGCAGATAGTATCCAAGAAAATAAATTAAGAAATCATTTTTACAATAAAGATTTTGCCATTTTATATAGGACCAATGCCCAGTCGAGGTCCTTTGAGGAAAGCTTAAGAAGAACAGGCATTGCTTATAAAATCTATGGTGGGCTTAGCTTCTATCAAAGAAAGGAGGTGAAAGATTTTATCGCTTATCTGCGCGTTATTGCCAATACAAAGGACGAGGAAGGATTAAAAAGAATTATCAATTATCCTGTAAGAGGCATTGGTAAAACGACTGTGGAAAAATGTTTGGTGATAGCGAGTGAACAAAATATTACTTTTTTTGAAGTACTAGAAAAAGCAAAAGGATTTGGATTTAAAGCAGGCACACTTAATTCGATCGAAGAGTTTGTGACCATGATTAAGTATTTTCAAAACCTTTTAACCAAAAACAATGCCTACGATGTGGCGGTGCAGGTTGGTAAGAGTACAAATATGATCAAGGAACTTTTCAACGATAAGTCTACCGAAGGATTAGCGCGTTATGAAAACGTACAAGAATTATTGAACTCTATTAAAGAGTGGACAGAAAGTCCAAGCAACGACGATGGTGAATTAGGGGATAAAAGTTTAGGATCATATTTACAACAGATTACTTTAATTACAGATGCAGACAATGATACGGGCAACGAAGACACTGTAAAATTAATGACGGTGCACGCAGCAAAAGGTTTGGAATTTGATTGTGTGTTTGTAGTAGGATTAGAAGAAACATTATTCCCAAGTGGCATGAGCGTGAATACAAGAGAGGAATTGGAGGAAGAGCGTAGATTGTTTTATGTGGCTGTAACCCGAGCGAAAAAACATTTATGGTTGAGCTATGCCAACTCGAGGTATCGCTTTGGCCAACTGGTACAAAATGATCCTAGTAGATTCATTGAGGAAATGCCAGAAGAAAAATTAGACAAGTCAAGTGCAGGTGGTGGGGCAAGAAACCAATCAAGTGGATGGGGCAGCGCCTACGACAGAATGCACGGTGGAAATAAAGCTGGTTATAATAAACCAAGTACTAGAAGCAGCGTTGCAAGCAGTAAGCCAAGCTATTTACCAGTGACGCCTCCAAGCACTTTGAATAAAAATCATATCCCTTCGGCCAATTTCGAAGCAGCCGATCCAACTGCTTTAGAAGCCGGCATGAAAGTGGAGCATCAAAAATTTGGCTTTGGGATCATTAAGTCCATTGAGGGCTCAGCACATAACCCTATTGCCAATATCCTCTTTGATGTGAATGGAGAGAAAAAGATCATGTTGAACTACGCTAAACTAATGATCATCAATAGCTAAATGATGTAGAAAATAGGATCTAATTAGGCGTCAAGAGACCATTTAGTGTCTTTCGATATCGGAAAAATAAAGCTTTTGTACACCTTCTTGGGCTAGCAAGCCACCCAATTTGATTATTTTTGTATCGGATTCAAAAACACAGATTATGATTACAACAGGCAATACCATCGTGAGCATTTATACAGAAATGACACCCAATCCAGAAACTATGAAGTTTGTGGCCAACAAACTATTGTATCCGGGTAAAAGTTTAGATGTTGCAGAAGAAGCTTTGGCTACTGCTTCTCCATTGGCGAAAGAATTATTTAGCTTTCCTTTTATCAAAAGTGTTTTCATTGCGAGCAATTTTGTGACGCTTACGAAAACAAATGACACTGAAGATTGGCAGGATGTGATCCCAACGATCAAAACATTCTTAAAAGAATATCTTGAAGCAGGTGGTGTAGTAGTGAACGAAGATGAGGTTGCAAAAATGAAACAAGAAGCAACCAATGTAGTATCTGCTGATGACGATGATGTGGTAAAGCGCGTAAAAGAATTATTAGAAAACTATGTAAAGCCAGCGGTTGAAATGGATGGCGGTGCAATACAGTTTAAAAGTTATAAGGAAGGTATCGTTAACCTAATGCTACAAGGCTCTTGCAGTGGATGTCCATCAAGTATGGTCACACTTAAAGCAGGTATCGAAGGCATGATGAAGCGCATGATTCCCGAAGTGAAAGAAGTAGTTGCCGAAGCTGAGTAAGCTAAAGCATCCATTATACTATAAAAAAGGCCTTAAAATATTAAGGCCTTTTTAGTTTACACGATAAAAAAATTATTGAAACAAAGTCTTTACTAATCGTAATCAATCATTATATATGATTTGTCAAATATCCAATGATTATTATTCTTCTTTAAAAAAAATGATTCAATTCCTGAGTGATTCAAAATGGCAATAAAACATCTAGTATAGTTTCTGAAAAATATAGGTTTCATTAATTTGCCAAAATATTTTTCAGATTTTGTAATTGAATCTGATAATACATTAACATTATAGCCATTAAACCAGCTTTTTTGAATATATAATTTACAAGTATCATTTAACATTGAACTATTTAATATTTCACAATCGACTTTATTAAGATTAATGTTGAAATTATTTGTCTGATTAAAATAAGGTAAGTGAATTTTATCAAATTTTCTTTTTATATCATAATATTTGATATAGTTGGTAAAATATGATGGCAAAGTTAAAGAATCGTTAGTTCCTAAAATAAATGGTAGTTTAAATTTTTTATTAGTTGCATCTCTAAATATAATTTTAATTTCTTGTACATATTTTTTTTCATTATTAAAATCTTGAGAATAAGAAATATGAAAAATTAATATTAAAGTTAAAGTCAACAATATTTTAAAGACGTGTTTCATTAAATTTATTTACGCTTTATTCTATTTCTTATAATTTGAAAGTAATATATATTACATCTCTATATTATTAAAAAATCAATCGTCAATTAACATTAAATAAAATTTATCTATTTCCCAAATGCCCTTTTTTTTCTTTAAAAAAAAGGATTCGATATTATTTGAAGTATAATTTGCAATAAAACATCTAGTATTATTCCTGAAAAATATTGGTTTGATATATTTTGTATAACTATCATTTTGAAATTTAGTAACAGAGTCCGATAAAATTTTCACATTAACACTAGAAAACCAGTCTTTTTGAATATATACTTTTGCAGTATCATTTAAAATTAAATAGTTTAATATATCGCAATCTTTTTTATTAAGATTTAAATATTTTGATACTACAAAATCATTCCACAGGCGACGTTGTTTTAAATTTATAATGAAGTCTTTATAACTAGTGAAATAAGATGGTAGTTTATAAGTCACACCTTTATAATAAAAAGTCGGTGTATAAATTTTATTATTGAATATATCATTCATAATCAATTTAATTTCCTCTACATCTCTTGTGTCATTTTTTTTCTCTTGAGAAATTGAATGATAGCTTATCAGTGTCAAGGAAAAAAATAAAAATATTTTTAATTTATTACACATTTATATAAAAGTTTTTTATTATTCTATTTTAATTATTATTAACATTTGAAGTTGTACATGGTTTTGTTCCTAAATTTGATTTGGCACCTTTTGCTTGAATTGCTAAAGCTTGGTAAGTTGAAACATTTTTAAAAACGGAAAGACCTACAGCATCATCGTAAAGTTGACGAGGAATTTTACCTTCTGCTGATTGTTCAAATATAGAAAGTTTTGAATCACCTCTAAAAACAGAAGATTCCAAATCATCAAAAACTAGGGCTAAAGCAAGATTAGGGTTTTGTCTCAATTGTGGGTATAAGTCTTCTAGAGTTGTTGCCATTTGATTAATATATCTTAACATAAAAGTATGTTGATTTGGAATATAAGTTTTCAATTCCTCTTGAATTTTGTTATTAAAATAATCATGTAAAACTTCGTGCATAATTGTTAAAGTTTGACGCTCCTCTGAAAAATCATTATTTAACAACCTTGCATTTAATTTTGTTTGGTAAACTCCATTATTATCTACATATGATTCACCATAAAGATCTTCTCCTTTACTATTTTTTAAATCATCGTCCTGACTAAAATTAAGAATTATTTTTTCATTTTTACCAAACACATTTACTAATATTCCTCCAATTGAATTTGTTAATTTATTAGCATTTTGAAGTTTTGAAACTAACTCTTTTAAACAACGATCTGTAATATTATTAATAATTTTGTCGATTTCATTATTGCCAGACCCTCCACCACCTTCACGACCACCACCGGGGGCACCACAATTTAATTTTATTATATCTGATTTTTCAGATATTCCAATTGTTGTTTGACAAGATTTATCTGTATCACATCTCTCCCCCAAATAATTTATATCTATACTACCATCAACATAGTATGTTACTAAATAAAACATAGTACAGCCAGATGATTTAACTAAATTAGAACCAACACTATATGATTGTTTTGGAGAATTTTTGTTTGATTCAAATACAATATTCGAATTTGTAATTAATCTTTCATATTTTCTATTGCCATTTTGATAACCATATTCCCATAAAAAAGTATTTGATAAACTAAATGCCTTTATTGAACCGGTATACCCATTCATATTATATTTATAAAAACCCGCAATTACATCAATTGGTGAAATTTGATCTATTGGTAAAATTACATCGGAAGGTTTATTTAATATAAGGTTTTTGGTAGTTGTGACACTTGAAATACTTAGTGGTGTCTCGGTAATTAAACTATAATAGATACTTTGTGTATTATTATTATATAGAAACATCATGCCTATTCTATTTCTACTATAATTTAATGGTACATAAATTAGTTTTACATCCTTTGATATTGATGACTCTGATAAATCACTCCAATCGGATTTGCTAATTAAAGTATCTATAAATAAGCTTGCATTTAAATCAACTATTTTTTGCTCATTTAAATAGGACAATATCATTTCCTTAGTAGCATTATCACTTGAATTTATAATTGAAATATCTTTTTTATTACATGATACCGTAAATAATAAAATAAATATTATACCTGCAGTTAAAGTAGCTAATATTGAATTTTTCATTCTTAATATTGATTGATATTTGTTTATCATAATCAATACTAGAATTATTTTCTTTACATAGCGTAAGAATCAAAATATATTAAAATAGTTTAAGAGAATATTTTCTATGTAATACTTTTAACGAACCTCTGTTTTACAACTTTCCATAAAGCGCTCTCAATTTTTCACGCGTCATAATTTGCTCCCAATCTTTTCCAAGTGCATTTTCCCATAATGGTTTCATACCAAGAGACACATTGATCATTGCATCAAATTGTTCCTCTGATAAATTCGCACAAATGCCAACTGGAATATCAATATTATTTTTAGCTACCATGTGCTTAAACTCTTTCACGCCAGCTGGATAATATTCTTCTAAGTGATTCATCACGATACAGTTACCGATACCGTGTTTGGTTCCTAATAAATAACTTAGGCCATAGCTCACCGCGTGCGCCACACCCACTTGGCTATAAGCAATACTCATTCCACCTGCATAAGAAGCCATCATCAACTGATCATCGCATTCATCGTCCCAGGTATTTTTTTCTACAAATACTTTTCTACATAGTTCTAATGCCTTTTCCCCATAGCTTTTACTAAACTCGTTTAAGAATGTACCTTCTAAACTTTCAATACAATGGATATAACAATCCATCCCTGTATAAAAACGTTGATTCGCTGGTGCGTCCTTTGTTAATTCAGGATCCAATACAATTTGATCAAATGGTGTAAAGTCAGAATTCATGCCTAGTTTACGTGTTGGTCCTGTAAGCACTGTTGTACGACTCACTTCGGCACCCGTTCCACTTAATGTAGGTATGCCGACTTTATAGACGCCTGCTTGTTTTACTAAATCCCATCCTTGGTAATCTGCAGAGGAGCCAGGATTGGTCATCATCAAGGCAACCGCTTTTGCCAAGTCCATTGTGGAGCCTCCCCCAATTCCAATGATACCGCTTACTTCACCGAACTCTGCTTTTAAACTTGCAGCCAAAGCATCTACCTGTGTTGTCTTTGGCTCATAGGTTACGTCTACATAAACAATTTTATCTTTTCCTCTTAAGGGCACTCTACCTGCCAAAGGTTTTCCTTCAAAATAATGGTCTAAGAAAAATATCATTGGAAAATCACCTTTTCTTCTTGGTGCGATGATTTCATCTAATTGATTAAAGGAACCTCTTCCATACACCACATAATCCACCATTTTAAAATTACGAAACTGCATAATTATTTTTTTACTCGTTTCAAAGTTACAATCTTATTCATAAAAAAAGCGACCCTTTGGAGTCGCTTTTAGTTTACTGTGCTAATTTCTTTTGTAGTTCTTCTAAGGACACCCCTTTTGTTTCTGGCACTTTCGTTAAAATCCAAACTAATTGTAATGCCATCATTACAGTAAAGAATGCAAATATGGGCCAAGGGTTGTCTTTAAAGATCCCACTTTCGCTATCCAAGAAAACAGGTGTAACCAAAGTAATCAACGCTGCAAATACCCAGTGTATACTTGCGCCAAAGGCTTGACCCTTGGCTCTAATTTGAGTAGGAAAGATTTCTGATATCAAAACCCAAATCACAGCACCTTGTCCAATCGCATGTGCAGCTATAAATAATAATAAAAAGCTAAGCATAAATTCGGGTGCACTATGATTAATAAATCCGTAAGCCACCATGGACAAGCTAATAATGTAGCCAAATGATCCAATAATTAATAAAGTTTTACGACCAATGCGGTCAATTAACCAAAGACCAACAAATGTAAATACCAGGTTCATTAAACCTAAAGAGATTGAACTTAATAAAGAATTATTTTTTGCAAATCCTGCTTCCTCTAAAATTCTAGGCGCATAATATAAAAGAAAATTGATGCCCGATGCTTGATTAAAAAAAGCAACAAAAAAAGCAATGGATAAAATTTTACTGTGGTGTTTTGTAAACAACTGAATACTGCCTTGTGCTTTTTCTTCCTCATAAGCGGTGCTTATTTCTTGAATCGTTTCGTCTATATTTTCCACGCCCACAATGGCTAAGTTGGCTCTAGCACCTGCCTCGTCGTTTTTAACTGAAAATAACCATCTTGGACTTTCAGGTAAACCGAGTGTCATTAATGTATATATGACAGAAGGGATTAATAAAACGGCCAACATCCAACGCCAATCATTGGCGCCACCAACACCTGCTAAAAAATAATTAGATAAATAAGCAATTAAAATACCAAAGACAATATTGAACTGGTACATGCCTACTAACTTTCCTCTATTGTTTTTATTTGAAATTTCAGAAATATATGTTGGTGCTGCTACAGAAGATACACCGATCGCAATACCTCCAATTAATCTAAAGAACGAAAAGGTATAAGGGTCTTGTGCCAAGGCAGAACCAATAGCGGATGCAATAAACATAATACCTAACCATATCAACACTTTTTTACGACCATATTTTTCGGTGGGTGCGCCCGCAAACACAGATCCAATAACGGTTCCCCACAGGGCCATGGACATAATAAAAAATCCATGAAACAATGGTGTAGTATTCCAAAGTGATTGAATAGGTTTATCTGCTCCTGAAATCACCACCATATCAAAGCCAAATATAAATCCAGCCAAGGCGGCTACAATAGTTGATTGAAATAATTTTCCTTTGTTCATTTTATTATTTTAAAAGTTGTGCTGCTTTAATCAAGTCTTCGGGCGTGTCAATTTCAACACCCATATAATTAGTGACAGCCATTTTGATAGATACACCATTTTCTAGGTAACGTAAACACTCTATTTTTTCTGCCGCTTCTAATGGTGACATCGGCCAGTTCGTAAAATCAATCAAAGCTTGTTTTTTAAATGCATATACACCCACATGTTCATAATAGGTAATCGCAATCTCCGTGGATCTTGGATAAGGAATCACACTGCGTGAAAAAAACAAGGCATTCCAATTTTTATCGACTGCTACTTTTACATAATTTGGGTCTTCGATAGATGTCTGATTGGTTAATACTTGCATTAGTGAAGCAACCCTTACAGTTGTGTCTTCAAAACAAGCAAGTACTTTCTCTAATGGTTCGCGTTGAACAAAAGGTTCATCGCCCTGTACATTGACAACGATATCAATATCTAAATTTTCAATTGCTTCTGCAATTCTATCAGATCCGCTTTCGTGTGCTTTTATACTCATAATGGCTTTGCCGCCATTTGAAACGATTTCATTAAAAATAATGTCGCTGTCGGTCACCACATATACTTCATCAAACAAGCCAGTCGCCTTTGTATTATCATAGGTATGCCTAATCACTGTTTTATCGCCAAGCATTTGCATCAGCTTTGCTGGAAACCTTGTTGCTGCGTAACGCGCTGGTATAAATGCGCCAATTTTATGCATGGATAATTTTAATTTATACGAATTTGTAAAGCGATTGATTAATAATCGGATTTGATAGATTTATTAAATGGCGCTTTTAGTTGATAAGAAAGCGATCCATCTTGAGTATTATCCATCACATCTAATCCATAAACAATCTGATCCATCGGTGTATCATTATAGGTTCCTAAAAGACGATCCCAGAATGAAAATATATTTCCATAGTTCGAATCTGTTTGTGGTCTTGTTATATGGTGATGTACGCGATGCATATTGGGAGATACAATAATGTAACCGAACGTTTTATCAAACCATGTTGGAATACGAATATTTGCATGATTGAATTGTGTAAGTACCACACTTAAGCTTTGATATAACATCACCATCCAAATAGGTGTACCCAAAATAAAAACAGCAAGAATTGCGAAAACAGCCCTCACTACTGACTCTCCTGGGTGGTGTCTATTTCCTGTAGTAGTGTCTACCATGGTATCTGCGTGGTGTACCATATGAAACTTCCATAAAAATTTTACTTTATGTTCAATCATATGCACTAAGTAGGCGCCGATAAAATCTAGTAATAATAGACCTGCAATTGCTTCGATCCAAGGATTCAAATGCACTATCTGTAGTAATCCAAAATGTTGTTGCACCGTCCAATCACTCGCCTTTACCATAACAAGTGCAAATGCAAAATTGATGACAATGGTGGTAAAAGTGAAGAAGAAATTAAGTCCAGCATGTTTTAACTTGTTGTACTTAAAATTAAATAGGGGAACTGCAAATTCTATTAACCAAAAAAAGGTGATACCACCTGCTAATAACAATGCACGGTGCAAACTAGGAATGGTTTCAAAATAGGTTTTTATCGCCTCTAACATAGCAATTTGATTTATTCATAAATGTAAATAAAAAACCCGATGTTCTGTTCTCAGATACACCGGGTTATTCTTAAGTCTTGTTAAAGACTTTGTATAGGATAGGGATTAACTATTTAACATTAACGGCATCACCAACATTAACAGGTCTTCGCCTGGCACCTGCTCTGATGGCTTGATCAATCCTGCCTTGCTTGGCGTAGACAATTCAATAAACACCTCGTCTGTATCTGCTGCATTCAACATCTCAATTAAAAACTTAGCGTTGAAGGCAATTTGGATATCTTCCCCTTGGTATTCACAACTCATGCGCTCGTTGCCCTCGAAACTGAAATCAATATCTTGCGCAGCCATTTGCAATTCATTGCCTGTAATATTTAAAGCCACTTGATTGGTGCTTTTATTACTAAATACATTCACGCGACGTAATGCATTTTGGAAATCATGCTTGTTCACTGTTAAACGATAAGGGTTATCTGCTGGAATCACCACTTTATAATCTGGGAATCTTGCATCAATCAGTCGGCAGATTAATTGTGTAGATCCATGTGCAACAAATAAATGATTGTTATTAAAGCTTAAAGTGATTGCGTCGTCATTATCTGGTAATGCGTTCTTTAATAAGTTTAGTGGCTTTTTAGGAACAATGAAAGAAGCGTTTTGAGTGGCTTTTACATCTGTTCTTTTGTAACGTACTAAACGGTGTGCATCTGTTGCTACAAACTGAACGCTATCTTTTGTTAATTCAAAGAAAACCCCTGTCATAGCAGGACGCAAATCGTCTCCGCTCACAGCAAATAAAGTTTTGTTGATTGCAGTTAATAAACCACCACTGGTCATATTAAAGCCCGTTGTATCGTCAGCTGTAGGCTCTTTTGGAAAGTTGTCCGGATTTTCACCCATCACTTTATACTTTCCATTATCGCTTGTAATTTCTACTGCATAGTTCTTATCAATATTAAAAGTCAAAGGTTGGTCTGCGATATTTTTCAAAGAATCAATTAAGATTTTTGCTGGAATACATACACGTCCATTCGCCTTGCTTTCTACTTCCATTTGAACGCGCATCACCGTTTCTAAATCAGTCGCTACAATGTTCAATTTTTTATCTTCTATTTCGAATAAAAAATCTTCCAAGATAGGTAATACAGTATTGGTATTAATGACACCAGAAATTTGTTGAAGGTGTTTTAATAAAGAAGAAGAAGATACAATAAACTTCATGCTGTCGATTTTT
>JACCDL010945960.1_pt1 | contig 10681 bp, 12 predicted proteins | sample 7441931 | NCBI WGS metagenome assembly JACCDL01 (sample SAMN15323437, study PRJNA562643) | freshwater metagenome | isolation source: river surface water | place: USA:Blue River Watershed | collected 2017-08-16 | reverse complement strand
TTTTAATAAAAAAGTGGTGATAATACAATAGCAATAGGGTATTAAACTTTGTATGGTGCGGATTCAAATAACAATACAGTATTGATTGGTAATTTTGCCGGTTTTGAAAATTAATTAGGTAGTGATTTGGTTGGAATAGGACACCGTGCATTATATAGTAATTTTACAGGTTCAAGTAATGTAGTTCTTGGAAACAATTCAATGTTTAATAATAATTCTGGTTGGTATAATGTTAGTATAGGTCATAGAACAATGGTAAATACTGTTTCTGGTGAAAAGAATGTTGTTGTTGGAAATGAAGGAATGGTCGCAACAACTTTTGGAGACGAAAATGTAGCAATTGGATATAGAGTATAATCTTCATCAACCATTGCTGATGCAAATGTAAGTATTGGAAGTAGTAATAATTAAGCATTAGTTTCAACTAATAGCAATATAAGTATTGGTTTCAGAGGAGGTGCATATGGTGGTTGTAGTATTGGTATAGGTGCTGAAACAATTGTTTCAGCGTCATTGGCACAATGTTATGGGTGTGAAAGTATAAATAATGGATATAATAGTTTAGTTATTGGAAATGGTTTGTCAAATTTGGGTAGTAATAGTTTTATTATACACAATAATTTAGTTAAATAATTATAAACGGCGTTTGAAAATGATATATTAAATCCAACATTGGATGGTAATATAAAATTAGAATATAATACACATAATTTATTTAATTTATATGATATGTTATATGGTAATTTAGTTGAAAAAACAATAACAATTAATGCTATATTGGAATTTAATTCCCCTATTAATTTTTACGGTTCGGTTACAGTTCATGATCCATTTACAGCATTGGATATATCTGTTTTTGATAATATTGCAACTTTCAATGATACTACAACATTTACAAGTAATGCAATATTTCAAGGTGGAATAAATGTAGATAATTTAGAATTATCAGGTAATTTATCAGTTGACGGAAATACGCGTCTTGGAACAATTGGGTAAAATGATAGTCTTATACTAAATACAGTAAATACATTTAATAATATAACAGATTTTAATAACAATGTTGATATTAATTCTGGTGGAATTTTAACAGTTGATTAATAAGCGTTTTTTAGTAATGGAATAGATATTATCGGCGGAATAAGTGTTTTTTAAAATGGTTTAGAAATTTAATCTGGTCTTGATGTAAGCAGTGGTCCAACAACTTTAAGTAATACATTATAGGTAGAAGGATAAGTATTATTGAATAATAATTTGTTGGTCAATGGAAATACAACATTGGGAACATTTGGATAAATTCCGGCAGATACACTTACAATTAATAGTGATACATTATATAATAATATATCTGATTTTTATAATAATGTTGGTTTTTATAGTAATGTTTTAATTAGTTCAAATATAACTAATACAAATTTCTTAATAGAAGTTCCATCTGTATATCAAGATTAAGTTACATTCAATAGTAATGTAAATCTATATAATGATGTGATTATTGGAACATAGGGATAAAATCCACCATATAATCTTAGTGTTTATAGCGATACCGATTTTAATAACAATGTTCATATTACTTCTAATTTAGGTGGAACAACATTATTGGTTGATGTTCCTTCTACATATAATGATAATATCATATTTAACAGTAATGTTGATATAACTTTGGCAAATGGGGGACTATTTACAGCATAATCATTAATTATAAATGATACATTGTAAGTTAATGGTTAGGTATTATTAAATAGTAATTTAACAGTATAAGGCAATACAGTACTTGGAACATTTGAATAAATTCCATCAGATAATATTTTGATATATGGTATTACAAATTTTAGCAACAGTATTAATACATATGATGATATTACATTTAATTCAAATGGTTCTATTGATACTGTTTTTACAAATAATATAGATACAATATTTAATGATAATATTACAGCAAACAATATAAGCACCTTTAATAGCAATGTTATTATAAATGATGACTTGGTAGTTAATGGAAGTATAATATCAAGTAATGCAAATTTTGGTGATAATGTTCTTATTTAAGGAACTTTTGATGTTCTATAAAAAGCAACTTTTAGCAATAATATTGAAGTTTTAGGATTATCAACATTTTAAGATACCGTATAAATAAATAGTAATTTGATAGTATAAAATAATACTGAATTACAAAGTAATGCAACAATAAAGGGAGTATTGACACTAAAATCATTAAATGATACAACATATGGTGGAAATTGGAGAATATATAATAGTAATAGTGATAATAATTATTCTGATTTATATTTTAGTAGTATAAATGGAGCTCTTGTAACTATGAATGATGTATTTAGCGCAGGAGCGAGTAGTTTTACTGGATAACATAGGTGTTCATATACAAATTTTGAATATACAAAAAATATGATAGGTTTTATTGTATGTTCAACAGGGGAAATACGAAATTTAGGAAGTGAAGTATATGGAACAAGTAAGTTTATGTGCGACGAAGCAATTCCTATTGTAGAATTACCTTAAAAAACATAAGATAATAGAGTATTTGGAGTAATATGTGGTATTGAACCAGAAGGAGAAATAAATGTAAGTTTTGGTCATATTTCAATTAAAAATAAAAGAGCAAACAAATAAGATAGAAAAATAATTATTAATAGTAGTGGTAATGGATATATAGCATGTACATAATCTATTTCTTCAATCAATGGAACACGAAAAATTAAAAATGGTGATTATATTTAAACTTCTGGTACATATAAGGGATTAGGAATAAAACAAAAAAGTTAAAATTTAAAAAATTACACAGTAGCGAGAGTTTTACAAGATTATCATTAATCTATGTATATATGTTAATATTGGGATATATAATCATAAAAACTTATAGAATATAGACTTTTATCTTGTATTTATCATTGTTGATTTATGATTTTTTTATGATTTTTTTATGAATATAAATATTAATATTTATATATAATTTGTATTAAAAAATAAATAAAAGAAATATAATTTTATATACTTATTATGGCAGCAAATACAATTTTTGGATAGGGAGTAATATATAACGGAAATACATTAGGAACTGGTACTGATATAGGTGTATCTAAACTATAATTGATAGGAGACAATGCTGTTCCGGGAAGGTTAGTATTGGCAGCGGGACGCAATTAAACGGCAGGTGATACAGCTAATTTTACAATTGGGATTGGAATTGACGGTAATTCTGATTTGGTTGTTATAGGAAATCCAACAGAAAGTGTTTCATCTTTAAGCGGAGATTTAAGTACAATTGGTGGCGCACATGCATTAGGAGACGCAAATGGAAATCTTTTCCCACGAAGTTTGATATGTGATAATATTGTTGATGCATCATCTATAACAACAAGTAATACATTATTTTTTTAAACAACATATAATCAAACAGGTTCTGGAAATGGCGAAATTAGCACGGGTGGTGGATTATAATATCGTGATTACTCTGGATCTTATGTGAAACTTTTAGATATAAATAATATCGCAAATGCAAATTTAACTATTGGTAATTTAAATGTAAGTGGAAACATATAAAATACAATAGGTTTTTTAGAAAATAGCACAAATAGTAATAGAGGTAGTGTAATTGACATTATTGGTGGAACAAATATTTCTGTATCTAAAAATATTAATGGATAAATCGCAGAATATACAATAAATGGTATAATTAGTGTAGGAGGTATTTCGCTGCCACCTGGATAAGTAGCATATGGAACCGGAACAGGTATTTCATCTGAAAATGTATTTTTCTGGAACGCAACAAATAACCGTCTTGGTGTAAATACTGCTATACCATTATACAATTTAGATACAACTGGTGATATTAGAGCAACGGGAATTGTAAGAGCAGACGGAGGTTTAACTACTGGGGTTACAACATTAGTATCAAATCTTAATGCTGATTTATTAGACAGTTAAGAAGGTGCTTATTATTTAACTCGTTCAAATCACACCGGAACACTAACAGTATCATAAGGTGGCACAGGTGCTACAACTTTAACATAAAACAAACTATTAATTGGTAATGGAACTGATAGTATATCAACGGACACAAATCTTCATTGGGATACTACAAACGATAGACTTGGTATAAATACAACAACACCTGGATATACATTGGATATAAATGGAATAATTAATACTTCAACTTCATATTATGTTAATAACATTGAAACATATAAGTCATCGTCGATTGAATTTTAGGCAAATACTTCAAATACTATTGATTTTAAATAAACTGGTGGTAATATCGATTATGATGGAAGAATATAATATTCATCAAATAATGGATTTTTATTATATGGTTCAAATTCAAGAGAAGATATAATACTAAATAGAAATACAGGAAATGTATTAATTGGTAATACAGGAACAAAAGAAAATTAACATGTTTTAGAAATATATCCAACATCAAATGGAACTTCTGAATATAATGTGAGATATACTGTAAATATAATAGATAATTCAAATTAAAATGGGGGGATTGAAACTAATTATTATGGTGTTGGAGGATCATCTAGTTTTAATTAACTTAATTTTTATCCATATGCTTCACGTCCAGGAGGACCTGCAAATATAATAAAAAGTTTAGATAGTAATTTTTCAGCAAATATTAGTTTTTGGACAGCAGCAAGTGGAAACAATGGATCAAACACGGCACTTGAAAGGATGACAATATTAAATAATGGTAATGTTGGTATAAACATTAACACACCCACCAATCATTTACATTTAAATTAATCAACCGCAACATAAGTATATAGTTAATTTACAAATAATTCTACTGGATTTACAGGCAATGACGGATTATTAATTGGAATTGATAGTTCTGGAAATGCAATTATTAATAATCAAGAAAATACAAATATGATTTTTAATACAAATGGGTTATAAAGAATGAGAATATTAAATAGTGGAAATGTAGGAATTGGAACATCTACTCCTAGTAGTTTGTTGAATATTGTTTCCGGGTCAAATACTTATATGACAATATAAACAACAAATACTTCCAATTATGGTGGAATTCTTTTTAATACACCAAATACAAGTATAATGTTTGCAAGTGGTGGCACGACTGCGCCACTTGGAACAGGAGGTTTGTATATATTGGATGTAATATAAGGATTTACCAGAATGATAATGGATGTTAATGGAAATTTTATTTTTGGTTAAAATCAATTTAATATAACACCAAATGTTAATTATGATTTTTTTGGTACATTATAAGCAACATTATTTTAAGGGGATGCGGCAAATACAAGTAATACAATAACAACATACACAAATACAATTTTAACAGCGGTAGGTGGTCGTGAAATTAATTTGGTTTAGGGAAAAAATATGAATATTACAAGTACTATTTCTGGTTAAAGAACTTCTTATACTATTGCAAATATTCCATATTTAAGCACATATTAATTTTATTTAAATACATAAAGTACAAATATACCAGACAATAGTACATATTAAAATGCGTTAGTATTATTTACCACAAATACTCTTTTTTAAAGTCCGGGTATTAGTGATGGAAGTTGGACATATAATGGAACAACTGGTATAATGACTACAAACTTTACCGCCACTTTTTCGATAGAAGCAAGTTTATATTAATCCGCAACTGCTATATAAATGAGAATATTATAAAATGGAGTATAAATATTTTAAACATATTAACCGTCTGGGTTAGGATTTATAAATTTTAAGTTTTTAATAAACGCATCAAGTGGAAATACATATGATGTATAAGTTAGAGTTTTAGATGTATCTGGTCGCGTTGCTCCCGGATATTTATAATAAGGTTCAACAATATTATTTACAAGATTAACTGAATGAATAAATTGAATACTAATCAAATATTTTCAATATAACCTTATAGTAAAATTCCATTAGCTAAAAAATTTCCAGATCGGGTTTCATTGATATTATAAGTAGTTGCGTTTATTTCTGTTTCTTTATCATAAATATACATTGGTCTCCATTGTGAAACATTTAAATTTAATTTATTTCTTGTAAATATTACAAGATTTTGTTTAAATCCTGCTTCCAATAGATGTTCAGTTGAAGCAATATTTGTATACAACAAATAATATATATCACCTTCATTTAATTAAATATTATTAAAATCTTTTAAAAATTCAAATGCACAAATAGGATCAAGTAAATTTCCATCTGTACATTATTCCGGTGTAGATTAACTATATATATATTCTTATATATGAGAATTTACACCAAGTTCATGCATTGCCAATTACATACTTCTTAAAACTGGTAATTATGATTATGTACCAACAATAGAAATAATTTGATATTATAATGTTGGTGATATTTGTGTATTTCCTGCCATATAAAAAATACCTTCCAACCATTCTAATTTTGTTTTTGTGGAATATCCATATGGAACCCAATTTATACCTTTTGTAACATTTGGTGAATCTAATATTATTATAGTTTATCTATCTTTATAAATATCAATATATATAGCTGTTTATATTTCTGGTAATTTAGTTTTAATTGTATAAGGTATTTATACATAATTATGATTTTTATATACTTTACCACCCGAAATCATAAAAAGACCTTCTGATAAAGGACTTGGAACACTATCTGGATCTGTTAAGTGTTACATATTGTTTGGAAAACCATATTCTGCTAATTCATCACCAATATTGATTTCAGAATAATTTTTTGAAGAAGGTACTTATCCTCCAATTAAAAATTTTTAATTTGAAGAGATTGATACTTTTAATTAATTTGTTGTTGTTATTGTAAAAACTTCTTAATTTGTTTTTTCTTATATAGAATAATTATTTGACCAAGATACTCCATTCCATATTCGATATGGTGTTTAATTATTATATTATGTATATATATCGGATACTGATATATATCCCTTTTCATATGTTAAAATTTTTGTATCTTAGTGTACTCCCATATTTGTAAAATAATTTATTATTTTATTATTTTTTATAAGTATAAATATAAAAAATTGATTTATTATTGTTATTTAAATTTTATAATTATGACACAATACGATACTTAATAAGATTATAAATTTTTATTTTAATAATCAGAAATAATTTTTTAATAAAAACTTGTTGAAAAAAATACAGGAATTGATTATAAAAATTAATTAGAAATAGATATTTAATAATTAAAAATACATATAAAATCAATAAATATATATAAAGAATAATTAACATAATAAAAATTCAATTTAGAAAAAAGTATAATTCCATTATAATAATAATATAATATATTATATGATTAATATTAAAACTTTTTATTAATAAAAGAATAAAAATCTTAATTGTATAATTAAAAAGTATTATTATTATTATAAAAAAATTAAGATTTTATTAATAAATAATAGTAAAAAATAAATTTAAATTTAATTAAATCGAATAAATAAAATGAAACAGTATAAAAAGAATAACAAAAAATATATATTTTAGAAGATTATAATGATGGATAAGAATAAATTATTATTTCATAAAAAACAGAGTTAAAAACATAAAAAAATTAAGAATTATAATTGAAATAAAATGAAGTTTTAACACTTTAAATTTTAATTGAATAAAAATAATTAGAACTTTAAACATTAAAAAATAATTTAATAAATAATAATGAAAATGAAATTTTATAATATAACCCAGAAAATGATATTTTGGAAGTTAATAAAGGTATATATTCCTCTTTATCAAAATAAGGGACTGAAATATAAATACCAATTTCATAAAGTTTTACTAATTCTTAAAAAATTTAAAATATTGAAAATATTGCAAATAATTTAAATCTTAGTATATCCCAATAAACTCCTTAAATATAAACTTTTACATTATAATAAAAATTAAATAATTTATAATTACTATTATAGAGTTTTCAATGAAAAAAAATAATATAAATAATATAAATAATATAAATAATATAAATAATATAAATAATATAAATAATGTCTAACAATAATACATATTTTTATTTTAGATATTTATAAAAATTATAATAAATTGAACAATAATAATAAATTATAGATGATAGAAATTAAAAAAATAATATATTAGAGGTTGAAAAAAATTTACTTGAAATTGAAAAAGTTTAATCATAAACCGATATTTCTGTATTATAAACTGATATTTCTGTATTATAACAAAAAAATTTATAATTACCATTGGATATATCAAATTATGATATTATGATACAGTAGATATAATTGGATATATAATAATTAAATATTAATATTAATGAAAAAATAACAGAAATTGATACAATATAATATGATATTAATAGTATATAATCAGAAATTGATACAATATAATATGATATTAATAGTATATAATCGGAAATTGATACAATATAAATGGAAATTGATATATTATAATAATCTTTATAATAATGGAATACAGAAAGTAATACAATTCAATCTCAAATTGATAATATATAATAAAATATAAATACGGTTTAAGACTATATTAATTCAATATAATATTAAATTAATTTAATATAAGAATAAATAGATTATTATTAATCTTTGTGAATTATAATTGTAAAAATAAATAGTATTTATTTCATCTTATTAATTTTTTAATTTTTTCAATTGTGTCTCGCGTAGAATTTAATGCAAGTCTATCTGCCACAACATTTCCTTCAATATGAATTTAATAAAATTGAGCAGTAGTTTCTCCATATAATTTACCCAATTTTTCAAGTTTTTTCTTATTATTTCCTTTTTCATCTGTGTGACTCATGATTTTTACTAATGCTACTTTGTATTTTCTAACCAAATGTGATGCTAATTTAATTAAATCTTCATTTTCAATTTATTCTTTTCCATGAAGACGATTATCTTTTAAAAATTTGTAAAATAATATTGATTAATAACTGTAAATACTATCTGTAAATATTACTTTCTTTTCTTTACTGTTTATTATTTCGGGGGTTTATAATGCGTCAATTATTGCGTATAATTCCGCTTAATTAATTGTTCCTTTTCCACTATCTCCATATAAAGAACTAATTCTTGTGTTAAATTTTGGACAATAAACCGCATATCCGGCAATAAATTCTTTCTTTTTATACGCGTGAGGAAATACTTTTTTTAAATCAATTGCGCTACCATCTGTGTAAATATATATTTTTTTACTATCAAATGATAACGCGTATTTTTTCCAGTCTTATATAATAACTTTATCATAAATTTTTTTAAACTTATCTGCTTATTATTGAGACATTTTTTTATAATATTTATCTTTATCTCCTTTCATTTTTTATTATAATTCGCCCCAATTTTCATATATAAATGATTATTGTTAATTGCCATAAAAATATACTTATTTTGACATTTTAAAATATATATAATTATTATATTGTTATAATTTATTTTATATTATGTAATATTTAAGTTTAATTATTTATTAAACTTAAAATTAAAAAAAAATCAATAATTTTATTAAAAATATGATATTTTAAATAATATCAGATATTTGATTTTTAACTCAAAAGATTGTCATTCTGTTTTCACCAAAATGTTCTTTTAAATTTTTAATATATTCTTCCATACAAGTATGTTTTTAAATTACAACACAGTAATCATAATTTAATTTATCTTTATGATTGAGCATTGAACTCGAATACACACGATGAAGATTTGATTATTTAATATTTTCTTCATCAACAACATCATCTACAAAGTCAATATCTAAATTAGGGTTTTCCTTTTTTAATTATTCAACATAATTGAATACTGGTGCCAAATATGTGCCGGGATAATTCTTTTTAAATGTTACCCCCACTATTAACAAACGTTTCATATTAGGGTTATTTTTAATTAATTCGTGAGCTTTTATAATTGGTCTTTTTTAAGCATATTGAACAGCACTTTCCAATAAAGGAAGATTGTTGTTATACAAAAACCAATTAGCATTGACTGCTAAACAATTACCTGCTAATTAACTCAATGAACTATGGACAGGTAAATAACCAAATGGTTTGGTTGCGCTTACTCTTGCTAATTCATCAGGATCAACTCCAAATTTTTTACAATTATCCGCAATTTAATTAAAATAACTAACTACTAATATTCTTTAACAGTTTTCATTTAATTTACTCATTTCAGATGTCTCCGAATTAGATACAGGAACCATTGTAGTAAATACTTTTTAATAAAAGTATAATGCTCTACATACATCTTCTTATTAAAGACCTCCAATTACTTTTGGGGTATTATGGAAAGAAGGTTAAAACCTACCGGGGTCGTAACGTTCAGCTGAATGTAATACATGTGCTTTATGTTTTTTAGCAAATTCAGAAAACAATTATCTTGTCATTCCGACAAAACAACTACTTTCTATTACTATTATTTTATTTTCTGTTCCTTCTAATAAATTATCCAACATTTATCTAACTGCTAATAATGGTTTATCATTAATTTTATTTGTTTCAAAATCAATCAATGTTGGAACTGCAACACAATATATTTAAGCGTTTTAAAGATATTCGTATTCATGTTAATATAAAAATTTTACATTTTAGTTTTATTCATATTAATGTTTTCGTTTATCAATTAATTCGTGATTAATATCGTATCCTAATACTTTAAATACTTTTGAAAATGTTTATATTAATTCATTTCCAACAAATCCACAACCAATAATACCAACGGTATTAT
>JACCDL010355303.1_pt1 | contig 10681 bp, 9 predicted proteins | sample 7441931 | NCBI WGS metagenome assembly JACCDL01 (sample SAMN15323437, study PRJNA562643) | freshwater metagenome | isolation source: river surface water | place: USA:Blue River Watershed | collected 2017-08-16 | reverse complement strand
ATGTGGTGGATTTCCAATGGGTGACTTTTGAGCAAATACTAATCGGCCGATCAGCCCATTTACTTCTCTACTGCATCGCCTCTTTGGTCTATTTCTTCGTAAACAAGAAGCATCTGCTTAGCAAATATGGGACTTTGCCTTCTAATCACCGACTGATTCAGAAATGGATATTTTCCTTGGTATTTCTACAGTTAGTTATCGCCTCCTACACCTTGATTCATTTTTTTACTCTGTATGCAAAAACCTATTCCATTTTAGGAATTCCATCGGATCATATCTTCACGGATGCAACTTACAGCGCTATTTGTGGAGGAGGTTTTTGTATTCAAAACTTTATCCTCTTTTTATTCCCCAAAGTACTGTACGGTAATGTTTCCTATGCGATAGAACTAGCGCCTTCAACCTTATTACAGCAATTCAAATCGAACTTGGCTAAAAAGACCTATGACTACCGAAATTTTGATCAGGATTTAGAAAACTATTTGGCCAGAAATCCCTTTTTACAAAAGGGCTTCTCCCTATCTCAAATGTCCTTTGATTTAAAAATGCCCGAGCGATTCCTGTCTAATTACTTCAATAATGAATTACAAAAAACCTTCATTGAATGGAAAAATGACTTGCGCATCGCCTATGCATGTCAGTTAATCGAAGAGGGAAATGCGAAGAAAATCACGATCGAAGCCATTTCGAAGGATGCTGGTTACGTTTCTCGATCTAAATTCATAGATGCCTTCAAGGCTAGAAAAGGAGTTACTCCCTCTACCTATATCAAAGAAAAAGCCGAGTCCTAAGCCCAAAAATAAGACAGATTTTTCCTATCTTGTAGCTGATTAAATTCAGATTTTGGCAATACTAGCACCACTATTCGGTATATTTACCTCCTTTATACTCTTGTACTATTTAAGTTCATTAAATAGATCTAATACGTTTTTAGCCTTGTTTTTCTTGTGTTGCAATTCGGTTTTGATGGTCTATTTTGGCCTACATTACAGCAAAATCGAGTTCTGGGAAGGCATCTGTTTTGTACACTTCTTGCCCCTCTCCTTTCTATTAGGACCCGCCTTGTTTTTTTATGTAAAACACACGGTATCAGAGGACAAGCGATTGCATCGCTATGATTTGCTTCATCTAATTCCCGCCGTTTTTACTTTTTTTGCGACCTTACCTTTCACGACTTTGCCTTTAGCGACTAAAACGGCTATGGCACACGAAATCGTAAACATCACAGAAGACTATAATTTAAACTTTCAATGGGTGACCTTTGAGCAGATTTTGTACGGTCGGTCCATCCATTTAATCCTTTACTGCATCTGCGCTGTCATTTATTTCCTGTGGAATAAGCGCCACTTGATGCAGAAATATGGTGCATTGCCTTCGAATCACCGCTTGATTCAGAAATGGATATTCTCTCTTGTCTTTTTGCAATTAGTTATCGCCGGAAATAGTTTAGGACATATGCTCACTGTATATGCACACAACTACGCCATTTTAGGCATTCCTTCGAATATCATCTTCAGTGAAGCGCGTTTCTTTGGCATTTGTGGAGGAGGATTTTTTGTCCAAAACTTCATCTTATTTCTCTTTCCCAAAATCCTATACGGTAACGTTTCCTACGAAGTGGAACTAGCCCCGGCTACGATTTTGGAAGAGATCAAATCCAGTTTACCTAAGAAAGAACCTGCTTCACGAGAATTCGAACAAGACTTACAGCACTATCTGAGCACGCATCCTTTCGTGAAGAATGATTTTTCGTTGTCCCAAATGTCCTTTGACCTTAAAATTCCAGAAAGATTCTTATCAGGTTATTTTAATAAGGAATTAAATAAGACGTTTGGTGAATGGAAAAATGACTTACGCATTGAGTATGCTTGTCAATTAATTGAGGAGGGAAATGCGAAGCGCATTACTATTGAAGCCATTTCCACGGATGCGGGCTTCGTTTCACGTTCAAAGTTCATCGACGCGTTTAAAGCTAGAAAAGGAGTAACTCCCTCAGCCTATATTAAAGAAAAGGCGGAAGCCTAAGCCCCCACCTTTTTTTTATTTATTGAGCCGCCGGAAGGAGACCTAATTGAGTCATCAAGACCATGTTGTCCATGAAATCTTGCTCCTCCGTAATCTTTCCATCCTTCATTTTGGCGATCGTACAACCGATCACATCTACGGATTTACCTGTCGCTGGAATGCCAAAGAAATTACCTGTATGCTTTCCTTTGAACTGCCAGTACTTCACTAATTTGTCGCCATCTGCAAAGATTTCCTTCACGATAAATTGACGCTCCGTGAAACCAGTCACAAAGTTTTCATAATAAGCCTTGCAATTCGCTTTGCCTTTTACTTCTGGAACCGTGTGCAATACCGCATCCTCCGTGTAAGCCGAATCCAAAATATTAGTGCGACCTTCATTGATAGCCACTTCCCAAACACGAGAATAATAAGCCACATTTTCAGCCCCTATTTTAGCGTTTTGATCCGCTTCAGACGTGCAAGAGAATAATCCAGCCGCAACACAGATAGATAAAATAATTTTTTTCATAGTTTTTTGTTTTTAAGTTTTCCAAACCTAATTCATCGTCATCGAATACTCATTTTTACATCGAACAAATCTGTTCCGTTTTGCGCATTTGGGAACAAATTCAGAACTACATAGCTTTTAAAGTGAATTGAATTGAGCGTACTTGCTATCCAAATCAAAAAATTAATTCAATGAAAAAAATTGTTCTAGTGGGTGCCATCGTCGCATCTGTATTCAGTGCGTCTGCACAACAAACAGCGGGTAAAATATTCTCTGGTAAAGATGCTGGAAAGGGTTTCCAATTAGGTTCAGAGAAAAGTAGCCAAGTAATTTTAGACATGGTGAAAGCATATAACTCAAATGATTCAGAAAAAGACCTAGCTCTTTACTCTCCAGAGATGCAAAAGAAAACAGGTGACTTCAATAAGAAATGGCATGCTTACATGAAGAAATTAAATAACGTTCCCTATGCCATTTTACCTATCAAGGTAGCAGGTTCTACGGACGAAATTGTCATGTTACAATCTACAGAGGAACGCGAAGCGATAGATGGTTCAAAGGAAAAAATGAATTTGTTCGAATTATTTAAAATAGACCAGTCTGGTAAAATTTCAGATTTCAACCAATTTTCATCTATCCCGAAATCAAACGAGTTTGGACAAACATCAGGTGGAAGATTCTACTCAAAAGGAGAAACAAACGGTAGAGCATTCCAATTCTCTAACCGTGGCGAAGTGGAAGCAATCGAAAAATTCAACAAGGCATATAATGCATTAGATGTGGAAACTGTGCTTTCTTTCTTCGCTGATAAAGTCAACATAACAGACTTTGATGGCAATAAAATGGTGATCGAAAAGAAAGATCTTCGTCAAATGATGAATGACTTCAAATCGGTTGAGTGGAAAATCTCAGGAATTATTCCTATCAAAATCGCTTATACAGATCCAGTTTCAGGTGTAATCGTAACTTCTACGGAGAAGCGTGTTGCTAAGGATGGTAGCGTTTGGAACAAGTCATTAGTAGAAATGTTTCAATTTGACTTAAATGGAAAAATCTCTGGATTAGATCAATTCTCTCAAGGGATTAAATAAATTTCATTGAGGAAGTTTAAGGAGGCCGAAGGACGTTGTTCTTCGGCCTTTTATTTTTATTGCCCCTTCCTAAACGCTGAAGGTGACACCCCTGCAAACTTTTTAAAGATGCGATTAAAATAGGACAGACTTTCGAAACCACATTCGAAGCAGGTCTCGGTCACATTCTTATCTTGGATAAGTAGTTTTTTCGCGTATTGCACGCGGTATTGGTTCACAAAGTCCGTGTAGGTTAGTTTCGTTGCTTTTTTGAAATAGCGACAAAAGGCGGGTAAGGTAAGGTTCACCTCCTCTGCTATTTGTTGGGTATCAATGGGCTTTTGGAAATTCATCTCGACAAATTGGTGGATGCGGTGCATCCTTTCTTGCTGTTTTAAGATGGTTTGACTAGAGATAGGCCGAACCTCAAGATCTTCATATTCGTCGGATACGGCCAAAAACTGGAAGATGCTTATCAACTCCATAAATTGATGGAAACGATCCATGTACTGTAATTTCTTTAACCGAACCCCAGCTATTCGCTTCGTTTCACCCGTAAATGCAATACCTGTTTTCGCTCTTTCCATTAAATCCACTACTTTTTGAAGCTCTGGAATTCGAGCTAATCCAGCTTCAAAATAGGTCTCTGGAAATTGAATCACCACCGTCTCCACGGTGGCTTTGACCCCATAATCAAAATTCAAATGCGGAATATAGGACCCGATTAAGGCCAAATCACAGCCCTCATAAGTGGAAATATGATCCCCAATATGCCTGATCCCCTTATCTGCCTCCACATACACTAATTCGACTTCTGGATGAAAATGCCAATAGAAAACTTCGTTCAATTTAGGGGTCAAAAGAAACCTAAACGAACTATCCGCATCCGGCAATATTTGCTCTAAATTCAATTTCATTACCCTAAAATAGCAAAAAGTGGAAATAATATATCAATACAGTGCAAATAATTATCAATAGAGCAGAAAAAAAGAGGCTCAGGTTGCTATACCTTTGGCATAAAATAAGAACCTATGAAAACAGACATCCCTAACAACGCCCACTACGACATTCCGGGCAATCCATCGACAGCAAAAAGCAGTGCGCTAAAATTAAACGATCGTTCAAACGGACAGCCTTTACGGGTTTTAAGTGAGGAGGATTGGGCCTTTTGGAAACATAATGGCTACGTTGTTATTAAGCAAGCGGTGCCACGCGAGCAAGCCTTAAAGACAGCAGCTTTCTTGTATGAATTTGAGGAAAAAGAGGCGAATGACCCGAGCACCTGGTACACGGCTCCTAGGGCAGAAATGAAGATGAAGGAATTGGCGAACACGGGGATGGTGGAATGTTATAATAGCCAATTGCAGTGGGACAATCGCTCGACACAAAGAGTCTATGATGCGTTTGTAGATATTTGGGGGACAGAGAAATTATGGGTGACGATCGACCGTGCGAACTTGAACTTCCCTATTCGCCCTGGTCACGAATACAAAGCCTTCATCCACTGGGATTATGATCCGGAGACGAAGCCGGTGAATGTGCAAGGGGTTTTAGCCTTAGCCGATCAGCTAGATGAGAACATGGGAGGCTTCCAATGCATCCCCGAATTATTCCGCGACTACGATACCTGGAAATTAACACAACCTGAAGACCGCAATCGTTTCCTTCCAGACACGACTGGTTTCACTCCTACAAAGGTTAAATTAGAAGCTGGGGATCTTTTGATTTTCAATAGCACGCAGCCGCATGGAATCCGCGCAAACAACAGTGATAAGGTGCGTTGCGCTCAATACATTTCGATGATGCCGGCAGAGGAAGATAATACCTCGTTGCGAGAATGGAGGGTTAATTCTTGGCGCGATCGCATCGCTCCTGAAGGCTATGCCTTTCCAGGTGATCCGCGCAAATGGGAACAAACGAAATACAAAACTGCCGAACTAAATGACCTGGGCAAAAAAATTCTGGGATTAGATCGCTGGTAAAATTCGAAAAAAGGTTTTAAATGCTTAATTTCATAGGACATGAAAGCATTCACCTATCTTTCGATACTTCTTATTTCAGTTGCTCTCCACGCGAAACCCACCGTTTTGATAAAAAACGTTCGCTTAATCGACGGCACTGGATCACCCGCCTATCCCGCATCCGTGCGGATTCAAGGAAATAAAATTATCGCCATTGGCGTATTAAAATCCCTTTCTACTGATGAAATCGTCGATGGAAAGGGATTTGTATTAGCCCCCGGTTTCATCGATTCGCATAGCCACCATCTAGGGGATGTGCAACGCAATCCGAATGCGATTTCAACAGCAAGTCAAGGGATTACCACCATCGTGGTAGGCCAAGATGGGGATTCCTATCCTTTGGAAGAAATCGAAAAGATGCTAACAAAAACACCTACAGCTGTTAATGTGGCTTCTTACACCGGGCAGTCTGCTTTGCGTGAACAGGTAATGGGAGAGAAAAACCTGTACCGCGCAGCGACACAAGCAGAAATCGATGCGATGAAAGTGCTGTTGAAAAAAGACCTCGCAAATGGTTCCTTAGGTCTATCCACTGGTTTAGAATATGAAGCCGCTTTCTATTCTACCCGTGATGAGGTCGTTCAATTAGCCAAAGTCACGGCGGAATCAAAAGCACGGTATATTAGCCATATTCGAAGTGAGGATATCACCATGGCGGATGCCTTGGATGAAATCATTGAAATAGGGAAACAAGCTAATTTGCCGGTACAAATTTCCCACATTAAACTGGCTAAAAAGGACGACTGGGGCACTGCATCACGCGTTCTAGCCCTGTTAGAAAAGGCACGCGCTGATGGAGTAGATGTGACGGCGGATATTTATCCTTATAACTTTTGGCATTCCACTCCTCGTGTTTTATTTCCCAAAAAGGATTTTACGAACCTAGCTAGTGCTCAGTTTGCCGTCGACCAATTATTTGATCCGGCAGAATCAGTGTTAGTACATTTTGCTCCTAATCCAGCTTATAAAGGCAAAACCATTTCAGAGATAGCCACTTTAAGAGGCGAAAGTCCCGCTCAAGCACTCATTTCGGTGGTGGCATTAGCGGCAGATTTCCGGGTGAAAAATCCCAACTATAGTGGGACTATCGAAGCAATTACCGGAAAATCGATGGCGGACTCTGATGTGGCCACCTTTATGAATTGGCCACATACAAACATCTGTTCTGATGGCAATGCAGGTGCTCATCCACGCGGATATGGTTCCTTTACTCGGATTTTAGGTCGTTACGTCCGTGAACAAAAAGTCCTGAGTTTAGAGCAAGCCGTTTATAAAATGACTGGCTTAACGGCTTCCCATTTAGGCATTAAAGACCGCGGGATTATCGCTCCAGGCAAAATTGCTGACCTTGTTTTATTTAATCCAGACACTGTCATCGACCGAGCTACCATCAAAAATAGCCAGGCCATTTCGGAGGGAATCGAAGGAGTTTGGGTGAATGGAGAAAAAGTATTTTCAGAGAATAAGGCTACTGGCAAACGCAGTGGCAGTTTAATTAAGCGTAACCATGAATAAAGCACTCGTATTAACGAATGGGATTTTAACACATTCAGATGCCAAAACTGCCCACGGACTCATCCGCGGAACAGAGCGATTTACCATTGTGGGTGTAGTGGATGATGCCTCGACGGCGGGAAAAGACGCAGGTGAATTACTGGATGGAAAACATCGCCATATTCCCATTTATGCAACTTTGGCAGATGCGCTAGCAGCTGAGCAAGCCTCCTATTTAATCATCGGTATCGCCACCGTGGGAGGCGTTTTACCGGATTCGATGATTGCGATTATTCAAGCAGCCATCCAAGCTGGATTATCCATCGTGAACGGATTGCATGATTATTTACAAGATCGACCCGAGATAGCGGAATTAGCGGCAAAGCATCAAGTCGATTTGATTGATGTTAGAAGGCCAAAAGCTAGAAAGGATTTACACTTTTGGACAGGAGACATTCTACAACTAGCAACGCCTATCATCGCGGTGATGGGAATGGATTGTGCGATGGGCAAACGAACTACAGCAAGACTTATTCGTCAAGCTTGTCATGCCCAAAACCTGAAAGCCGAAATGATTTATACAGGCCAAACTGGCTGGTTACAAGGCGGTAAATATGGTTTCATTTTTGATTCTACCTTAAATGATTTCGTCTGCGGTGAACTGGAAAATGCGATTTTAACCTGTGCCCGCGAAGAAAATCCTGATTTTATCTTGTTAGAAGGTCAGGCCTCCTTGCGAAATCCGAGTGGCCCTTGCGGATTAGAATTCCTCATCTCAGGAAGAGCTAAATCAGTGATCTTAGTCTTTGCTCCTAAACGTAAATACTTCGATAATGAGGAGCACTGGGGCGAAATTCCCTCCGTGGAATCCGAAATCGAAATCATAGAGAAACTAGGGTCGAAAGTCATTGCTTTGGCGATGAATACAGAACTTTGTACGGAGGAAGAGGCTTTCGCACTTCAGTCGCAATTCGAGAAATCAACGGGCCTACCCGTTCTATTGCCGATTCAAGAGGGAGTCGACAAAATCATTCCTGTTCTAAATAGCCTGTAATGAAAATAGTTGCCGTTCGTTCTTACCTCCAGCACATGGCGCTCACGAAGCCTTACAGCATCGCGGGCTACACGTTTTCGGATGTATCACTTGCTTTATTAGAGGTGGAATTAGCGAACGGAATCATCGGCTTAGGCACGGCAAGTCCAGCAGAGGAAGTGGTGGGAGAAACGGCAGAAATGAGCGCAGCTAATTTAGCATCGGAATTTGTCCAAAAACTCGTAGGACGCGACATCGAAGATTTCCAACAACTTATCCAGGAAGCCAGAACACATTTTGACCACTTACCTGGAACCCAAGCGGCGATCGATATAGCCTTGCACGATGCGTATGGGCTGTTTGTAGGAAAGTCTGTTTCGGCTATTTTAGGCAGAAAAATACAGGCCCTTCCCACCTCCGTCACGATCGGATTAATGCCCATACCGGAGGCTTTAGCTGAGGCACAAGAATTTAAAAAACTAGGTTTTACCGTATTGAAAGTAAAAACCGGTGAGAACGTGGAGGAGGATATCGAAAAGGTCATTCGATTACAAGAAATAGTCCCGGATTTGAAAATCAGAGTAGACCCGAACCAAGGATATACCCTGTCCGATTTACAGCTCTTTCTCAAGAAGACGAAAGATATCGAACTCGTCGAACAGCCGCTACCCATCGGTTTGGAAAACGAACTAAAACCACTGAATTCAACAATTTTGATGGCGGACGAATCGATTACAGGTCCTGAAGCCGCATCACAATTCGCAGAAGAACCTAAACCCTTCCAGATTTACAACATCAAACTAATGAAATCTGGAGGTATTCAAGCCGCCACGGAAATAGCGAAAATTGCAGAAAAAGCGAAGATCGATTTGTTTTGGGGTTGCAATGACGAGAGTATTTTAAGCATTACTGCCGCACTACATGTGGCGTATGCGATGCCCAATACCCGGTATTTAGACTTGGATGGCAGCTTCGATCTAGCAGAGGACCTCGTGAGTGGCGGATTCAAATTAGTCAATGGGTACATGCACTTGATCGAAAAGCCAGGCTTTGGCGTAACAAAATTATGAGCAAACTTCAACCCAAAATCGGCTTACACTCCGCGACCTTTCTGGTCGTGAGCGTCATTATTGGGTCTGGAGTTTTTAAGAAAATTGCCCCGATGGCAGCGGAACTTGGCTCTCCCCTTTTAGTCGTGGGATGCTGGGTCATCGCTGGTTTGATATCCTTAGCAGGCGCTTTGTCCACCGCTGAATTAGTCAGCTTGTACCCCAATTCTGGAGGAGAGTATCATTATTTCCAAAAAATCTACGGCCGCTTCTTCGCCTTCCTCTACGGCTGGTCAAGTTTTGCGGTGATTAAGACGGCGGCTATTTCGGCTTTGGCCTACATCTTCGCCCAATCCTTCAACAGCCTGATTCCTCTGCCGGAATTAGCGGATAACCTAAGCATAAAACTACTCGCCTCCGCCTTAATTATCGTTTTGACTTACATCAATTACCGAGGTATTAAGGAAGCCGAGTTATTCAGCCGCCTGCTGACTTATGCGATGTTGATTGGAATCGCAGGATTAGTTATTTGGGGAATTATATCCCCTGTGGGTAAGATAGAACATTTTCAAGCCCAGAAATCGCTGAGCGGCTGGACCTTGATTAAAGCCCTGATGGTGGCGAGCTTAGGAGCTTTCTGGGGCTATGAAGGCTGGAATAACATAGGGTTTATAGGGGAAGAAATTGAACAGCCTAAACGCAATTTACCCATTGCCCTAACGCTGGGTACCTTGATCGTTATTTTCTCTTATGTGGCTTTGAACCTAGTTTTTGTCTATGTTTTGCCTATCAATTTTTTCATTTCTTTGACTGATTCGCCCAATAAAATTGCCGCAGTCGAAGTAGCGAACGCGCTGGGTGGATCGGCCGGAATGATTTTAGTGGCCTTATTGATATTGATGACCACGCTGAATGCCACGAATAGCACGATCTTGATGTCAGCCCGCATATTATACGCAATGGCGCGTGACCGGATGTTTTTCAAAGCTGCAGCCTCCGTACACCCCAGCTATGAAACACCTGATATAGCCCTGGTTATTCAAGGTGTTTGGGCGATTGCGCTCGTATTTTCTGGCTCTTTCGATCAATTAACGGATATGCTCGTGTTCGCCTCTTTCCTTTTTTACGGAAGTTCTGCCTTGGGCGTGATAATAATGCGCTACAGAGAACCTGATTTACCCCGAGTTTACCGGGTTTGGGGCTATCCCCTTATCCCATTGATTTTTGTTTTTTTCTGTGCCGCTTTATTTATTTTAACACTTTTCAATCAGCCTAGAGAAGCCTGTTTCGGTTTAGGTTTGATTGCAAGCGGTATTCCTGTATATTTATTTTTGCCAAAAAAATCATCTGACTAAAATGAAAAAACTGCTCGTACTTTTCGTCCTTTTTAGCCTTAGCGCTTCCGCACAAATCGCGGACAAAATCAAATCCATGAAAGCCCATACCGGCTATTTCAACTTCTATACGGATGAGTCGAATGACAAAATCTACCTAGAAGT
>JACCDL011378129.1_pt1 | contig 10687 bp, 7 predicted proteins | sample 7441931 | NCBI WGS metagenome assembly JACCDL01 (sample SAMN15323437, study PRJNA562643) | freshwater metagenome | isolation source: river surface water | place: USA:Blue River Watershed | collected 2017-08-16 | reverse complement strand
GCTTTAGGATTTTTTAATTTATCTAAAAACAAACTCCACTTCGTTAAATCAGGTTCGTTGTATTTGGTAATTTTTAATTTTTCAAGAACTATTAAATCTAATTTTTCTTGCAACATTTTTAAAGGCACTTCATAAATAGTAGATGCGTCTGCCGCTTCAATGACCCTACCCGCTCTTACATTACAGAAGAGTGCAATTTTTCTTTTAATATCATCATTCAATGGCTCTTCTGCTCTACAAACAATCACATCAGGGTGCACCCCTGCTTCACTTAACATACGCACACTATGTTGCGTAGGTTTTGTTTTCAATTCTTTTGCCGCTTTTAAATAAGGGACTAAAGTTAAATGAACCACCATCACATCTTCCTCAGGTAATTCCCATTGTATTTGTCTTACAGTCTCCACAAAAGGTAAACTTTCAATATCACCAACAGTGCCACCAATTTCTGTAATCACCACATCAAATTTTCCTTCTTTACCCAATAACAACATTCGATGTTTGATCTCATCTGTGATATGAGGTACTACTTGAACAGTCTTACCAAGAAATTCACCCGCTCTTTCTTTATTGATAACAGTTTGATAAATACGACCCGTGGTCACATTATTCGCTTGAGAGGTAGGGATATTTAAAAAACGCTCATAGTGGCCTAAATCAAGGTCGGTCTCAGCGCCATCTTCGGTGACAAAACATTCTCCATGCTCGTATGGATTTAAAGTACCTGGATCCACATTAATATACGGGTCAAATTTTTGGATCGTAGCAGTAATGCCACGAGCTTGCAATAACTTAGCTAGAGAAGCGGCAATAATACCCTTACCTAAACTACTAGTAACACCACCCGTAACAAAAATATACTTTGCCATAACTTTAAATTCATATAATATTGAAAAAGGAATTCCTGCAATAGTTATCTATTGAGGAGTGCCCAAATCAATGGTTTTTAATGTGACCGCCTTTTTTCTGGAAAATTGCTTAGAGGTCATACAAAAATAAGCTAAAAAATACCGGCTACAAAATGAATAAAACCCCCTGAACAATAAATGTTTATAACTGTTATTTAAAAGTGAACATCTTAAATCAAATTAAAAATAATTCTATGAAAAAGACCCTTTATACCCTGTTTTTCCTAATTACCACCATCAGTTTATTGAGTTGGCAATGGGAAAAAACACAACACCCTGCGTTGGACAAAGGGGAAGTCATTGAATGTTTAAATATGGAGACCCAACAAGCCTACCAATTGGAGGCAAGTCAGTCTACCTTTGCAAAAATGCATTTGGCTCCAATCCAAGTTGATCCTAGCAATTTATTAGGGAAAGTGGTGCCTTTCAATGCCGCAGATGGACGACCAGGTCAGGCTTATTTTATTCCTGCTAAAAAGAAATCAGACAAGTGGTTGATTGTGATTCAAGAATGGTGGGGTTTAAATGACAATATAAAAATAGAAGCAGATACCTATTATAAGGATTTAGGAGATGTAAACGTGATGGCCGTGGATATGTACGACGGGAAAGTTGCTGCTACCCCAGACAGTGCCATGAAATTAATGCGTGGGGCTGATATGAATAGAATGGTGGCTTTGATTCAAGGTGCCATTAAACATGCTGGACCAAAAGCTGCTATTTATAGTGTGGGTTGGTGCTTTGGAGGGATGTGGAGTTTGCAAACTGCTATTTTAGCTGGACCTCAAGCTAAAGGCGCTGTAATGTATTATGGTCGTCCAGAATCCAATATGGATAAATTAAAATCTATTCAATGCGATATCATTGGGTTCTTTGGCAACCTTGATAAATCTCCTTCTCCAGAAATGGTGAATGATTTTGAATCGAATATGAAATTAGCTGGTAAAAGTTTGACTGCATATAAATACGAAGCTGGTCATGGATTTGCGAATCCTAGCAATCCTAGTTTCAATGCTGCTGCTAAAGAAGACGCTTATGCTAAAGCAATTGCTTTCTTAAAATCACACTAGTTCTTTCAACTTAATAAAGAGAAAATATACCTATCCCTAGGCTCTCGGGAAAACGATCGCTACGGAATAGTATATTTTCTCTTTATCTTTTAAAGTATGCTTAATACTGTTTACCTGGCATTAAGTAATTTGCTACATAGTCTTTAACCCCTTCTTCTAAAGTTGAAAAAGGTTTGTCGTATCCTGCTAATCGCAATTTAGCCATATTGGCTTCTGTAAAATATTGATATGTATCTCGGATATCCTCAGGCATATCCACGAATTCAATGTTTGGCTCAAGCCCCTGTGCTGTAAATGTATTGGAAGCTAAATCATAGAAAGACCTTGCTTTGCCTGTACCTAAATTGTATAATCCATTTTTTGAGGCATCCCATTGTTGTGCATACATATGATGTAGCATCCATCCAATCACAGATACTAGATCTTTAACATAAATGAAATCACGCAATTGTTGTCCATCCTTATAATCTGTACGATGGCTTCTAAATAATTTCACAAGGCCCGATGCCTTAATTTGATTGAATGCGTGAAAAATGACACTGGCCATTCGTCCTTTATGTCCCTCATTCGGACCATATACATTGAAGAATTTTAAACCAGTCCAAGAAGGTGGTGTGCTGGTTTGTGCAATGGCCCATTTATCAAATTCATTTTTACTTACCCCATAAGGATTCAATGGCGTTAACTGGTCTAAGATAGCATGACTGTCCTCGTAACCATGTTCCCCTGCACCATAGGTCGCTGCAGAAGAAGCATAGATCAATGGAATATTTTTTCGGGTAGCATACTGCCAAATAGCTTTAGAATATTCAACATTCAAAGCCTCATGTATCGCATAATTAAATTCAGTGGTATCCGTTCTTGCACCAAGGTGAACGATTAAATCAATTGCATGTTCATCCGCTTCTAATTGCGCTAAAAATGCTTGACGCTCAATAGCCTTAATGAACTTTTTTGACTCCCAATTTTTTCTCTTTGATTCTACTCCAAAATCATCCACAATCAATAATTGATCTAATCCATGTTCATTTAAATATTGAACAAAAACCGAACCGATGAAACCAGCGGCTCCTGTTACAACAATGATGGGTTGTTTTTTCATGGAGTAAATCTATTGAGTGCGCAATGTGATTTATAATTTTTTTTCTATCGCTGTGTCATACTCATTTTTCCAACTAGCAATAGTTCCCCAATTTTCATTATCCACTACCACTTCGCCACTGGTTACTTTACCAAGTACTGTAGTAGCTACTCCAGCTGCTTTAGCAGATTGTTCTATTTGTGCAAGCTGCTCGGCAGTACAAGAAATCACCACCCTGCTTTGTGCTTCACCTAACCAATAAGCATCTTTTCTTAAAGTGCTATTATTAGAACTTACATTGAACCCTTTATGATTAAAGAAAGCAGATTCTAATAAAGTAATCATCAATCCACCTTCGCTAATATCATGCGCTGATTTAATTTGTTTTGACTGGATCAATCCTGCCACAAATTGTTGCAATTGAAACTCTTCTTCTAAATCAAAATATGGTGCTTGTGAAAATGCAACTCCTTTAATTTTATTTACATATTCTGAAGAACCAATATCATTTCTTTGCTGACCTAATAAAACGATTGTATCTACTTCGTTCTTAAAGTCCAACGTCATTCTGTTATTCATTTCTTCCACGATACCTACCATGCCAATTGTTGGTGTTGGGAAAACTGGACCATCTGGATTTTGATTGTAAAAACTCACATTACCACCTGTTACTGGTGTATTGAATTTTCTACAAGCAGCGCCCATACCTTCAACAGATTTCACAAATTGATAGTAAACTTCTGGATCGTATGGATTACCAAAGTTCAAACAGTTGGTTACACCAATTGGCTCTCCACCAGAACAAACAATGTTTCTTGCTGCTTCTGCTACTGCAATCATCGCTCCTTTTTCAGGATCAGCAAATACATATTTACTATTACAATCTACCGTCATAGCCAATGCTTTTCCTGTACCCTTTGCCAACACTACTGCCGCATCACTTGGTGCATTTGTAGAAGTATTCGCAGCACCCACCATACTATCATATTGCGTATACACCCAACGCTTAGATGCAATATTTGGCAATTGTACCATCGCTTTAACCGTATCTTGTAAATTGGTTGTATCCGCTACTGATTGCATATCAAATGCATTCACTTTCTCTAAATAAGCTGGTGTTTTATAGTCACGTGTGTATTGTGGGGCACCTCCACCAAGCACTAATTCATAAGCTGGTAAAGAAGCTTCTAATTCACCATGCATATAAAAATTCAATATGCCATCGTCGGTTACTTCACCAATATTAGAACAAGATAAATCCCACTTTTCAAACACCGCTAATACTTGCGCTTCTTTTCCTTTTTCAACCACCATCAACATTCTTTCCTGGCTTTCACTTAATAATAATTCCCAAGCTTTCATGTTTTGTTGACGTGTAGGTACTTTATCTAAATCGATACGCATACCCACTTGACCTTTTGCACTCATCTCTGCAGTAGAACAAATGATACCTGCTGCACCCATATCCTGCATGCCCACTACACCACCTGTTTCAATTACTTCCAAACAAGCTTCTAATAATTTCTTCTCTTGAAAAGGATCACCCACTTGAACTGCTGGTAATTCTTCTACGCTATCTGCAGTGATTTCTGCGGAGGCAAAACTTGCTCCACCAATACCATCTTTACCTGTTGCACTGCCCACAAAAAATACTGGATTACCTTTTCCTAATGCAATAGCACTCACTGTTTTACCTGCCTTCACAATGCCCACGCTCATTGCATTCACCAATGGATTGGTATGGTAACAATCTTCAAAATATAATTCACCACCAACAGTAGGTACACCAAAACAGTTACCGTAATGACCAATACCATGCACTACGCCGGCTAATAATCTTTTAGTTTTTGTATCTTCTAATTTTCCAAAACGTAAACTATTCAAGGACGCGATCGGACGCGCACCCATCGTAAAAATATCTCTTTGAATACCTCCTACTCCTGTAGCAGCACCTTGAAATGGTTCCAATGCACTTGGGTGGTTATGAGATTCAATTTTAAATACCACACCATAATCATTTCCGATATCCATCAAACCTGCATTTTCTTCACCAGCAGCCACCAACATTCTACCACCATCACGGGGTAAAGTCTTTAACCATTTAATGGAGTTTTTATAACTACAGTGCTCAGACCACATGCCACTAAATGCACATAGCTCTGTAAAATTAGGGGTACGACCTAGTTTCTCTTTGATGAGTTCAAATTCCGCTTCGGTTAATCTTAATTGTTGGGCTGTTTTGACAGTAATTTCCATGATTTGGGCTTGTGCTTGAATAGATTTGGCGAAGTTACAAAACGAGTAACTTAAGTCATAAGGGATTTACCAACATTCAAATACGGTATTGTTAGTAGTGAAAAAATAGATGCACATGATTATCAATCAATTGTAAAATGAATTTATATGTAATAAATTTATAATATATATATTTTATGCACATTTTGCATTTTTGTACAACAACTAAAGTCAAAAAATTAATAAAAGGGAATATCTTTGACCTAATCATTTATATTTAAAATAAATAATATATGTCATTAAGAACCGATGCAGTCAACCATGTAAGTCATGGAAATGTAAATTCAGTTGATATCAAGGGCGCAAAAATTACAGGCGTTTTTGGTGAAAATGTGTTTACTCAAAAAACAGCAAGAGAATATTTAAGTGATGAAGCTTACAAAAGCTTAGTTGCAAGTATCAAAGGTGGTAAAAAAATTGACAGACAAGTTGCTGGACAAATTGCATCGGGCATGCGTGCATGGGCAGAAAGCAAAGGTGTTACACACTACACCCATTGGTTCCAACCATTAACAGGAACAACTGCAGAAAAACATGACTCCTTCTTTACCTTAAAAGGAGATGGTACTGCTATCGAAGAATTTGAAGGCGCTGCGTTGATTCAACAAGAGCCAGATGCTTCTTCATTTCCAAATGGTGGATTGAGAGCGACATTCGAAGCAAGAGGTTATTCTGCTTGGGACCCATCTTCTCCCCCATTCATTATTGAAATAGGTAATGGTAAAACATTATGTATCCCTACTATATTTATTGCTTACACTGGTGAGTCATTAGACTACAAAGCACCATTGATGAAAGCAGTTGAATCTTTAAATAAGGCAGCCGTTACAGTTTGTAATTACTTTGATAAAAACGTAACAAAAGTAACACCAACATTAGGTTGGGAACAGGAATACTTTGTGATTGACGAAGCTTTGGTGAATGCAAGACCGGACTTAGTACAATGTGGTAGAACAGTATTTGGTTTCACCCCAGCAAAAGGACAACAATTAGAAGATCATTATTTTGGATCTATTCCAGAGCGTGTCTATGCTTTCATGCGTGATTTTGAAAATGAATCTTATAAATTAGGTATTCCTTTAAGAACAAGACACAATGAAGTAGCGCCTGCTCAGTTTGAGTGTGCACCCATCTTTGAAGAAGTAAACATTGCTGTTGACCATAACATTCTATTAATGGATGTAATGACAAGAGTGGCAAAGAGACACCGTTTAGTGGTGTTATTACATGAAAAACCATTTGCTGGTATTAACGGAAGTGGCAAACACAATAACTGGAGTTTGGCAACAGATACAGGCGTTAATTTATTAGCACCAGGTAAAACACCTAAGACGAACTTAATGTTCTTGACTTTCTTTGTGAATACCATTAAAGCAGTACATGATTATGCAGATATCTTAAGAGCATCTATCGCTTCTGCTTCTAACGATTTCCGTTTAGGCGCTAATGAAGCCCCTCCTGCAATTATTTCTGTATTTGTTGGAGATTATTTGACAAAAGTATTGAACGACGTTGAAACACGCGTAGGCACTAAGTTTGACGAGCAAGACGAAGCCATCTTAAAGATTGACTTACATAGAAGTATCCCTGAATTGTTAATTGACAATACCGATCGTAACAGAACTTCTCCTTTTGCATTCACAGGAAACAAATTTGAATTCCGTGCGGTAGGTTCTACTGCCAACTGTGCTTTACCAATGACTATCTTAAATACCATTGTGGCAGATACCTTGAATAAATTTGCTGCAGAAGTAGATGCATTGATTGAAAAAGGAGACAAGAAAGAAATTGCGATCATGCAAGTAATTCAAAAATACATTGTATCAAGTAAGAAAATTTTATTTGAAGGCGATGGTTACAGCGAAGCTTGGCATAAAGAAGCAGAAAAAAGAGGCTTGCCTAATTTAAAAACGACGCCAGTTGCTTTAGATGCAATGGTGACAGAAAAAGCGAAAAAACTATTTGTAGAAAATCGCATTTACACGCATTCTGAATTAGAAGCACGTCATGAAATTGAATTAGAAAAGTACATTAAGAAAGTACAAATTGAAGCCCGCGTGATGGGTGATTTAGCAACCAATCATATTATTCCAGCTTCTATTAAGTATCAAAATGAATTGCTTAAGAATGTAAGCTTATTGCGTGAAGCTTCTTTACCTGAAAAATTATACAAAGGTCAATTGACTTTATTAAAAGAAGTAAGCACCCATATCCAAGAAGTGTACGATAATGTACATGAAATGGTAGAAGCGCGTAAAGTGGCTAATAACATTGAAAATACAAGAGAAAAAGCCATCGCTTATGAAGCTAAAGTAAAAGCACAATACTTTGATAAAATCCGTTACCACGTGGATAAATTAGAGCAATTGGTAGACGATGAATTGTGGACTCTACCTAAATACAGAGAATTATTATTCTTAAGATAGTAAGGATGAACCCCAAAGGTGAATTCCCCCTAACAAAAATGCCCCGAGTAATCGGGGCATTTTTAATATCAAAAAACTAAGGTTTCATAAACACAGTCTAAAAATTACTTCATTTTAAACGATTCCAAGAACTTAGTGGTGAAGTTTCCTTTTCTAAAATCTTCGTTCTGCATTAATTGTAAGTGGAAAGGAATAGTAGTTTTCACCCCTTCAATTACATATTCGCTCAATGCACGATACATGGTATTAATCGCTTCTTCACGCGTTTGTGCTACAGTGATTAATTTACCAATCATAGAATCATAGTAAGGAGGAATGACATAGCCAGCATACACATGACTGTCTACACGAACGCCGTGTCCACCTGGGGTATGTAATACAGTGATCTTTCCTGGTGAAGGTCTAAAATCATTGTAAGGATCTTCCGCATTGATACGACATTCAATGGCATGCAATTGAGGTTCGTAGTTTTTACCAGAAATCTTTTCACCAGCAGCAATTTTAATTTGCTCTTTGATCAAGTCATAGCTTACAACTTCTTCTGTAACGCAATGCTCTACTTGAATACGCGTATTCATTTCCATAAAGTAGAAATTACGATGCTTGTCCACAAGGAATTCGATCGTACCCACACTTTCATAATTAATTGCAGCAGCCGCTTTAATAGCAGCTTCTCCCATTCTTTGACGTAATTCTGCTGTCATGAATGGGGATGGAGATTCCTCCACTAATTTTTGGTGTCTTCTCTGAATAGAACAATCACGCTCACTCAAATGACAAACATTTCCAAACTGATCACCCGCAACTTGAATCTCGATATGTCTTGGTTCTTCTACGAATTTCTCCATGTACAAACCATCATTCTTAAAACTTGCTGCAGCTTCCATCTTCGCATCATTGAATGCTTTTTCTATCTCATTTTCATTCCATACTACACGCATTCCTTTACCACCACCACCTGCTGTTGCTTTAATGATGACTGGATAAACGATTTCTTTTGCTAATTTCTTTGCTTCTTCTACACTCTCCAATAAACCTTCTCCACCTGGAACAACAGGTACACCTGCTTTGATCATTGTTTCTTTAGCAGTGATCTTGTCCCCCATTTTATTAATCATCTCTGGGGTTGGTCCAATAAACTTAATGCCATGGTCTGCACAGATCTGTGCAAACTTTGCATTTTCTGCTAAGAAACCATAACCAGGATGCACTGCATCCGCATTGGTGATTTCACAAGCAGCCATGATATGTGGGATATTCAAATACGATTCTGCACTCTTTGGACCACCTATACAAACAGCTTCATCTGCAAATTTTACATGCAAGCTATCTTTATCAGCAGTAGAATAGACAGCTACCGTTTTGATCCCCATCTCTCTACAAGTTCTTATGATACGCAAAGCGATCTCGCCTCGGTTGGCAATCAATATTTTTTTAAGCATCTTTTTAATTTAAGTTAAATAGGTTGAGGAGACCTTATGCAGGTTGCACCAAAAACAAGGGTTGATCAAACTCTACTGGGCTTGCATCTTCAACCAATACTTTTACGATCGTACCTTTTACTTCTGATTCTATTTCATTGAACAACTTCATCGCTTCAATGATACAAACCACCTTACCTGTACTTACTTCTGTTCCTTCTTCTGCCAACAATGGCTTATCCGGAGCAGCTCTTCTATAGAAAGTCCCAATCATAGGACTCTTAATAGTGATTAAATTATTTGCAGCAGGAGCAGCAGCTGGCGCAGCGGCAACTGGAGCGGCAGCAACTGGCGCAGCAGGAGCTGAGGCATATGCTGTTTGTGCCGGAGCAGAAGTCACAGTGATTTTATCTTCTTTTTGCTTAATGGTTACTTTACCATCTTTGTCTTCGATGCTAATTTCTCCAATATTGCTTTTGTTGACTACCTTAATTAAATCGTGAATTTGTTTTAAGTCCATATTTGGTTAATTTGGACAAAAATGGGTCTTTTTTGCCAAAAACAACAAAAAAAGGGCCATTTTTTATTAAAAATGACCCTTTTTTGAGGAATTTATATTTAACCAATTTGTTGAAATTGGCTCTAAAAATCTACTTTACACGCTCTACGTATTCACCGTTTTTGGTGTTAATCTTGATCTTCTCCCCTTCGTTTACGAATAAAGGTACCATTACAGTAGCACCTGATTCAATGGTAGCGGCTTTTAAAGCCCTTGTAGCTGTATCGCCTTTCACACCATTTTCACAATAAGTGATCAATACATCTAATTTCTCAGGTAATTCAGCACCAATTGGCAATTCGGTTTCTGTATTCATAAATACAAATACTTCTGCTCCTTCGATAAGGTATTGTGGGGCATCAATCATTTCTTCTGCCATTACAATTTGCTCAAAAGTCTCGTTATTCATTAAGTTATAACCGCTATCATCCTTATATAAGAACTGAAATGTCTTTTTCTCTACACGCACTGGATACACCGTTTCACCGCTATTCCATGTTTTTTCGATAGAACGCTTGTTGTCTACCCCTTTTAATTTTGCCCAGATTTTAGCTGCTGCACGAGCTGTTTTGTTCTCTCCAAACTCAACTACAGTATATAAACTATTGTCCAATTTTAGGATCATTCCACGTGTGATGTCTGATGTTGTTGCCATAAGTATGTTTTATTAAAATGACTAGGTGAAGCGCAAAAGTAGTACATGCCAGCCATTTAGAAAAAAACATCAAATTTTTGTTGAAAAATAAAGGTAAAAAAAGCTGGTTTAGCCTATTTTTGCGCCATAATTAATAAATAGTAGACTATGTCAGTACTAGTAAATAAGCAATCAAAGGTTATTGTACAAGGTTTCACAGGAACAGAAGGTAGCTTCCACGCGACTCAAATGATCGAATATGGAACGCAAGTAGTAGGTGGTGTAACCCCTGG
>JACCDL010326124.1_pt1 | contig 10687 bp, 9 predicted proteins | sample 7441931 | NCBI WGS metagenome assembly JACCDL01 (sample SAMN15323437, study PRJNA562643) | freshwater metagenome | isolation source: river surface water | place: USA:Blue River Watershed | collected 2017-08-16 | reverse complement strand
CTCAACAGAAGTTCCACCAGCACCAAACAAAATCATGGGGCCAAATGTTGGATCGACTTGCACACCCAAAATGGTCTCTATGCCACCCTTCACCATGGGGGTGATGAGCACGCCATCAATCTGGGCATTCGGTGCATGTTGTTGGGCTCGCGTCATTAGTTTCTCGAAACCTGCCTTAACGTCTGCTGCGTCTTGCAGATTTAAAAGCACACCACCCATTTCTGTTTTGTGGAGGATGTCGGGCGATGCAATTTTGGCAACCACGGGAAAACCAATTTCTGTGGCAAATTCCGAAGCCAATTCTGCAGAGCTGCACACCTTTTCAATGAGCACGGGAAGGCCGGCCATTTTAAGTGCGAGTTTCGCGCCTTGTTCCGTACTGACTTCTGTCAGCTTGGTTCCAACTGGTTTTTCTGTTGGCATGACATACAAGCGATTACGCTGTGCCGCCATATTGGCAGCCGCTCCCATGGCCTTCATGGCTCGGGTTGGGTCAGCAAAAACGGGTATGCCAATGGCTTCAAGCTTTTCGGTTGAGGCCGGCACAGACAGCATGACCAACACCAGATCTTTGTGAGGATACTGACGACGCAATTCGGCCAACCGCTCTATGGTGCTGGCAAACCGATCTGGTGCAAGTCCTACATGGGCTAGATAAGCAAACACGGTTCCGTAGTTGCCATGCGCCAACATAATTTCGATCGTACTTGGCACGCCATCTGGCACTGAAGTTACCTGCGCTGTCATGTCCAGTGGATTGGCCGCTACAGCAAAAGGAAGCAAGGCTTTGGAAGCTGCCACACCCTCGGGTGGCAAAGGCGGCATGGTTAAGTTGAGTTCGCCTGCATGATCCGCCATCAACACACCAATCCCCCCCGAGCCCGTGATGATGCCCAGGGCATTGTTGGGCGGCAAGCGGCCTGTCACGGTGCAGTAATAGGCAATGTCTAGCATTTCTTCAATTGACTGCGGCCGGTATGCACCGCACTCTTGGAAGACCGCATCGAACACAGCGTCATTGCCTGCTAAAGAGCCTGTATGTGTACTGGCTGCGGCGGCACCCAATTCAGTGCGACCGACCTTCATGACCAAAACAGGCTTGCCTGCTGCTGCTGCCTTTAACAGCGCGGATCGCAGCCGCTGGCCATCACGACATGACTCTAAAGCGGCACAAATAACTTTGGTTTGTGGATCCTCGGCCAAATAATCGATGCATTCAGCGACATCGATGTCAGCCTCATTGCCAGTCGCAATAATCTTGCTTAAACCCAAACCACGCAGCGTAGCCATGCCATAGGCGCAAGACCCAAAGGCACCACTCTGGGTGGCCAATGATATAACGCCGCTGCAAGGCTGAAGGCCGTAAAGAACAGTTGAAAAAGTGGCAAAGTATCTGGTGTCGACATTGAGCAAACCCAATGAGTTGGGACCCAACATGCGCACACCTGCTTGATGACACATAGCCACAATTTTATCTTGGGCTATACGCCCTTCTTCACCTAACTCAGCAAATCCAGAGGTAAGAACAACAACACACTTGACGCCTTTGGCAATTGATTCAGAGACTGCAGATTCAACGCCAGGCGCAGGAACCACAATGACGGCCTGATCGACATTGGCCGGAATGTCTCGAACACTGGCAAAGGCCGGTAGTCCTTGAATTTCGGCTGCACCGCTTTTGTTGACAGGGTAAATGGTCCCTTCGAATTTTGCTTCAAGTAAGAAGCGCAACAAACGACCACCAATGCGATCAGGGTCTGACGAAGCGCCTACAACTGCAACAGATTGCGGCACAAAAACAGGTTGAAGACTGTGCATAGCGACTTGTCCTGTTCAGTCAGCTTCAATCAAAGTTTGAGCCGTCAACCAATCCAAACATTCAGATGGTCCACCATGCTGCAAACTGCCACTGGTGGCTTGCATGGCCAATCGCGCCACCAAGGTTTCCCAGCTCATGCCCATACCGCCATGCAACTGAATGGAAGATTCAGCAACCAACCTGGCCAAGTTGGCCAAATAAAGTTTGATGAGTGTCATTTTGTAAGGGTCATCAGACAAACCGTGAGCATCAACATGCTCTACTTGATTGAGAACCAACCCTCGGGCATTCTCGTAGGCTACATACATCTCGACTGTACGATGACGCAGGGCTTGAAAGCTTGACAATGCCACGCCAAATTGTTGGCGGGTGTTTAGATACTCGATGGTGAGTTCAATCATGGCAGCTGCTGCCCCCACCGTCTGAACACAAGATAGCAAGGCACCTATTTGACGGGCTTGAGATACGGCATGGACAGCGTCAGCGCCTTGAAGCAGTACGCGATCGTGGGAGATTGTGAGCCCATTCAAATTGGCATCTGCGTACTGTCGCCCGTCGGTTCCCGTGTATTTGTTGATGCGATTTGATATGTGTTCCCAATCAATGAAGACCAGCATCGATTCTTGCGATGTGACATTGCGAGCTCTGAACAATACATGCGTAGCTGGTTCTGTGACATCGATGCCAAACAAAGTGCCTTGCATAGCGCTATTAGCACCCCACCAAGGGGCCGTGATTTGGCCAGGGCCATTTTCTCCAGCATCAAGCGCAGTACAAACCGAAACATCGCCAGTCATCAGTGCACTCAATAACTCAGCAGCTTGCGGATGCGCCTTGGCTGCTGACAACAGCACTGGCGCAACAGCACATCGATCAACCAAGGGCGCGCCATTGCCCTGCCTTGCCACCGCCTCAACAATGGCAGTCAGATCTTGAATGGTTGCACCAACACCACCATCTTCCTCAGAGACTATGACTCCCTGCCAACCCAATGCCAACATTTGTTGCCAGTTGGCTGAAGCCATGCCGTCTGAAGCGACATTTGTTTTCGACACATCCTCTTGCGCCAACCGCAACGCTGTGTCGTAGAGATCTCCCGCAAACAGCGGCGTGGAACGAAACGACATGCTTAGACTCCAAAAATATCGCGGGCGATGACATTCTTCTGCACTTCACTGGTTCCCCCAGCGATAGTGCGCGATCGATAAAACAAATAGGTGTGAAGCAACTGCCTCTCCATGTCCAAATCATCCGAACCATCGGCTGCGGGCACATGCGGCATTAGGCGTTGCGAATAATGTGGGGCGACCAAGTCATATGCCAAACTTGAAATTTGCTGCGACAGCTCTGTGCAATGGAGCTTGAGGGCAGACGATTTAGAGGAGCGCAAAGTACCGCTCATCTCTTCGGTAATGGCGCTCAAAAGCATTTCTTTGGCGCCCATGGCAGAAGCTTTTGCATGGAGCAAACGAGCAATGGCCGATTGCAAACTGGGTGTAGAACCATTCGCTTGGACTTTGGACTTGATCAGCTCCTCTACTTGTTGTAACTGACGAAGCAATCTGGGCACCATGGCTGGCGATAAACGTTCACGATCAAGCAAAAATTTGGCACAAGCCCAACCACCGCCTTCTTCGCTGATGCGGTTGAAAGCCGGAACCCTGACATCGGTCAGGAACACTTCATTGACATGGTGCCATTGGTCAATGGTCCGAATGGGTTTGATTTCAATGCCAGGTGAATTGACAGGGACCAAAAGCAAAGTAATGCCTGCTTGTTTTCGGCCTTCAGTTGATGTCCGCACCAAGGTGTACATCATGTCTGCTTCGTGCGCATGAGATGTCCAAATTTTTTGTCCATTGATGACGTAATCATCACCGTCCAAAACTGCCGAGGTTCTGAGAGACGCCAAGTCAGAACCTGCGCCCGGCTCTGAATAGCCCTGACACCACCATTCAGAACCATCCAAAATGCGCGGGAGAAATCGTTCTTTTTGCGCAGGCGTTCCAAAGTGCATGATGACTGGGCCAATGTGTCCCAATCCATGGTGATACAGCGGAGGGCAGTCGAGTTCTGCGCTAACCTCTTCGAATAAATATCGCTGCCTCAAGTCCCAACCGGTGCCGCCTTCAGTTGTTGGCCAATTGGGCGCGGACCACCCTTTTTGATACAAAATTTTCTGCCATTCTGCGTAGTCTTCGCGTCCAATTTTTTGATTGCTGCGGACCTTATTTCGAAGTGCTGCTGGACAATTTCCGCGCATAAATTCCGCTAACTCATGACGGAATTTCACATAATCGATGGTTGCAGTTTCTGCGTGATTTAAGCTGGATTCAGTCATGAGAGGGCTTACTGGCGAACAGAATCGCAATGGAAATGAATGTGTTTAATTTACTTTACGACCGGTAAGTTTCCAACCCCGTGCTAACCCTTAGTTTGCGAGTGAAAATAAAGGACCTTAGTCTAGAAGACCGTAAAGTACGATGTCGACAAATTGGTCCACCACCAGTGGTGGTGTCAATTTTCCTTTGGGGTTGTGCCAACGACTCATTGAATTGACCGCTGCCAAAAGAACCCGCCCCGCCATGGCAGGATCAACATCCCGAAAATGGCCGCTGTCTATCCCTTCGCGAATAAATCCGCGCAGCAATTTTTCGTATTCATCACGCAATGCTACCGCTTTGGATTTGGAGGGCGAATCGCCATGCGTTCGGAAGGCATTGGAGGAAGCAATCCATGCCTCTCGGTTGTGTTGGTAGTTTTCGGCCGTGGTCACCATGAACGCCTTGACCTTGGCCTCAGGGGTATCAACTCCCGCACAGGCATCTTTGACTTGATTGACCAAGGCTTCTAAAGATTCCAAAACAATTTTGGCGAACAGCGACTCCTTGTTGGGGAAATGGTAATAAAGCGCTGCCTTGGTAACCTTGGCTTCTTCAGCAATGTCGCGAAGGGATGTGCCATTAAAACCCCGTTCGGAAAATAAACGGCAAGCAATGCCAAGAAGCTGGGCTTGTCGATCGTCTCCACGAGGCGTTGCTGCAGAAGTCTGCAAAGGTGTTTTGCGGCTTGTTTTTGCAACCGTTTGGCTGGATGCTTTGCCTGCAGTTTTGGCTACAGTTTTAACTGCAGTTTTGCTTGTGGCTTTGCCTGCTGGCTTCACCGCTTTCTGAGTTGTTGTTTTGGTTGCCATGGATGCTCCAGATTGATGTCGTGGGCTACAAACCCCTCAGGTCCAAAACCTCAAGCTTATCGCAAGTATCGCAGGGCCTTTAACGGCCCACAAAATTGGGTTTCCGCTTTTCTAAGAACGCCAACTGTGCCTCACGGGTATCTTCGGTTTTGGACAATGCAACTGTATTGCCCTGCTCATAACGATAGGCATCTCGAACTGGCATGACTTCGGTCATGCGCGCTGCTTCTTTGGCCAAACGCAATGCTGTTGGGCTCTTACCTGCAATTTCGTGAGCCAATTCCATGCAATAAGGCATCAATTGATCCGGAGGCAACGAGGCCTCAACCAATCCTAGGCGGTACAACTCATCACCTGAAACCTTCATACCGGTAAAGAACATACGACGAGCCGTAGACTGACTGAAGTATTTGCGCACAAAAGTCATGCCGCCAGCCAAGCCCACATTGATTTCGGGCATAGACACATAAGATTCCTTCGATGCAACCCAAATATCGGAAGCCATGATCAAACCAAAACCTGCCCCCATCGCAGGTCCGTTTATGGCGGCAATGATGGGCTTGCTGCATTCTGCAACGGCATAGTAGCTCTCACGTACCAGTCGGTTGTGACGACCATAGGCGCCTGGCTTGCCGGCCAGGTTAGGCCTTTCGCGAATGTCTGCACCCGCAGAAAAAACTTTGCCTGATCCCGTTAAAACAATGACACGCACTTCATCCATATCGGACAGCAAATCAAAGAGCTCTGTGATTTCTGCGCGATTTTCTGCATTTTGCGCATTCACTGGCGGTCGGTTCAGGGTCACGACTGCAACGTAATCCGCAATCTCAACTTTGAGTGTGTTGTATTCCATGGTGTTTCCAAATGTGTCTAAAAATCAATTGAAAGAAAAGCTTACTTGTCGGCAAGTTACCTGTCAAGGCAACTTCACAAAGTGCTGTCACCTGTGTTGCCCGTGTTGACCGAAACTCGTTTGGACAACTGGGCAGCGAGCTTCTGCATGAGCAACAAGTATTCGGATTTTTTGGGTGCAATGCGCTCAATCGTCCCCCCCATTCCTAGCACGACAGCACGGCCTTGCGCGGTAATGGGCAAGGTCACGCAAATTGTGGCGCCGCCGATAAGAGGGATGTTTTCTGCCGTAGCCCACGCCTGTTCCCGCGCATTTTTGACGCGCTCCATCATCACATCGATCGGCTGTCTCATTTGAAAAGATTCTGTTGCAATGTTGGCACGACGGACCAAACGCTCGACTTCTGTGTCTGAATGAGCCGCCATCAAAAGCCATCCTGTTGCTGATTGCGTCAAGGGGCGCATGCTGCCCTCTTCTGTCACAAACCTCAAAGCATGTGTAGATTGAATCACACGAATGTATTGAATGTAGACATCGTTTTGCAGCGCTATCGAGACAGTTTCGCCCGTTGCACTGTGCAGGTCTTGCATGATTTCAAAAACTTCGCCTTGTCCAAACAAAGCATGGCTTATCCAATCACCAAGGGCGGTCACTTGCAAGGTTGGAAAATACAAACGTGTGGCGCGGTCATAACTTAAATAACCCAGTTGCGTGAGATTTTTTAAAAGCACCGTTGCACTAGATTGCGGATACCCTAGGCCCAGACTGATCTCTCGCAAGCTCTGCGGTTTTTGCGACTTTTTAAAGTATCCCAAGACTTCTAAGACGCGCACAGCAGACTTAACAGAAGCGACCCCCATATTGAACCCCCAATTAACTGGACACACTGCGCGCCACAAAATTTACTTGCCTGCCGGCAGTTTAATTGACAAAATGAATTTTGCCTTGACTGTTGATTGATTCGCACATGGCGCAATGCAAGTCGACAGATCTCTAGAACCTTTTCAGCAGAAAGAAGTCTCTTATGAAAGTGATCGTGACTGGCGCAGCGCAAGGCATTGGAAGAGCCATTGCCTTGAAAATTGCAAAAGATTACCAAGGCGCAAAACTCTTGCTGACTGATTTGAATCAAGTCTGTTTAGATGCAGTGGCCAACGAGGTCAGCGAACTTGGCTGCCGGGCTTATGTCAAGGCAGGCGACCTCACTGACCACATTTTCATTGAGGGGCTCAGTGCAGAAATATCAAACTTGGGCGGATTGGATGCAGTGGCAAGCAATGCGGGGATTGCCCTCCACAGCCCCCTCCTAAATTTGAGTCTAGAAATGTGGGAAAAAAACTTTGCATTGCATGTCAGAGCACCTTGGTTGCTGGCAAAAGTATGCCATGCGTCTTTGAAAGCCAGTCAGGGTGCTTTCATCATCACGGCATCGGTCTCGGGCACCCACCCAACACCTCCTGGTGGTGCTTACTCTTCAAGCAAAGCAGCTGCATTGATGTTGGCAAAACAAATGGCCGTTGAATGGGGGCCCGACGGCATTCGCGTCAACACTGTTTCGCCTGGCATGACGCTGACACCCATGACACACAGTGCCTACACACAGCCGGGTGTGATGGCGCAACGTGAATCACGCATTCCACTTCGAAGAATTGGACAGCCAGAAGACATTGCGAAGGCGGTCGCCTTCTTAATGAGTCCAGAAGCCAACTACATCACAGGAGCCGACATCGTTGTCGATGGAGGACTCACGCAAACACTGATGGCCTACAACCCCGGTTGGAAAACCTAAGCGCGTGACGCGTCTGCTTCAAATTTGAAATTGGCTTTGTAATTGTCTTGGGTGGCCAAGCCGCAGTACTCTCTGTATTTGGGAAATCCTCCCACAAACATGGTGAGGCCTTGCGGTTTGTCCTTGACGTTTGCGCCCAAATACCAAGTCTTGGCCTTGTTCAGTAGAGAACGTTTTGAAAGGGTGGCCACTATAGTCATCCAACCCTCCTCGGCTTGTGCGGTGGGCTCCATGGCTGTTTGCTTGTTTTTTGCCATGTGCTCAATAGCTGCCCCAATCCAATCGACATCATTTTCACTGATGCGAATGATGTTGGCCAAGGCTGCTGGACCATTGGGTCCGGTGGTCATGAATAAGTTTGGAAACCCAGCCATCATAAGACCCAAATAGGAGCAAGCGCCATCGGCCCATTTTTGGCTGACCTTCATACCATCGCGGCCTTTCACATCAACGGCCAGCATGGCGCCAGTTAAGCCATCGTAGCCAGTTGCCAAGATCAGCATGTCCAATTCAATCTCACGATTTTTTGTTCTTACGCCCTTTGGCGTAATTTCTAAAATTTCCTCTTCATTGCAATCCACCAAATGGACCGTTGGCAAATTGAAGGTCTCGTAATAGCTGGTATCCAAACAAGGCCGACGCGCAAAAATGGGATAGCCTTTTGGTTTTAGTTTTTCTGCTGTGACAGGATCTTTAACAACTTCGTTAATTTTTCCCCGTACAAAATTTGCCACATGTTCGTTGGCTTCTTCATTGACCATCAAATCTGTAAAGGTCCCCAGCATGGCCAAGCCACCTTGTTTCCAGGCGTCCTCCATGAGTGATTGACGTTGCGCTGGCGTGACGCTGAAAAAAGCGCGCGTGCTAGCCGGTCTGTTGCCTCCTGCAGGGCTGTTTCTGGCAATTTCGCGCAGACCCGCATAGTTGCGTTTGACCTCTGCCACATAGTCCGGCTCCAACTTGACATTGCGCATGGGCATGGTGAAGCTGGGGGTTCTTTGAAAAACAAACAACTCGCCCGATTGCGGCCCTACTTCTTGAATAATTTGAATGCCTGTTGAACCCGTACCAATGACGCCCACTTTCTTGCCGGCATAACTGACAGGCTGATGAGGCCATCGGGCAGCACGATACAACTCCCCCTTAAAGCTCGCAAGACCTGGAATATCAGGATCTCTAGGAATTGAAAGCGGGCCGGTGGCCATGACGCAATAAGTGGCTTCAAGTACTTCACCTTGGTCGGTTTGCACCACCCAGACCTGACGCATTTCATGCCACTCGGCGCTGGTCACGCGAGTATTGAATTGAATGTGACGGCGTAAATCAAGTCGGTCAGCCACAAAATTGATGTACTGAAGTAGCTCAGGTTGAGCCGCAAACTGCTCTGACCACGTCCACTCTTGCTCTACTTCGTGAGAAAAACCAAAGCTGTAATCGATACTGGGCAAATCAACACGCGCGCCAGGATAACGATTCCAAAACCAGACACCACCGACATTGCTGCCCGCTTCAAAACCTTGAATTTTCAATCCCATTTGATTGAATTTGTAGACGGCATACATACCGCCAAAACCGGCGCCAACCACCACCACATCCAAGCGGCGCGTTGGGTTATTTTGAGCTGTGTTGTTTGAAGTCATTTGAGTCTCCTGTCAATGCAGGCACATGATGCCTTACCGTTCGGCAGGTTATCAAGTTTTATTTGAACATGCAAATCAAAATCACATATGTGTATTTTTGATTAATGTTGATCTGACCCCAACTGATTAGACCTTCGCAATGCCGAGTTTTTGTCGTGCAATGGCGTTGACCTCTTCAGAGTCGTTGAGCACATAGCCCTTTTCTAACATCCGGGTCATGTATTGCTTGTTGTAGAGAAATGCAAGTATGAACTGCCACAAACCGAAGGTGAGGATGGTGATGCACAAATGAAGCAATCCCACAAAAAGCTCTCCTCGAAATACGGGGACGAACCACCCGAAAAAAAGGAAAGTCCAACTAAAACCGTAAAAACCTGGCTTCATTAAACCGGTCTGGGGATGAATCAATGCAACTCTGGTGGCCATTGCTTAAGTTTTTCCTAGAAGTCTGTGTATGCAATGCACAAATTATGAAGTAATCTACAGTTGTCATCATGCAATTTTTTGAAGTTATTTATGTCTTCAAGCACACTTCATTCAACGAATATTTTAGATCCAGTCCAACAAGTCAAAGTCCATTTGGCAGCAGCATTGCGTATGGCTGTGATGGATGGCTTTGACGAAGGCATTGACAACCACTTCACAGCCTGTGTGCCGGGTCAAAGTGATCAATACTTTGTGTTGCCATTTGGCCTTCACTGGTCTGAAGCCAAGGCCAGTGACATGATGATTTTCAATGAAGCAGGACAGACCTTGGAAGGACGCGGTGTGGTGGAACTCTCCGCCCAAAGCATCCATGCTCCATTGCACAGGCTGACCGGCGCCAAAGTTGTCTTGCACACCCACCAGCCCTGGGCTACAGCACTCAACATGCTGCAAGACAACCGTCTATTACCAGCCACCCAAACTGCTGCATTTTTTCATGGCCGCATTGCATACGACGACACCTACACTGGCTTGGCATCGTCTTTAGAAGAAGGCGAACGACTGGCTGCGTTGATGGGCGACAAAACAGTTTTGTTTTTGAAAAATCATGGCGTTGTGACCATAGGCGATACCGTGGCGCAAGCTTACCGTCGCTTGTACAAACTTGAAAAAGCTTGCCAGACTCAAATTTTGGCCATGAGTACAGGAAAAGCCTTGAACATCCTTAGCGACGAAGTGATTCAAAGGGTGCTCACCCCTTCTGGGGCAGATCGCCACCCCAGAGGTGAACGAGAGCGGCTTTACTTTGAAGCCAACATGCGAATATTAGACCGCACCAACCCCGGCTATGCCGACTGAAACAGATAGGGTCAAAACAAATGGGGTCAAACAAATGGGGACAGATCAAAATTAATTGTTAAATTAATTTTGATCTGACCCCATTTGTTTTGACCCCATCTGTTTTAGT
>JACCDL010011038.1_pt1 | contig 10705 bp, 7 predicted proteins | sample 7441931 | NCBI WGS metagenome assembly JACCDL01 (sample SAMN15323437, study PRJNA562643) | freshwater metagenome | isolation source: river surface water | place: USA:Blue River Watershed | collected 2017-08-16 | reverse complement strand
TCTTAAAACTAATAATTTAAAAGCATTAATTCAAACAATCGTAAGGCATATTTGATATTTTGCCAACTGTTGTACATGTTTGTAAGACAAAAACTTGACTATGAAACAGGCTGAATCATCCAGAAATATCTTTTTGCTCGTCATGGTGGCTGCACTTGGCTATTTTGTAGATATCTACGATTTGCTCCTTTTTCTGATCGTGAAAAATAAGAGTTTGATGGATCTAGGAGTTAGCGCTGAGCAGTTGACGAACACCAGTTTAACTTTGGTAAACTGGCAGATGGCCGGTTTGTTAATTGGCGGAATTATTTGGGGTATCCTTGGCGATAAAAAAGGACGTTTATATGTGCTTTTTGGATCTATCTTGATGTATTCGTTGGCTAATTTGGCGAATGGAGCAATACAAGATATTAGCTGGTATGCACCGCTAAGGTTTATAGCTGGGGTAGGATTGGCTGGAGAATTGGGAGCCGGCATTACATTGATCAGCGAAACAATGAGCAAAGAAAATCGAGGGTATGGGAGTATGGTAGTTGCCGGTGTAGGTTTAATGGGCGCAGTGGCTGCTTATTTCGTGGGTGCCAGCTTTGATTGGCGGGTTGCTTATTATGTTGGTGGTGGACTCGGTTTATTGTTGTTGGTACTGCGAATTGGTGTAATAGAGTCCGGAATGTTTGCAAAAATTAAAACCCATGAGGTTAGAAAAGGTGACTTCTTGATGCTTTTTACTAATAAAGCTCGATTCAAAAAATACCTATTCAGTATTTTAATAGCTGTACCAGTTTGGTTTGTTGTAGGAATCTTGGTTAACATAGCCAGCGATTTTGCAAAACCATTGGGTATCCAGGAACCTATCGAATCGGGCAAGGGAATTATGTTTACCTACGTCGGTATTGCCTTAGGCGATTTCCTCACCGGTTTCTTGAGTCAGGTTTTCAAAACTCGTAAAAAAGTGGTTTTTGCTTTTCTAACATTTACTTACGCTGGAATCCTCTTTTTTCTCCTTTCTGACGGGCTTTCAGCCAATGCTTTTTACGCACTCTGTGTATATTTTGGTTTGGCAACCGGTTATTGGGTTGTGTTTGTAACCATGGCTTCCGAACAGTTTGGCACCAATTTACGAGCAACTGTTACCACTACGGTTCCCAATTTTGTACGTGGTTCACTCATCTTGGTAAGTTCACTTTTTACCTATTTCAGAGCAGAATTGGGTATCATTAATGCCGCTTTATTGGTAGGAACTTTGACGGTTATGATTGCGTATTGGGCACTTTGGCAATTGGATGAAACCTATGGCAAGGATTTGGATTATGTAGAAACCAGTGGCGGCACCGGTTTATGATCATTTTAATGTCCGAAAGCCGATTTGAACTTTAAAATCCCGAATAAAAACTCCAATTTTGGGTATGATTTCTAAAGAGCAGATCGCCGCTGACTACCGTCAAATTCAAGATGAAATTTGTTCAGGCTTAGAACTAGTAGATGGTTTAGGTAAATTTCAAGAAGAAGTTTGGGAACGTGAGGGTGGAGGCGGAGGACGTACACGGGTAATTCAGCAAGGTAATGTGCTCGAAAAAGGTGGAGTTAATTTTTCAGCTGTTGAGGGGAAATTACCAGAACCGGTCAAAAAAGCATTTAAAGTTGATGAGGAAGACTTTTTTGCAACCGGAGTTTCGATTGTAATACACCCCAATCATCCTTGGGTGCCCATCATCCACATGAACATCCGTTATTTCGAAATGTCTGATCAAGTGCGGTGGTTTGGTGGTGGAATAGATCTTACCCCTCATTATGTAATTCCTGAAGATGCTCAGTTCTTTCATCAATACTTGAAGTCAGTTTGTGATCAATTTCATGCCGATTTTTATACCAAATTCAAAAATTGGGCCGATGATTATTTTTTCATCAATCACCGAGCAGAAACCCGAGGCATTGGCGGTATTTTTTACGACCGATTAACTCCCGAATCTGCCGGCATATCTTGGGATGAAATTTTCAACTTTTCCAAAGCTGTGGGCCGTTCATTCGTGCCTATATACTCAGAATTAGTTAATCGCAATCGAATTAAAGAGTTTAGCGAGCAGCACAAAAACTGGCAATACCAACGTCGTAGCCGTTATGCAGAGTTTAACCTCGTTTACGATGCGGGTACTAAATTCGGTTTAGAGACCAATGGACGTATTGAATCGATCTTAATGAGTCTACCGCCACAAGCCAATTGGGTATACGATTACAAGGCCAAAGAGGGAAGTTTAGAACAACAAACTTTAGACCTGCTCAAAAAGGGAATAAACTGGGTTTAAATGCTTCATAAAGCCTTTTTTTAAATAAGCTAAAACTTTTCCACATCCCTCAAGCTTAAGCTTCCAATTTAGTAACTTCGCAATTGTGCCATTGCGCACTTGAAATTCATTTTTATACACTTAATTGCAGAACCATAACGGAACATGGCTGAAGAAACAGAAAAAGAAAGTTTAGACCCGAATACCGGCCGAATTATCCCCATAAATATTGAAGAGGAAATGAAATCTGCTTACATCGATTATTCGATGTCGGTAATCGTTTCCAGAGCCTTACCCGATGTACGTGATGGCTTGAAGCCAGTTCACCGCCGGGTATTGTTTGGTATGCTCGATTTGGGCGTAACCAGTAGTAAACCTTATAAAAAATCTGCCCGTATTGTCGGTGACGTTTTAGGTAAGTATCATCCACACGGCGATGCATCTGTATACGACACCATGGTGCGTATGGCTCAAGATTGGAGTTTACGCTACCCAATGGTTGACGGACAAGGAAACTTCGGTTCTATTGACGGTGACAGCCCAGCAGCAATGCGTTATACCGAGGCTCGTTTAAAGAAAATAGCCGAAGAAATGTTGGCCGATATCAACAAAGATACCATTGATTACCAGCTGAATTTTGACGATTCCTTAGAAGAACCGACTGTTCTTCCCACAAAAATCCCGAATTTATTGGTCAATGGTGCATCAGGTATTGCCGTGGGTATGGCTACCAATATGGCTCCTCATAACCTTACCGAGGTTGTGAATGCAACCATTGCGTATATCGATGATAATGCCATCGAGGTTTCAGGTTTGATGCAACACATCAAGGCCCCTGATTTTCCTACTGGAGGTATCATTTACGGTTATGCAGGCGTACAAGAAGCATTTGAAACCGGTCGTGGCCGTATTGTAATGCGTGCTAAAGCTGAAATCGAGACTTATGGTAACGATCGTGAACGTATTATCGTAACCGAGATTCCTTACCAGGTGAATAAAGCCAATATGATTGAGCGTACAGCCGAATTGGTGAATGAGAAGAAGCTGGAAGGTATTTCTGAAATCAGAGACGAATCGGATCGCGAAGGTATGCGTATTGTGTATGAAATTAAACGCGATGCAAACGCCTCTATTGTATTAAACAATTTATACAAGTATACAGCTCTACAAACTTCATTTTCAGTGAATAACATTGCTCTGGTTAATGGCCGACCAATGTTGTTAAACCTGAAAGAGCTGATCAAATATTTCGTAGAACACCGCCACGAAGTGGTAGTTCGCCGTACCAAGTTTGAATTAGCTGAAGCTGAAAAAAGAGCTCACATTTTAGAAGGTTTACTGATTGCCCTAGATCATTTAGACGAGGTAATCAAGTTAATCCGTAACTCAGATACTCCAGAAGATGCCCGAACCGGCTTGATGGAGAAATTTGGTTTATCCGATATTCAATCGCGTGCCATTCTAGATATGACTTTACGTCGTTTAACTGGTCTAGAACGCGATAAAATCAAAGAAGAATACGCAGAATTGATGAAAACCATCGAATACCTGAAATCTATTTTAGCAGATGAAGGTTTACGCATGCAGATCATCAAAGACGAATTAATTGAGGTTAGAGAGAAGTACGGTGACGAACGTAGATCAAGCATTGTACACTCGGCCGAAGATCTTCGTATGGAAGATTTTATTGCCGATGAGGAAGTGGTAATCACCATATCTCACGAAGGATACATTAAACGTACACCTTTAACCGAGTACCGCAGACAGGGAAGGGGCGGAAAAGGAGCAATGGGCTCGCAATCTAGAGATGAGGACTTTATTGAGCACATCATTACCGCATCGGCGCATAATTACATGTTGTTCTTCACCGAAGCTGGTCGTTGTTTCTGGTTGAGAGCCTTTGAAATTCCTGAAGGAACGCGTACTTCTAAAGGAAGAGCTATTCAGAATATTATCAATATTCCGAAAGAAGAGAAGATTAAGGCCTTCATCAAGGTTAAAAACCTCAAAGATCAAGATTACCTGGAAAACAACTTCATCATTATGTGTACCAAGAAAGGTACCATCAAGAAAACTTCCTTAGAAGCCTATTCTCGTCCACGTGCAAACGGTATCAATGCCATCAATATCAATGAGGGTGACCAATTGTTGGAAGCTTGCTTAACCGATGGAAATAGTGAGATTCTGATGGCTTTACGTTCAGGTCGTGCCATTCGATTTAACGAATCAACCGTTAGACCAATGGGACGTACCGCAACTGGAGTTCGTGGGGTTACGCTGGCACATGCTAAAGATGAAGTTATCGGCATGATCAGTGTTAACAATCCGGAAGTAACGGTGTTGGTAGTTTCAGAAAAAGGATACGGTAAGCGTACCGATATTGAAGATTACCGCGTTACTAACCGTGGGGGTAAAGGTGTAAAAACCATCAATATTACCGATAAAACGGGTGAATTAGTCGCGATTAAAGATGTTACCGATCAAGACGACTTGATGATCATCAACAAATCAGGAATTGTGATCCGCATCGGAGTTGCTGATTTGAGAGTTATGGGACGGGCAACACAAGGTGTTCGATTAATTACCTTAAAAGAAGATGATGAAATTGCTTCAATTGCAAAAGTAGATCATGAAGACGAAGAAGAGGAGGTAATTATCAACGATGCTACCGAACAACAAACTGAAGAAAACAGCAGTGAAGAAACATCTACTGATGAACCAACCGAAGAATAATCAATAGTAAACCATAAATCATGAAAATTAAAACCATTTTAAGTGTACTAACATTGACTGTATTGTCAGTGTCTACTTTCGCTCAAAAAGGCGAATTGAATAGTGCAAAAAGCAATTATGAAAAATATGTGCAGTTGAAAGATGCCGGTTCTGCAGCTTTAGGGCTAACTAGCCTTACATCAGCCAAAACATCGATTGATAAAGCTGTTGCTAATGAAAAAACCATGAATGAGCAAGAAGCCTGGACATTCAAAGCTATGATTTATGCAGATTTGGCATTAAATGAAGCTGAAGAAGCAAAAGCAGAGCTTATGGTTAGTGATGCAGCTGCTGCATTGAAAAAAGCTGTTGAACTGGATCAAGCAGGTGCAGGTAAAGCAAACAGAGAAAGAGCATCAAATTTATTTGCCCAGTTTGAACTAAATAAAGGGGTAAAGGCCTATCAAACGCAAAAATTTGAAGATGCTTACCAAGCTTTCAATAAATCTTTAAGCTATAAGCCTGGTGATACTACATTAACGTATTACACCGGATTATCCGCTATCAATGCCCAAAACTATAAAGCAGCCATTAAAAACTATGCTGAATTACTAAAAACCAATTATTCTGCGAATAATCAGATTGCTTTAGATCTATCAAAATTGTATGCTTTAGAAAAAGATACCGTTAATGCACTAGAGGTTGCAAGTACTTTTGCTGCTAAATTTCATGATGCTGCTTTAGCTACACAAGAAATTGAATTGAGCTTAATGAGCGGAAAAGAGAAGCAAATCGTTACAAAAATCAACGAACAGATTGCCCAGGATCCAAAAAATAAAACCAATTATTTCTACGCTGGTATTGCTTACAGTTCATTGAAAGATCCCAAAAAAGCTGAGGAAGCCTATAAAAAAGCCTTAGAAATTGATGCTAAATACGAAGATGCTGCTATCAATTTAGCTAGCACGGTATTAAATGTTGGTATCGATCTAATCAATACAGCAAACAAATTGCCTGCAAATAAGCAAAAGGAATACGATATTGCCATTAAACAAGCGAACATAGAAGTGGACAGGGCTTTGCCTTTTTTACAGAAGGTAGTAGAAATTAATCCGAAATCTGTTAATGGCTGGGAAAACTTGAAAACGTATTACATCATTAAACGTAATCAAGCAAAGATTGACGAGATCAATAAAACCATTCAATCTATCCAATAATTTACAGCATTTTTTTTAAATGATAAAGCCCGCTCTAAAATAGAGTGGGCTTTTTTATAGTTGCACAATCATTATTTAACATAATATTAATTATAAGACAATAAATAGCTAAACAACTTAGTGGCAACCCATCATAAATACTGAATAAAGTACAATTAAAGAGAAATAGCCAACGCTGATGTTATAAAATAATAACGATTGGTTGGATTATTTGAGGAAGTAAAAATATCGTATTTACTATCAAATCCTCGACCTTCAAATCTCCAAGTAAACTTATTCGTAATCTGGTAATCAAGATTTAAAGAATAACCATAGGTTTGAAATGCATTACTTGTTTCTGTATTGATTATAACCTCATTTACATCAGAATAATATTCAGCTCGTGCTGAAATGCTAATCTTCTCTGCAGGTGCATACTTAACTAGTAAAACAGGTGAATACCAGGTGTTGTAATTGCGACTTCCTTTTGATTTTTGCTGTGCGCCAATATCAAAACCCAGAATTATTCCGAATTTTTCAGTCAATTGAATTTGTCCGTAGAAATTATGAAAATAGCGCATTTGGCGATTATGATCTGGGGTATCGCTACCAATAAATGAACTACTGTTGAGGATAATTTTACGATTAGGTCTAAATGTAATTTGATGACCGAATGAAGGTGTATTATTTCCAGGTACACGCTTTATGCGTTGCCAACCGTTTAATAATAAAGCACTTAGAAACCATTTATCATCATCGCTTGTGTACGATAACTTAGCTCCACTCTCATAATACGGAGAGTTATCAGCCAAAATACTTCTAGTTAGGTTCCAGCAATCTTTACCAATAGCACTTTCAAATCCAATGTGCGAAGTGAAAACCCCAACATCTAACCAAAGACTTTTTGCTTTCGAAAGCTTTACTCCTGCATTGGCTTCAAAAATATTCTTTAATATTCCGGGTTCTGCTGCAAGATTGGCTTTGGCGTAAGTACCAGTCATGAATGCTAAATTAGACCTAATATTTCGGGTTTGATAAGCTGCTTTGATGAATCCGAGATTTACATTTACCTCGTTCTGCTTGTTGTATGAATACATAAATCCCGGACTATTGTGGTTTGATGGATTGCCGAAATCATAAGCGTAGTACGTTTCAATATAACCACTAACAACAAGTGGATTTTTTAAAGAATCTGTTTGTGCAAAACTGCTTAAGGTGCTTACTGACAGGATTAGCGTTAATACTAATGTTTTCATTTTATTTGTTGTCAGTCTAGTAAATTAATGCCATATCATACTGATGAACCTAAAAAAATCCAATCTTTTATTTACCGATACAGAATTTAGAGAAGATATTCTCCAAAAGGTCGTCTGTTGTTACAATACCGGTAATTTCACCCAAATAATGTAAGGCTTGCTTGATATCACTTGTTAAAAAATCGGATGCCACAGAGGAATCGAGGTTTAGTAAAACCCGATTTAAGGCTTCTTCAGTTTTTTGCAGGGCTTCCAAATGACGTATATTGCTCACCATTACCCCATCGGTTGTAATATTTGCCAGGTTTACTTTTTCGATTAAGTTCGATTTGAGCTCCTCTATACCTGATTTTTGTTTGGCTGAAATTGGAAGAAGTGCCCAGGTTTTGAGCATTGTATTTTGCTGATCTGTTAACAAATCGGTCTTATTCATCAAACCAATAAATGGAATTTTTAGGGCTTCCAATTCAATTAGTTGCTCTTCGATTTGATGTTGATCTTGTTCTGGGCTAAACAAATAAATGATGACTTTAGCGAGCTTCATTTTATCGAGGGTGCGCTCCACTCCTTTCGCTTCAATCACATCCTGAGTTTCACGAATACCTGCTGTATCAATAAATCGGAAATTAATTCCATTGAGAACAATCTCGTCTTCGATGGTATCACGTGTCGTTCCGGCAATATCAGATACAATGGCCCGTTCCTCATTTAATAAGCTGTTTAACAAAGTTGATTTTCCAACGTTAGGCTGACCGGCGATAACCACCGGAACTCCATTTTTAAGCACATTTCCTTGTTCGAACGAATCAATTAAACTGCGAATTACCCGGTTTATTTGATAAATCAGCGATTTTAAATCATCACGATTCGCAAATTCTACATCTTCCTCCGCAAAATCCAGTTCCAGTTCAATCATAGATGCAAAATGAATCAATTCATCACGTAATTGTTTCAATTGATTGGAGAAACCTCCTCGCATTTGCTGTATGGCCAGCTGATGCGATGCTTGTGAATGCGAAGCAATGAGGTCTGCTACAGCTTCAGCCTGCGAAAGATCCAATTGTCCGTTTAGAAACGCACGCAAGGTAAATTCACCAGGATTGGCAGCACGAGCACCTTGCTGAATGAGTAATTTGATAACTTTTTCTTGAATATAGGCAGATCCGTGGGTGGAAATTTCAACTACATTCTCTCTAGTGTACGAACGCGGAGCGATGAACAAAGAGACGAGAACTTCGTCGATAATTTGCTCACCATCACGAATGGTTCCGAAATGAATGGTATGCGAAGCTTGCTTACTAAGGTCTTTTCCTTTAAAAACTTGCTGTGTAATTGCAATGGCTTCAGGCCCAGATAAACGAATCACCCCTATGGCTCCACTCCCACCCGGAGTAGCCAAAGCTACAATCGTATCTGTTGAAACCTTCATGAGTTTGCAAATATACGCTTATTTAGAGAGCTGTCAGAAGCTTTCTTCGATACCAAGACCAAAGAGCGCAAAGTCGTATTTAACCGGATCGTTTGGATCGAACTGCTTTAAATTTTCAGTCAATTCGAGGGCAGTTTGCCAATCGAGCTGTTTGCGTTCTATTAAACCCAATTTACGAGCAACCCGTTCCACATGTAGATCGATAGGGCAAATTAAATCTGCAGGTTTAATCTGATTCAAAATCCCAAAATCAACACCCTGATTGTCCTTTCGCACCATCCACCTCAAAAACATGTTTAAGCGTTTACAACTTGATTTTTGTGATGGGGCTGATACGTGTTTCAGTGTTCGTCTAGGAAAATCTTCGCCAATTGAAAAGAAATAGCTTCTAAATCGATTGAGTATCTGCTCCATTGGGAGTTGCTCGTTTCGAACTTGCGGTATAAAAGCAGATTCTAAACTGTCGTAAGTCTGGTAGTGCTTCTTGAAAAAATATAAAAAATAGAGCGTATCGGTATCGTTAAACGTCCGGTGTTTGAAATTTAAAAAAGGTTTTAAATCGTTTTCCTGATGATTAACAATAAAGTCGTACGGACTTCCATCCATCAAATTAATCAGTTCTCTACATTTAGCAATAATGGTTTTACGCTGCCCCCAGGCCAATATTGCAGCCCAAAAGCCCATAATTTCAATATCCTGCTTTCTACTAAAGCTGTGCGGAATAACAATGGGATCGTTTTCAATAAAACCAGGCTGATTGTATTGAACAACTTTAGCATCAAGAAAAGCCTTTAAATCCAAAATTGATTAGATCTTAGCTAAAGCTTGTTCTAAATCGGCCAACAGGTCTTCACTATCCTCTACGCCCACACTTAATCGCAATAAATTATCGGTTACACCTGCTTTTTCGCGTTCAGTTTTCGGAATAGATGCATGGGTCATGGTAGCCGGATGATTGATTAAAGATTCTACCCCACCCAAGGATTCAGCCAATGAAAATACCTTAAAGGAAGAAGCCAGCTTAAACGTACTTTCTAAAGTAGCTCCCTTGGTCGAGAAAGAGATCATTCCACCAAAATCACGCATTTGTTTTTTAGCAATTTCATGATTAGGATGATCCGTAAAACCAGGCCAGTACACCAATTCTACTTTTGGGTGAGCTTTTAAGTACTCGGCTACCTTACGTCCGTTTTCGCAATGCGCTTTCATGCGCAAATGCAGCGTTTTTAAACCTCTTAAAACCAAAAAACTATCCATCGGGCCTGGAACTGCACCACACGAATTTTGAATAAAGGCCAAACGGTCGTAAAGTTCTTTATCGTTGGTTAATAAGGCACCCATGATTACATCCGAGTGTCCGCCCAAATATTTAGTTGCCGAATGCATCACGATATCTGCACCTAAATCAATTGGATTTTGTAAATACGGTGACGCAAAGGTATTGTCAACCACCAAAGTCAATTGCTTAGCTTTCGCGATTTTAGAAACCGCTGCAATATCTACAATTCGCATGGTTGGATTTGTGGGAGTTTCAATCCAGATCAGTTTGGTATTGGAATTGATATAATTCTGAATATTCTCAGCATCTTCTAAATCGATGAAATGGAATTTAATCCCATAAGGTTCAAAAACTTTGGTAAACATACGGTACGAACCACCGTACAAATCGTTACCGGTAATTACTTCATCGCCAGGTTTTAACAATTTCATCACGGTATCGGTTGCACCCATTCCGCTTGAAAATGCTAAACCAAATTTTGCATTTTCCAATGCTGCCAAACAATCTTCTAAAGCTGTTCTAGTGGGGTTTTTACCACGAGCATAGGCATA
>JACCDL010990835.1_pt1 | contig 10706 bp, 6 predicted proteins | sample 7441931 | NCBI WGS metagenome assembly JACCDL01 (sample SAMN15323437, study PRJNA562643) | freshwater metagenome | isolation source: river surface water | place: USA:Blue River Watershed | collected 2017-08-16 | reverse complement strand
GATTATTTCAATCCAGGTAATTCTATCAAAGATAGAATGGCACTTAAAATGGTTGAAGTAGCCGAACAAGAAGGTAAACTCAAACCTGGTGGCACCATCATTGAATGTACCTCAGGCAATACAGGTATGGGTATAGCTTTGGCATCAATGGTAAAAGGTTATAAATGCATATTCACGACAACCGACAAACAATCAAAAGAAAAAATTGATATCCTTAAGGCTGTCGGTGCGGAAGTAATCGTTTGTCCAACCAACGTTGAACCAGAGGACCCGAGAAGTTACTATTCAGTTGCAAGAAGATTAGCCAAAGAAATACCTAAATCCTTCCACTCAAATCAATATGATAACCTAGCCAATCGTTTGGCACATTATGAAACAACCGGACCAGAACTTTGGGAGCAGACTGATGGAAAGATAACACACTTGGTTTGTACTGCAGGAACTGGAGGAACAGTTACCGGGACAGCCATGTACCTCAAAGAAAAAAATCCAAATATTCAAATTTGGGCCGTTGATGTTTACGGTTCACTGCTCACAAAATATGTCAGAACAGGTGAAATTGACATGAATGAAGTCCACCCTTACATCTCAGAAGGATTTGGAGAAGACTTTGTTCCTGAAAATTTTGACATGTCGGTAATTGATCATTTTGAACAAGTGACTGATAAAGATGGCGCTGTAATGGCCAGAAGAATTGCAAAAGAAGAAGGGCTTTTTTGTGGTTATAGTGCCGGCAGCTGTTTTCAAGGATTGCTTCAACTGAAACATAAATTGAAAAAAGAAGATGTGGTTGTTTGCATTTTCCATGATCATGGAAGTAGGTATGTTGGAAAGATATACAACGACCAATGGATGATGGAAAGAGGGTTCTTGGAAGTCAAAACATTTAAAGATATTGTTTCTGCTAGAGCAAGTAAACAAAAGCTAATCAGTGTTCGTCCAGATCAAACTGTTTCAGAAGCAGTCATGCTGATGAGAAAATATGAGATTGAACACATTCCTGTTATTAAAGATGAAGCAATTCTAGGATCTATAAGTGAAAACGGATTGTTCCAAAAACTATTCACCGATCCTGAAATCAAACAAATGCATGTGCAACATGTACTTGAACTTGCTTATCCTATTGTCGACTTCAATACGCCAGTAGAAAAGATCAGTACAATGATCAATAAAGACACTGGAGCTGTATTAGCCAAGGATGAATCAGGAGCTTTACACATCGTAACCAAATACGATATCCTCCATTCAATGGCTAAATAGTCCAAATTATCGTAGATCTACGAAAAAATTGCTCGGATAATTCCGCATTTTAAAGTAAATACTGAACCCTGATAAAAGGGTTCTTTTGCTCTTGTATACCTTCCTAATCAAGGGTATTTTTGTATTGTCAATCAAACGAAAGCAGATTGATAAAACGAAAATCCTTTGAAAACCAAAATCCAAATCCTAAAAAAACTAATCCGTATCTATCCATTATCCTAACCAAAAAACCAAAGATCCAAAAGTCCGAAAGCCTGATCCAAATCCGAAAACCCAAGTATCCAAAAATTTTAACCAATAAAGGCTTTAGACAAAAAACCCGGTGTTTTCACTGGGTTTTTCATTTTTACAATATGCCTTTGGTTGAAGGTAATGCATCATTGTTCAAGTCCTTTCTGACTGCCATCCTAATTGCTTTGGCAAATGCTTTGAAGATAGCCTCAATTTTATGGTGCTCATTTTCACCCTTACAGTAAATATTTAGATTTGATTTTGAAGCATCTGAAAATGATTTAAAAAAGTGGAAAAACATTTCTGTAGGCATATCCCCTACTTTTTCTCTCTTAAACTCAGCATCCCAAACTATCCAATTTCTTCCGCCAAAATCAATCAACACCTTGGCTTCTGCATCATCCATAGGCAACGCAAAGCCATAACGCTCCATACCGCGCTTGTCCGATAAGGCTAAATACATGGCCTCACCCAAAGCAATTCCAGTATCTTCAATAGTATGGTGTTCATCTATATGTAAATCTCCTTTCACCTTCACTTTAAGATCCATTTTTCCATGTCTAGCAATTTGATCCAACATGTGATCAAAGAAACCAATGCCTGTAGAGATCTCTCCATGACCCTTTCCGTCGATATTCAATTCAATATCAATCTTAGTTTCATTGGTATTGCGTGCATGCTTCACAGTTCTCATTCCTAATTTTAAGAACCTGTAAATATCTTCCCAGTTGGTTGTACTCAATACAACTGTATCCTTCAAAGAAGCTTCTAATTCGTTTAAATCAATATATCCAACACCATCTGGGTTATTGATCAAGATGCATTTAGATCCAAGATTCTTGGCTAATTGGACATCCGTTAGTCGATCACCTATAACATAAGAACCCGCTAAATCATATTGATCATTAGCAATGTATTTGGTTAACATACCAATGCCAGGTTTGCGGTTAGGAGAATTTTCTTCAGGTAGACTTGGATCAATAAATTGTTCATTAAATACAACACCCTCTCCTTCAAAAGTCTGGAGAATTAACTGATGTATCGGCTCAAAATTTTCTTTTGGAAAAGAAGCAGTCCCTAATCCATCTTGATTCGATACCATGGTCAATTCAAAATCAAATTCCTTTGCTATACGCGACATATACTGAATAGCACCAGGATAGAAAACAAGTTTACTGATATGGTCAATTTGATAAGTAGGTGGTGCTTCTTTTATCAAGGTTCCATCTCTATCAATGAATAAAATTTTCTTCATGATACTATTTATTAAAAGAGTTTAGGCTTCCCAATAACTTTTGGTTTTCTTGTGGGGTGCCGACTGTTATTCTTAAACAACCTTCACATAAAACCACATTGCTTCGATCTCTTACTACAATTCCTTGTTCTACAAAATACTTGTATAATCCAGCTGCATCTTTAAATTTCACCAAAAGGAAATTGGCATCAGATGGATAAATCTTTACTACTTCTTCATTTTGGAGCAAGGATGAAACCATATTTTGACGCTCATTGACCAAAGTGACAATCATGTCATTTACTTGTCCAATTTCTTCCAAAGCCTTTACAGCAAGCTCTTGTACAGGTTCACTGATATTATAAGGAGGTTTTACTTTATTGAGATACCCAATGATTTCTGGGGAAGCAAAAGCCATACCCAATCGAATTCCAGCCAAGCCCCATGCCTTACTCAAGGTTTGTAAAACAACCAAGTTTGGATAGTCTTGAAGATCTGATAACCAAGATTTCTGACGCGAAAAATTGATATAGGCTTCATCAATCACTACCAAGCCATCAAAATTATTCAAGATCATTTCAATCGCCTCTCTATCAATACTGTTGCCCGTAGGATTGTTAGGAGAACAAATCCAAATGATTTTAGTACTAGGCTTAATAGTTTGTTCTAACGCTTCTAAATCCAATTGAAACTGCTCAGTTAATGGGACGCGGTTAAGCTTTATATTATTGATGTTTGCAGAAACTTCATACATCCCATAGGTGGGAGGAAAAATAACTACTTCATCAATTCCTGGCTCACAAAAACACCTAAACAACAAATCGATTGCTTCATCACTTCCATTACCCAGAAAAATCTGATCGACAGGAATCTTTTTGATGAAAGCTATTTTCTCTTTTACTTTCAATTGAAGTGGATCAGGGTAACGATTGTACCATTTCACCAACGGTGAACCCAAAGAATTTTCATTGGCATCTAAAAATATACTGGCCTCACCTTTGAATTCATCTCGCGCTGATGAATAAGGCTTTAATGTTCTGATGTTTGTTCGCACCAAGGCATCTAAATTAAACATAGCATCATTTTTTAATTCTGATTTTTACAGCATTAGCATGCGCATCTAAACCCTCTGCCTCTGCCATGGTAATGACAGTTGGACCAACTTGCTGTATTCCTTCTTTTGTAATTTGTTGAAAAGTGACTTTCTTCACAAAGCTGTCGACACTCACACCACTATACGCTCTTGCATGTCCATTCGTAGGTAATGTATGATTGGTGCCACTGGCATAATCCCCTGCACTTTCTGGTGTATAATGTCCAAGGAAAACCGATCCAGCATTAACCACCTTTGCTGCTAGCAACTCTGCTTGATCAGCAGCGATGATCAAATGTTCTGGAGCATATTGATTAGAAATCAACATTGCCTCATCCATGTTTGATACCAAAATCGACTTACTGTTGTCTAATGCTTGTTGCGCAATATTTTTTCTTGGTAGTAGATTTAGTTGCGTATCTACTGCTTTTCTAACTTTTTCAATCATAGAGGCATCATTACAAATCAGCAAGACTTGTGAATCTACACCGTGTTCTGCTTGAGAGAGTAAATCTGCAGCCACATAATCTGGGTTGGCTGTGGCATCAGCAACTACGCAAACTTCACTCGGACCAGCAGGCATGTCGATAGCTGTTCCTTCAAGTTGCACCAATTGCTTTGCAGCTGTTACATATTGGTTACCCGGACCAAAAATCTTATCGACTTTCTTTATGGTTGAGGTTCCATAAGCCATAGCACCAATAGCTTGTGCTCCACCAATTTTATAAATGGTCTGAACACCTACTTTTGATGCTGCGTATAAAATAGCAGGATGAATACTACCCTCTTTTGAAACCGGCGTACATAAAATAACATCTTTACAACCTGCAACAAAAGCAGGCACTCCCAACATCAGCACTGTAGAAAACAAGGGGGCAGTCCCACCGGGAATATACAATCCCACTCTTTCAAGTGGAATGGACTTTCTCCAGCAATGAACCCCAGGCATGGTCTCCACTTCTTTTGCTGTTTCTTTTTGTGTGTTGTGAAACAACAGGATATTGGCATAAGCTTGATCAATTGCTTGTTTAAGTTCAATTGAAATTAGAACTTCAGCTTTCTTAATTTCCTTTGCGTCCACTTGTATTTTTCTCAATGCAATCCCATCAAACTTCTTGGTGTATTTTTTTACAGCAGTGTCACCTTTTTGTTTGACATCCTGTAAGATTTTACCAACCTGCTTCAACAGCTGTTTGTTGTCGATTGTGGGACGAGTTAAAATCTCATCCCATGTCTCTTTGGCCGGATATTTAATCAATTTCATCTTACAATTACATTATAAGTTTTTCAATAGGAACGACCAAGATTCCCTCTGCACCTGCGCCACGAAGCTTTTCTATACGATCCCAGAATTCATCTTCGCTGAGTACGCTGTGTACACTGCTCCAACCCGATTCAGCTAGTGGAAGTACAGTAGGACTGCGCATTCCAGGCAACAAAGCAATTACTTGATCAAGGTTTTGATTAGGCACATTCATCAAAACATACTTGCTCTTTTTAGCCTTCCTTACAGAACGCATCCTAAAGAGCAGCTTTTCCAAAATATCTTTTTTATCTGCATCGATCTTGGAATTAGCAACTAGCACTGCCTGTGAATCTAAAATAACTTCTACTTCTTTCAATCCATTCATAAAGAGTGTTCCTCCGCTGCTTACCAAATCAGCAACTACATCTGCTAAACCAATACCTGGAGCAATTTCAACTGAACCACTAATTTCATGAATTGAGGCTTGGACATTATTGGCTTGAAGAAACTGTTTAACCAATTGAGGATAGCTGGTTGCTATTCGCTTGCCTTGGAGCGATTGCACACCATCATATTCCATTGCTTTTGGTACAGCCACTGACAAACGGCATTTTCCAAAACCAAGCATTTCTATGGTATCTACTTTACGACCTTTTTCTAACAAGACATTTTGCCCGACAATGCCAATATCTGCCACTCCATCTTCCACATATTCTGGAATATCATCATCACGCAAGAAAAAAACTTCGATTGGAAAATTCTCTGAAACCGTCTTTAGTCGGTCTTTTACATTACGCAAATCGATACCACACTCTTTAAGCAATTGAACAGAATCCTCGTAAAGACGTCCTGATTTCTGTATCGCTATTCTCAAAATTGTTTTATTACTCATATGCTTGATAAACTGGTTAAAATAAAAAAGGCTTACCATTGGTAAGCCCTAGTATGTTTACACACCCTTTCCAGGCTCACCCATTGGGTAAGTTATGATGGTGGTGGATGTGGTTGATTTGAATCATGCTGCAAAATTATGGCCAAGAAGGATAACGACCAAAAATCTTCTAGTTTTTATGAAATTGGGCTTAATTTAGGTGAATTATACATTATATATGATGAACTCTAGTAAGCTTTTACTCAGTTTTTTACTCGTGGCAGTATTTAGCAATATGGCAATTGCCCAGGAACCCAAATGGAAAATGATTTGGAATGATGAGTTCGATAAAAACGGACTACCTGATTCCAACAAATGGGGATATGACGTTGGCGGACATGGCTGGGGCAATAATGAGCTTCAGTATTACACTTCAAAAAGAGCAAAAAATGCAAGAATAGAGAATGGCAAATTGATCATTGAGGCTGTTAAAGAAAATTTTGAAGACAAAGGATATACATCTGCAAGATTGGTTACCAGGGGCAAGGCTTCTTGGAACGAAGGTAAAATTGAAGTAAGGGCTAAACTTCCTTCTGGTTTAGGCACTTGGCCTGCCATTTGGATGCTGGCCGACAAATCACCGTTGAATTGGCCGGATGATGGTGAAATAGACATTATGGAACATGTTGGGTACGATCAGAATTTTGTACATGGAACCATCCATACCAAAAAGTACAACCATATCATTGGAACGCAGAAAGCAAATCAAGTGACAATTCCAGATGTATCTGAACAATTTCACAGGTATCAATTGAAATGGGATCAAGAAACTATGTATATAGGCGTAGACGACATTTATTATTTCAAGTATAAAAATGAACACACAGGAAATGACTCATGGCCATTTGGCAATAAAATGTATTTGCTTTTGAACCTAGCTGTTGGCGGTAATTGGGGTGGCGCTAAAGGTGTAGCCACTGATATTTGGCCAAGGAGAATGGAGGTTGATTATGTGAGAGTTTATGAAATTCAAAAATAATTAGGGTCTATAAATTTGATTAGTAGAATATGAAAAAGTTTCTTTTTGCTTCAGTGCTAATATTTACATGTTCGAGTTTAATTGCGCAGCATCACCAAGATCGTTGGCAACAAAGAGTTCATTACAAGATGGATATCCAAGTTGATGCAGCCAATAATCAATTTACAGGTAAACAACATATCGACTACTGGAACAATAGTCCGGATACCCTAAAAGTCCTCTATTTCCATCTCCCTTGGAACGCCTTTCAACCTGGAAGCATGATGGATGTAAGAAGTCAGGAAATTGGCAAACGCTTGATTCGTGGTCGTGGTGATTGGGATCAACGCGTGCGTGATAGAATCAGCAAGTTGAAACCAAATGAAATTGGCTACCATGATGTGCAAACAGTAAAAGTCAATGGTATCACACAAAACACCAAACTCTACGAAACCATTTTAAAAGTTGAACTCGCTAAGCCTATTGCACCAAAATCCAAATCAACAATTGAAGTTGATTTCAAAGCGCAGGTACCAGTTCAAATCAGAAGAAGTGGACGTGATAATGCTGAAGGAGTAAGATTTAGCATGTCACAATGGTATCCTAAGCTCAGTGAATATGATCAAGATGGATGGCATCCAACGCCTTATATTGCACGTGAATTTTATGGGGTGTGGGGCGACTTTGATGTGAACATCACAATAGATAGAAACTATGTTGTAGGAGGTACAGGATATTTACAAAATGGCCATGAAATTGGACATGGTTATGAGAAACATAGCACACTTCCTCATAAAAAAGCTACTGGCCCTACTCTAACCTGGAAATTTAAAGCTCCGAATGTTCATGATTTTGTTTGGGCTGCCGATCCGAACTATATCCACAATACCAAAACTGTAAGAAATGGTTTAGTGCTTCATTCATTTTACAAAATAGACACAGCAGCACTTACAAAACAATATGAATCTATGCCTGCTAGGATGAAACAGTCTATAAGCTTGAATGGATTTATTTCAAAAAACAAAACAGAATGGGATAGTGTTTTGGTCCTTGCTGCAAAGGCTTTGCCGTATATAGATACACACTATGGTGAATACCCCTACAAACAATATTCCTTTATTCAAGGTGGTGATGGTGGCATGGAATACCCAATGGCAACCTTACTTAAAGATGCTGGTACAGGTGTTGTGATTCATGAATGGATGCACAGCTGGTACCAAATGATGTTAGGCACTAATGAGTCGTTGTATCCTTGGATGGATGAAGGCTTCACTAGCTTTGCAGAATCTAATGTCAACAATTACCTTAATGGCAACAGAGATTCGTTCCCCCATTTGGATGCATACAATTCATACATCTTCTTATCGAAGAGTGATTTCAATGAACCACTCACAACCCATTCAGATCATTATAGCACCAATACTGCTTACAGCATAAATGCCTATTCAAAAGGAGAAGTATTTATGGAACAGCTTGGTTATATTGTTGGAGCAAGTGTAAGAGATTCTATTCTGCTGAATTATTTTAGAACTTGGAAATTTAAACACCCAACGGTTAATGATTTCATGAAAATAGCAGAAAAGACAAGTGGCATCCAGCTTGATTGGTACAAAGATTTTTTTGTCAATACCAGCAAGACAATAGATTATGGTATTGATAGTCTTTGGGAAGAAGGTGGTAAAACCAAAATCAGACTTGAAAATTTTGGAACAATGCCAATGCCTATTGACATCGATTTGACCTTCAAAGATGGCAGTAGAGAAAAAGCCTATATTCCACAGTATTTAATGTTTGGTGAAAAAGCCAATGAAGAGCCAGAAATCAAAAGAACGGTCGGTGAACCTTGGAAATGGACTCATCCTAACTATGTAATTACCATAGACAGGAAACTACTTGACTTGAAAAAGATAGAGATAGATCCTTTACAAAGAATGGCTGATGGGGAAAGAAGAAACAATAAGCTTGTTTTGAATTGGTAGACTAGACTATTTCTTGGAACCTCTCCTTTATGCTTCTGAACAGTTGAATGATTTGGGAAAACATCAAAGCCATTTCGCTGTTTGATTTCTCTATTGTTTGGTCTTCAATTTCTAAAATCAATCCATCAAGTACATCAATTCCAATTGACTTGATCATTGTTTTTTCGCGATGTAATATTCGTTTGGCATGGGTCCAATTGTTATCTAGCAAACATTTATCCCACTCAACCAATGCAATATCTACCTCTTCTAGTAAATACTTTAGCATCTTTTTGAGTTGATCAGTATTATTACCAGACATTTCAGTAATCTTCGACAATATGGTGCGATTGATTTCTCTATAATGTTTTGCTTTATTCGAACCCGACTTAAAGAAATTACCCAACCTTTGCTGGAGCCCTTTCTGATCAATTGGCTTTGTTATACAATCAGCAAATCCAAGATTCAACATATGAATAACTTCAGATTTGAATGCAGCGGCAGTCAAAGCAATTACTGGCAATTCATCCCCATATTTTTTCCTAATATTGGCAAGAGTTGATGGGCCATCCATAACTGGCATTTGAATATCCATCAAGACCAAATCATATTTATTTTTATCAATTAACTCTAGTGCATCTAGTCCATTTTCTGCCTCATCCACCAATACCTGAAGATTATTCAGCATCAATGAAAATATAACTCGATTGACTTTATTGTCTTCAACAATCAAAATCTTTTTCCCCGCAATAAATGATTTGAGATCATCATCCGCGTGAGCGACTTCAAGATCAGTATCTGCAGCTTTTTCAAATGGAATTTGAATAAACACTTTTGTCCCGATACCTTTTTTACTTTCAATCCAAATCCTACCCCCCATCATATTCACCAACTGATGTGTGATGGAAAGTCCCAGTCCTGATCCTGTTATACCGTTTGTATTGCTTGAATTTTCCTGATAAAACTCATCAAATATTTTCTTTAACGAATCCTCAGCAATTCCAATACCTGAATCTTCACAAATAAATTGAACTAGTTGTTCATGATCATCATTTTTGAATAATTCAATTTTTGATTCAATGCTACCAACTGCTGTAAACTTGATTGCATTACCCAAAATATTCATCAATATTTGTCGGATACGTACACCATCACCTATCAAGGAATCTGCAATATTTGAGTCAATATGTGTATGCAATGAAAGCCCTTTTTCTTCTGCTTTGGGTTTAAGAATATTTTCAACGCTTTTACTTATCTCAGCTAAAGAGATTACACCTCGTTCAATATTCATTTTACCTGCTTCAATTTTCGCCATATCTAGAATATCGTTGATGATACCCAGTAAACCATTAGCAGAATCAGAAATATTTTTGACAAAATACTGTTGTTGCTTATTCAATTCGGTCAATGACAATTGTTCAGCCAAACCAATAACTGCATTCATTGGTGTTCTGATTTCATGGCTCATGTTAGATAGGAAGGCCGATTTCGCTTTCTCAGAATGAACTGCTTTGTTTTTAGCCTCTACCAATGCACGTTGCAATTGCCTGTTCTGTGTAACGTCAGCATAGCTCCATAACTGTCCTTTGAAAGTATTTTCAATGATAATGGGCACGTAATCACGCTCTAATATTCTACCATCAGCAAATTGCACCTCTTTACCAATAACCGCTTCACGCTTACCCATCATTCCAAATATATCCTCTTTAACTTCTTCTGAATTTTTGAATAAAAAAAGTGATTGTTGTAAAGCATCTAAACAGTTGAACCCAACCATTTGCTCAGGAGTAAGAGG
>JACCDL010330794.1_pt1 | contig 10707 bp, 14 predicted proteins | sample 7441931 | NCBI WGS metagenome assembly JACCDL01 (sample SAMN15323437, study PRJNA562643) | freshwater metagenome | isolation source: river surface water | place: USA:Blue River Watershed | collected 2017-08-16 | reverse complement strand
CCCACGACCCCGCCTGGTCCCGCCTGCTGGCCGGCTTGGCCCGTGTGGCCAGCGCGCTGCACGGCGCCCAGCCCTGGTACGTCGAGGCCCACCAATTTCGCATCGACACCACCGACGGCATTGGCCGCCCCACCCCCGAGGGTGCGCACCGCGACGGCGTTGACCTGGTGGCGGTGTTTCTGGTGGCGCGCGAGGGCATCAAAGGCGCCGAAACCCGTGTCTTCGAGGCGCAAGGCGCGTCCGGTGTGCGCTTCACGCTCACCCAGCCCTGGAGCCTGCTGCTGTTGGACGACGAGCGTGTCATCCACGAATCCACGCCCATCCAGCCGATCGCGCAGGACGGTCATCGCGACACGCTGGTGATCACCCTGCGCCGCGGCAGCTTTCAGGATCCCTGAAGCCCGCGGACTGCGCGCGGCGCGTTCTCAGGCGTCGCGCACGTCGGCCACCGGCTTGTCGCCAAAGTCGGGCCGTGCCAGATAGGCCAGCACACGCGCGGCGGCATCTTCGGGCGAAGCCAAGTGCCCTTGGGCTTGCAGCTGGACGAAGCCACCCCGATCCGGGAACGCGCTGGCATCGGCGGCGCGCAGTTGCACCTGCATGTCGGTGTCGATCACGCCCGGCGCGAGCGAGCACACCTTCGCCCCCTGCGGCGAGAGGGCTTCCTCCAGCGCCAGACAGCGGGTGAGATGGTCCATGCCGGCCTTGGCCGCGCAGTAAGCGGCCGACGAGGCCATGGCCCGCCGACCCAGACCCGAGGAAATGTTCAAGACCTTGCGCGTGCAGTCCCAGCCGCGCGTGGCGCGCAGGAAGGCGCCGGTCAAGAGCAGGGGCGCTTCCAGTCCCACCCGCAGCGCGTTGGAAAGATCGTGGGCGTCGATGTCGCCCAGCGGCGCGAGTTGAGGAATCACGCCTGCGTTGTTGATCAGGGTCAGGCTTTGCAGGCCCTGGGGGCCGCGGGTCTGCAACCACTGCGCCAGGCGGTGGGCGGCGGCCTCGGGCTGGGCCAGATCCAGCGGCCACTGCTCGCAGCGCAGGCCGGCCGCGCCCGCCTCGGTGGCCAGGGCGTCGTGGGTGTGACGCGAGAGACACAGCAGGTCGTGGCCCGCATGCAGCAACTGCTTGGCCATGGCCAGGCCCATGCCGCGCGAGGCGCCGGTGAGAACGGTGAGGTGAGGGGAGGTCATCCCCACATGCTAGCGGGCTGGGGCCAGCCCGTGGCTTGCCCTTAAAACGGCGGGTCGCAGCGCAGCGCCAGCACCGCGTCATGCGCCGGGTGCGCCAGCCTCAGGGCGCAGGCATGCAGCAGCAGCCGAGGCGCCATGGCTTGCACGTCGGGCGGCGCATACAGCGTGTCGCCCAGGATCGGATGTCCAATGGCCTGCAGGTGCACCCGCAGCTGGTGGGTGCGGCCCGTCACGGGGGCCAGCTCCAGCCGGGTGCGATCGTCCTGCGCATGCAGCACGCGCCAGCGGGTGAGGCTGGGTCGACCTTGCGTGGCGTCGACCTTCTGCAGGGGCCGTCGCGGCCAATCGGCCGCCAGCGGCAGATCGATCTCGCCCCAGCCATCGGCCGTTTGCGGCGGGGCCACACGCCCGGCCACCACGGCGACGTAGCGTTTGTCCACGGTGTGTTGCTCGAAGGCGCGGCTGAAAGCACGTTGCATGTCCGGGCCGCGCGCCATCAGCCACAGACCCGAGGTGCCCATGTCCAGGCGGTGCACCACCCGCGCCTCGGGCCAGATCGACTGCACCCGCTGGGCCAGGCAATCTTGCTTATCAGGGCCCCGTCCCGGCACGGACAGCAGGCCTGAGGGCTTGTCCACCACCACGCAGGCGGCATCCAGATGCAAAACCGCGAGCCCGGCGGCGCGATTCGCCTGCGGCGCTACACTGCCATTCGTTGACGTTCCCTCAGGAAAGATAGACCCCATGTTATTTGGCAAGCTGCTTCCGCGCGAAGGCAATTTTTTCGAGATGTTCAACCAGCACGCCGACCGCATCGTCGACGCCGCGCGGGCCTTCCAGCAGCTAGTGGCCCACTATAGCGATCCGAACCTGCGCGAACAGTACACCCGCGATGTCGACAACGCCGAGCGCGCCGCCGACCGCGTGACCCACGAGGTCAATCGTGCCCTGCACCGCACCTTCATCACCCCCATCGACCGTGACCAGATCCATCAATTGATCAACACCATGGACGACGTCGCCGACCTGATCCAGGACTCGGCCGAGACCATGTCCCTTTACGACCTTCACGCCGTCAACGACGAGATTACCCGCCTGACCGACCTGAGCGTGAAGTGCTGCGAACGGGTGAAGGCCGCTGTCGCCCTCATCGGCAAGCTGGCCGACCAGTCGGTGGCTGATGCCGCCCTCAAGACCTGCGAGGAGATCGACCGCCTGGAATCCGACGCCGACCGGGTCATGCGCAGCGCCATGAGCCGGCTGTTTCGCGAAGAGCCCGACGTGCGCGAGGTCCTCAAACTCAAGGCCATCTACGAGCTGCTCGAGACGGTGACCGACAAGTGCGAGGACGTGGCCAACGTGATCGAGGGCATCATCCTCGAGCAGTCCTGATTGCAGCGGAGTACGCACGCATGGATGCTGCAACGGTGACCCAGGCCGCCCTCTGGGTGGTGATCCTGCTGGTGGCGCTGGCCCTGGCCTTTGACTTCATGAATGGCTTCCACGACGCGGCGAACTCCATCGCCACCGTCGTCTCCACCGGCGTGCTGCGGCCCACGCAGGCCGTCTTGTTCGCGGCCTTCTTCAACTTCATCGCCATCTTCGTCTTTCACCTGAGCGTCGCTGCCACCGTCGGAAAGGGCATCGTCCAGCCCGGCGTGGTCGACACCCATGTGGTCTTTGGCGCGCTGGTGGGCGCCATCACCTGGAACGTCGTCACCTGGTACTACGGCATCCCCAGCAGCTCCTCGCATGCCCTGATCGGCGGCATCGTGGGCGCGGTCATCGCCAAGTCGGGGACCGGAGCCCTGTTGTCGGCCGGCTTGGGCAAGACGGTGCTCTTTATCCTCATCTCGCCCACCCTGGGCTTTTTGCTCGGATCACTGATGATGGTGATCGTGGCGCAGGTCTTTCGGCGCGCGGCGCCGTTGAAGGTGGACCGGTGGTTCCGGCGCTTGCAGCTGGTCTCGGCCGGCGCTTACAGCCTGGGCCATGGTGGCAACGATGCGCAAAAGACCATCGGCATCATCTGGATGCTGCTGATCGCCACCGGCTACACCGCTGCCGGCGAGGCCAGTCCGCCCGCCTGGGTCATCGTCAGTTGCTACATCGCGATTGCCGCGGGCACGATGTTTGGCGGCTGGCGCATCGTCAAGACCATGGGCCAGAAGATCACCAAGCTCAAACCGGTGGGGGGCTTTTGCGCCGAGACGGGGGGCGCCATGACGCTGTTCCTGGCCACTGCCCTGGGCATTCCGGTGTCCACCACCCACACCATCACGGGCGCCATCGTCGGCGTGGGCTCCACCCAGCGGGCCAGCGCGGTGCGCTGGGGTGTGGCCGGCAACATCATCTGGGCCTGGATCCTGACCATTCCGGCCAGTGCCTTTGTGGCAGCCCTAGCTTATTGGCTCAGTCTGCAGCTGTATTGATCCCAGGCGCCACCCACGTGGCGGCGTTCACTGCGAGATCCGCCGGCCCTCTTCGATCTGGTACTCGAAGTAACGCTGAAAGCTAAAGGCGATGCTCGCCATCAGCACCGCGGTGCCGATCATGAGCGCCGCTGCCACCGCGAAGATCGTGAGCCAGCCGGTCGCGCCCGCCGGTGACTCGGCATCGGCCTCGGGGTTAAAGCGGGCATTCCACTTCGCGCGATCGGTCAAGCCATAGACGATGGCGGTGAGCGCGCAGCCCGCGAAAGTGAAGCCCAGGCAGGGAATCAGCACCCAGGCCAACACATCGTCTTGTCCCAGGGCCTGCACCCGCTGCAGGCCGTAAACGCCCAACGCGGTGGGAATCGGCAGGGCCCACCCGATCAGGTCACCCAGTCCGTGCAGGTAAAAGCGATGCAGGCCCAGCGGGCCCGCCAGAAAGGCCAGCCAGGCGGCGAGTGTCTTGTTTTTCATGGGGAGCGGTCATTGTGCCGGCGCGCTGCGGTCGCCGTCGCCCAGGGTCTTTTCCATCAGCACGATGTCCAGCCAGCGGCCGAACTTCCAGCCGCAGCTGCGGATCACCCCCGCAGGCGCGAAGCCCTGCGAGCGGTGCACGCCGATCGAGGCGGCATTGGCCGAGTCACCGATCACCGCGATCAGCTTGCGCAGCCCCGCCTGCTGGGCCTGATCGGCCAAGGCGGCCAGCAACTGCCGACCCAGCCCACGGCCGCGGGCATCGGGGTGCAGGTAGATCGAGTCCTCGGCGCTGAAGCGGTAGGCCGGGCGGGGCTTGAACCACTGGCAGTAGGCAAACCCCAGCACCTGGCCCGCGTCCTCCACCACCAGATACGGCAGGCCCTTGGCCAGCACGTCGGCGCGGCGGGCGGCCATCTCGGCTTCGGTGGGGGGCACGGTCTCGAAGGTGCCGGTGGCGTACAGCACGTGGTGGCCGTAAATGGCGCAAATGGCGGGCAGGTCCTCGTCGCGGCTGGGGCGGATTTCGGGCATGCGTGTCAAAAGGTTATACTCGTGGGCTTTTCAGCGTGTCGCCGGCCGGGTGGCCGAGTCGCGTGTCTCAAACGCTGGAAGAAATGTCGGGTTCACGAAAGCGCATGGCGCGTCAGGTGGGCCCTCCACCCGAAGGATAAATCATGGTCGTCATTCGACTCTCCCGCGGCGGCTCCAAGGGCCGTCCGTTTTTCAACATCGTCGTCGCCGACAAGCGCGTGCGTCGTGATGGCCGCTTCATCGAGCGCCTCGGGTTCTACAACCCGAACGCCAAAGAAGGCGAAGAAGGCCTGCGCATTGCGCAAGACCGTCTGACCTACTGGCAAGGCGTGGGCGCCCAGGCTTCTCCGACCGTGGAGCGTCTGGTCAAGCAGTCCGCTGCCAAGGCCGCCTGATCGGTCTTTCAACGCCCTGGGCGTTTGCATGAGCCTGCCCCTGGAAGCCGCCCCGCTTCCCGACGATGCCGTCGAAGTCGGGCGCGTGCTCGATGCCTGGGGCGTCAAGGGCTGGTTCAAGATCCTGCCCCATAGCGCTTCCCCGGAAGCGCTTTTTTCTTCCAAGCGCTGGTACCTGCAGCCCTCCGAGCGAGGCGCCAAGACCTTCGAGGGCACCGTGCTGCTGCGGGTGCGCGAGGCCAAGGAACACGCCGACAGCGTCGTCGCCTGCGCCGAAGACATCCCCGATCGCAATGCGGCCGAGGCCCTGCGCGGCGCCCGCATCTTCGTGCCCCGCTCGAGCTTTCCCACCGCTGGCACCGACGAGTACTACTGGGTCGACCTGATCGGCCTGGCCGTCGTCAACCGCGAAGGCCTGGCCCTGGGCGAGGTGCGTGACTTGCTGTCCACCGGCCCCCAGACCGTGCTGGTGGTCGGCGCCCAAGAGGGCGACAAGCCCATCGAACGCATGATCCCCTTCGTCTCCGCCTTCATCGACGCGGTGGACCTGCCGGGGCGGCGCATCACCGTCGACTGGCAGCCCGATTACTGAGCGGGGGGCGGCTGTGCGCTTTGACGTCATCACCCTGTTCCCCGAGTTGTTCCAGCCCTTTCTCGAGACGGGCGTCACCCGCCGCGCCTTCGAGGGCAAGTTGGTCGATGTGCGTCTGTGGCCCCTGCGCGATTTCGCCGAGGGTGCGTATCGGCGGGTCGATGACCGACCCTTTGGCGGCGGCCCGGGCATGGTCATGTTGGCCGAGCCCCTGTGGCAATGCCTGCAGGCGGTGCGCGCCGAGCGGGGCGCCGACGCGGCCCCCGTGGTCCTGTTTTCCCCCACCGGCCAGCGCATCGACCACCCGCTGGTAGCCCGCGAAGCCCAGGGGCCCGGGGCGATCCTGGTGTGCGGCCGCTACGAGGGCATCGACCAGCGTTTCATCGACCAGCATGTCGACGTGCAAATGAGCCTGGGTGACTTTGTCCTGTCCGGGGGCGAGATCGCTGCGATGGCCCTGCTCGATGCGGTGGCCCGCCTGCAGCCCGGGGTGCTGCATGACGCCGGCAGCCACCAGGAAGACAGCTTCAACCCCGCCCTGGACGGCCTGCTCGATTGCCCCCACTACACCCGCCCCGAGACCTGGAGCGGTCAGGCCGTGCCCGAAGAATTGATGTCCGGCCACCATGCCCGGATCGAGCGCTGGCGCCGTGAGCAGCGCCTGGCCGCCACCGCCCGACTGCGCCCCGAACTGATCGCCGCCGCCCGCCAGGCCGGCCGCCTGGACCGCCAAGACGAGGGCTTCCTGGCCGGTCTGGAGCCCCCCCCGGCCGCCGGGCTATAATCTTTGGCTTTCCGATCCTCTGCCCGGCCGCCCCGTCGTGCGCCCCCAGATTGTTCTGGGGCCAGCCTGTGGGCCCCTTGTGTAGCGCGGGCACGATCGCTGAGGACACCATGAACCTGATCCAAACCCTCGAGCAAGAGGAAATGGCCCGTCTGGGCAAGAAGATCCCCGAGTTCGCCCCGGGCGACACCGTGATCGTCAACGTCAACGTCGTTGAAGGCAACCGCAAGCGCGTGCAGGCCTACGAAGGCGTCGTGATCGCCAAGCGCAATCGCGGCCTCAACAGCGGCTTCACCGTGCGCAAGATCTCCAGCGGCGAGGGTGTCGAGCGCACCTTCCAGACCTACAGCCCGCTGATCGCCAGCATCGAAGTCAAGCGCCGTGGCGATGTGCGTCGCGCCAAGCTGTACTACCTGCGTGACCGCAGCGGCAAGTCGGCTCGCATCAAGGAAAAGCTGCCCGCCAAGGCGGCCGCTGCCGAATAAGCGCTCGCCGGCCTTGTGCCGGGTCGCCCCAAGCCGCCGCCAGCCCTGTGCTCGCGGCGGTTTTGTTTTTTCAGGCCTCTCATGTCCCACGCCCCTGCAGACGAACCTGCCTTCGTCCCCTTCTCGAAGCTCCCCAACTTCGACCCGCGCCTGCAGCCGGTGGTGGGGATCGACACGCATTTGCCGGCGGTGCCGCACGAGGCACTGTCGCCGCAGGCCCTGCGGGCGCGCTTTCTCTCGCCCCCGGCCTGGGACCCGGAGGTGCGCGCCGAGCCGCGCTTCACCGACCGCCAAATCGCCCATGCCTCGGTGTTGGTGGCCGTGATCGCGCGCGAGCAGCCCACCCTGCTTTTGACCCAGCGCACCGCCCACCTGTCCACCCACTCGGGCCAGATCGCGTTTCCTGGCGGACGGCGTGATGACACCGACGTCGATGCGGTGGACACCGCCTTGCGCGAGGCCTACGAAGAAGTGGGTCTGGCGCGCGAGCATGTGCAGGCGCTGGGCGAATTGCCCACCTACACCACCGGCACCCGCTTTGTGGTCACGCCGGTGGTCGCCCTGGTCGATCCGGGCCATCGCCTCGTACTCAATGCCCACGAGGTGGCCGATGCCTTCGAGGTGCCCCTGGCGTTTTTGATGAACCCGGCCCACCACCGGCGCCACGCGGTGGCCACACCGGGCGGCCCGCGCGAGTTCTTCTCCATGCCCTATGACCAGGGTGGTACCGAACGCTTCATCTGGGGCGCCACCGCCGGCATGCTGCGCAATCTCTATCGCTTCCTCGCAGCCTGAGCCCGCGGACCGAGCCGGGCAGGGCGCCCGCGCCCCGGTCGCTATCATTCCGGCATGAGTTTCTTTGCCATCTTGTTCGCCCTGCTGATCGAGCAGGCGCGGCCTCTGGCCCGCAGCAATCCGGTGCACGCCGGCTTGCGCCTGTGGGCCCGCTGGGTGAGCCGAAACTTCGACGCCGGCAAATCCCATCACGGGTGGGTCGCCTGGGCGCTCACCGTTGTGGGCCCGACCCTCGCGGCGGCCGTCATCTACTGGCTGCTCGATGGCTTTGTCGGCTGGCCTTTGGCGATCGTCTGGAGCACGGTGGTCCTGTATTTCACGCTGGGCTTTCGCCAGTTCAGTCACCACTTCACCGCCATCCGCGACGCGCTCGATGCGGGGGATGAAGCCCAGGCCCGCGAGCTGCTTGCGCAATGGCAACGGGTCGAGGTGGCCGATCTGCCTCGCAGCGAGCTGCTGCGGCATGTGATCGAGTACTCGGTGCTGGCCGCCCACCGCCATGTGTTTGGCGTGCTGGCCTGCTACAGCATCCTGGCTGCATTGGGTTTCGGGCCGGCGGGCGCGGTGCTGTATCGACTGGCCGAATTCGTGGCCCGCTACTGGTTGCATCGCAGCGCCACCCAGCCGGTCAGCACCGGCTTGCAAGCGGCCTCGGCCCGCGCCTGGTCCCTGATCGACTGGGTCCCGGCCCGCGCCACGGCCCTGGCCTTTGCGGTGGTCGGCAGCTTCGAAGAGGCCATCGACTGCTGGCGCCACCACGCACAGCGTTTCCCCAATGACAACGACGGTGTGGTGCTGGCCGCCACCTCGGGCGCGGTCAACGTGCGTCTGGGCGGTGAGGCGCTGCGCTCGGCCACCACCGAGCAAGGCACGGCCGCAGGCGAACCGTCCCCCGGTGACAGCGCCGACAGCGAAAGCACGCCAGGCCGAGAGGCCGAGCCGGCTCACCTGCGCAGCATCGTCGGACTGGTCTGGCGCTCGGTGGTGCTCTGGATGGTGCTGCTGGCGCTGCTCACACTCGCCCGTCTTCTGGGCTGAGACCAGGGCGGGCTCTGCGCCCGCCGCACGTCACCAACGCGTTTGCGACAAAGCCTCGAACAGTTCGCCGTAGATGCGGTGGCGGTTCGGGCTCACACCGTCCTCGCCGGTCTGGCCCACCGCTCCCAGCACCGCACAACCCGGCTCGTGCAGGTGGGTGCAGTTGTAGAAGCGGCAGTGCCCCAGGTGCGGCCGCAGATCGGGCATGTGGCGGGCCAGTGCGGCGGGCTCGATGTGGTGAAGCCCGAACTCCTGAAAGCCCGGTGAGTCGATCAGCGCCGTGGTGCGCGCGGCATCCACCCAGTACCAGCTCGTGCTGGTGGTGGTGTGTTTGCCCGAATTGAGCGCGCGCGAGACCTCGCCGGTCTGCGCCGCGGCGCCCGGCACCAGCAGGTTGATCAAGGTGCTCTTGCCCGCGCCCGAGGGCCCCAGCACCAGCGTCGTCTTGCCTTGCAGGTGCTGCATCAAATGTTCGCGGTCGACATCCCCCGACAGCCGCAGCGAGAGGGGCAGCACGCCATAGTGCATGCGCAGATACGGCAGCAGACGCGCCCAGGCACGTTCGAAAGGTTCGACCAGATCACTTTTGTTCAGGGCGATCAGCGGCGCGATGCCTGCGGCTTCCGCGGCGATCAGCGCCCGTGTCAGTTGCACCTCGGAGAACTCGGGGTCTGCTGCGATCAGGATCAGGATCTGATCGAGGTTGGCCGCAAAAGACTTGGTGCGGATCTCGTCCTGTCGGTAAAACAGATTGCGCCGCTCGTCGATCCGCTCGATCGTGCCCTCGTCATGGCTGCCCCGCCAGCGCACCCGATCGCCGACCACGGCGTCGTTCTTCTTGCCGCGAGGGTGGCAGATCAGGCGTTGGCCTTCGGGCGTTTCCACCAGCATGTGGCGGCCGTGGCCCGCCACCACGAGTCCGGGTTGGAGCGCGTGGGCGTCGGTCAAGCGCGCAGTGTCCTCATGCGAGCAAAGCGTCGACACGCTCGGCGCAGCCGAAGTCGGTGTCGCTCAGGCCGCCCACATCGTGCGTGTTCCAACGCACCACGCAGCGGTTGTAGCCCACGGTGAGCTCGGGGTGATGGTCCTGCGTGTGCGCGATGAAGGCCACCGCATTCACGAAGGCCAAGGTCTCGTGATAATCCGCAAAGCGAAAGGTTTTCTCGATGGCGACATCGGCGCCGTTGCCGGTCAGTTGCCAGCCTGCGGCGTTGGCCAGCCGCGTCACCACCTCGGTGGGCGAGAGCGCGCGCCGCGGCACGCCGCGCCAATCCTTGCGCGGAAACATGCTGCTCATGCCGGCACCACGCCCAGTCGCGCCAGTCGCTCGCCGGCGGGCGGGTGCGAGTAGTAGAAGGCCACGAACACCGGATCGGGGGTCAGCGTCGAGGCGTTGTCTTCGTACAGCTTGGTCAGCGCCGAGCCCAAAGCGCGGCCATCGGTCTGCGCCGCGGCGTAGGCATCCGCCTCGAACTCATGTCGCCGCGACAGGCGGGCGAACAGGGGCGAGACAAAGAAGGTGAACAGCGGCACCGCCAGCAGGAACAGCAGCAGGGCCAGGGCGTCGTTACCGCCCTCCAGGTTCGGGCGCACGCCCAGGCCGGTGTAGAACCACACCTGCGTCGACACCCAGCCGATCACCGCAAAGCCCACCAGGCTCATGGCGAACAGGCCTACGATGCGCTTGATGATGTGTTTGTGTTTGAAATGCCCCAGCTCGTGGGCCAGCACCGCATCGACTTCGGCGGGCGAGAGCTTGGCCAGCAGGGTGTCGTAGAACACCACCCGCTTGGCCGCACCAAAGCCCGTGAAATAGGCATTGGCATGCGCGCTGCGGCGGCTGCCGTCCATCACGAAAAATCCTTTGGCGGTGAAGCCGCAACGCTGCATCAGCGCCTGCACGCGCGTGACCAGGGCCTCGTCGTCCAGGGGCTTGAACTGGTTGAAGATCGGCGCGATGAAGCTCGGGTAGATCACCAGCAGCAGCAGGT
>JACCDL010712620.1_pt1 | contig 10711 bp, 11 predicted proteins | sample 7441931 | NCBI WGS metagenome assembly JACCDL01 (sample SAMN15323437, study PRJNA562643) | freshwater metagenome | isolation source: river surface water | place: USA:Blue River Watershed | collected 2017-08-16 | reverse complement strand
TTCACTCGTCTCACCCTTCGCACGCAGACCCACCAAGAATGCCGCGATCTGCGCGGAGGTCGCCTCACCGGCGAGGATCGACTCCGTCGCACTCTTCGACTGGAGTGCCGTCAAATCGCCACGCGCGACGAGATGTCCGAGGATGGACGGCCAGCCCCCGACGTCATCGATTGCACTCACGACGACCCGACCTCAGGCGGTGCGACGACGGATGCGCAACAGCCGACGGCGTTCACGAGCGGTTGCTCCGCCCCATACGCCCTGCTGTTCGCGATTGTCGAGGGCATAGTTCAGACACGCTATGCGCACCTCACACTCTTCGCAGACCGATTTGGCGAAGTCGGCGTGGTCGTCGTTGTCCGGATAGAAGATCTCGGCGTCCAGGCCACAACATGCACCCTTGCTTCGCCACGACACATCCGCGCTCGACATCCACGGCCCCCTTGCCGCACGCAGCGGCCCCGGGGGCGATGGTATGGCACAAATTTGGGTCGATGCCAATTCCCCATCCAGGGCCGATTTGGCCCAAGACGGTGGCTGTGGATACTGCGGTGCCCTACGGGCGCAGGTCGGTCAACAACTCGGTGACTGCAAACGGCGCGAGCTCGACGGCCTCCAAGTAGTTGGAGAGATCGCACGAGACGAGGACGCCACCCTTGGCGAATTCCTCGACCTGCTCCGGGGTGAATTCGAAGCGGATGTAGTGCACGGCCGCCGTGACGTTTTCGCGCGTCAAGGTCTCGGCGTGGCCCTCCTCGGTGATGCTGCGGATCTTGTCGCCGTTGGCGAGCGTGAGCACGATCGAGCGCTCGATGCCGACGAGCTTCGGCAGCCACTCGCGCATCTGATCGTCGCTCGTGAGTTCGATGAACAGCGTCGCCGACAACTGACCCTGCTCGGGGATCAACGGGTTGTAGGCCTTCAGCTCTTCGTGCACGAGCTCGTCGTTGACGACCTTTTCGGCGCGCAGCATCTCGTGGATCTGGTTCAGCATCGTCGCGCGATTCTCGAACATCAGCGTGACGATCGTGCCGAGGCTGACGCGACGCTTGCGCTTGGTCTCGATGATGGCGACGCGGGACTCCTCGCGCACGCGCTCGTATGCGCGCAGGTCGAGGATGTCGTCGATGGTGAGCTTGCGATTCATGGTGGGGGTTGCCATGTCTTAGTTCTCCTCTGGTATGCCGTACGCCCGAGCGATCATCTGCAGCGGGTGGACGGGCTTGTTTCCTGTTTGTTCGTTGATTGCGGTGTTGGCCAAGTGGCAGTCACCGGCGACGACGTCGCCGCCTGCATCCTTGACCATCTGTCCGAGCTTTTCGCCGATCGGCAGCGAGAGGTGTGCGTTCTCTGCACGCAGACCCCACATGCCGTCGATGCCCGAACACTGTTGGACGAGCTTGATCTTGGCGCCCGTCAACTTCATGAGGTCACGACTCTTCAGGCCGATGTTCTGCGCACGTAGGTGACACGGCGTGTGGTACGTGACGGTCTCGGGGATCGTGCCCGTGAAGTCGGTGTCGAGCGACGAGCCCTCGGTCTTGTGCAGCTTGACGAGGTACTCAGCCGCGTCGAAGGTGTGCTCGGATACGAGTTTGGCGTCCGGGCCACCGACGTAGTCCACGTAGTCCTTCTTCAACACGTAGCTACACGTCGGCTGTGGCACGACGATGTCGTTGCCGCTGCGCACTTCGTCAGCGAGCATCTTCACGTTGCGCACCGCGACCTTGGTGAACGAGTCGATGTCGCCCGAGTGCAGGAATGGTGCGCCACAGCAGCCCGCGTCGCCAGCAATCGAGCACTCGATGCCGTTGTGCTCGTAGACCTTGACGAGGTCCTTGCCGATGTTCGGATCCTGATACTCCACGAGACAAGTCGGGAACACCGCGACTTGTGCCTGACGCTTGGTGAGGCGAACCTTCGGGCGCTTCTTGAACCACGTAGTGAAACGGGTCTTGGCGAACGGCGGCAACATGCGTACGCTCGAGATGCCGGCCGTCTTTTCGACGACCTTGCGCAGCATCGAACCGGGCTTGGCGCCCATCACGACGTTGGTGACCGCCCCGAGACCTGGCGTGGTGGCGACGGTGCCGATCGCATCGGTGCGACCCATGATCGCCGTCGTCGCCTTGTCGCGTGCCGAGACCTGGCCGTTCGCGCGACGCATCGCATCGGCGCGCAACATGAGGCGCGGGAAGTCGAGCGCCCACTCGTGCAGCTCGGGGATGTACGGGCACATCACGTAACACAACTTGCACTGGAAACATTCGTCGACGACGTGGTCCTGCTGGGCCGGAGTCATCTTTCCGGCGTCCTGGTCGTCGTGCTGGTCGACATAGCTGAACAGCGTCGGGAACGAGGGGCAGAACTTGAAGCACAGACGACACCCGTGGCACAGGTCGAACACGCGCTCCATTTCCTTGCGGGTGTCTGCCTCATCCAGATACAGCGGATGCTTCGGGTCGTAGATCGTCGTCATGGAAAAACCTTAGGGAAGAAAGGGGGTGGTGGATTTCGATCGAACGGGGGACTCGAACTCGTCGAAGTCCCCCGTCGATCAACTGCCGACGCCTGGAATCAGGCGATGGACTTGAGGCCCTCCGAGAAGCGGCCAGCGTGGCTCTTTTCGGCACGTGCGAGCGTCTCGAACCAGTCTGCGATTTCGGCAAAGCCTTCCTCGCGGGCGGTCTTGGCGAAGCCCGGGTACATCTGGGTGTACTCGTAGGTCTCGCCGGCGATCGACGCCTTCAGGTTCTGCTCGGTGTCGCCGATGGGCTCACCCGATGCCGGGTCGCCGACCTCTGCGAGGTACTCGAGGTGACCGTGCGCGTGGCCGGTCTCGCCGTCTGCGACGTTCTTGAAGAGCGACGCGACGTCTGGGTAACCCTCGACGTCTGCCTTCTGTGCGAACCACAAGTAACGACGGTTGGCCTGGCTCTCGCCGGCGAACGCCTCCTTGAGATTCTCATGAGTCTTGGTGCCGTGAAGGCTTGCCATGATGTTCTCCTTAGTGTGTTGGGGTTGGTGTACTAGCTGACTTGCTTCTTCTTCACTTGCGGTGAAGGAGATCTTTTGGATGACGACTCGCACTTCGCGCACACGCCGCGAAACACGACGCCGATGTCATCCACGTTGAATCCGTCCACGCCCTTGGGGCGAAGCGCCGAGGCGCGCTCGACGTGCACGTCGGTGATCGCGCCACAGGCATTGCAGATCGCGTGGTGGTGGTCGTCCACGTTCGGGTCGAAACGCGTGACACCCTCGCCGAGATCGATCGCCTGCAACTCGCCCATCTCTGCGAGCTCATTCAGGGTCTGGTACACGGTGCGCAGCGAGATGCCGGGCATCTTGTGACTCGCCGTCGCATACAGCGCTTCGGCGGTCGGATGCGTCCGGTTGTCGTGGAGCAACGAAAAGATCAGTTGACGCTGCGGGGTCAGCTTGCGCCCCTGCGCGCGATACGCGGCTGCGAGAACGGACGGGGAATTCACGGGTCTCAACCTAGGGGAAATCAGTCCTAATTTGCAAGTCTTGCAAACAAACAATTTGTGAAAATAAGGACTTCCGTCACATGTGCAACCGATGAGGCACCCCGGCTATTCCCGCATTTAGGGTGTTGCCATGGAATTCCGCCGCGACGCCCACCTGCAGGCGTTGCGGACCAAGGGTTTCGATGTCCTCGTCGTGGGTGGCGGGATCACCGGGCTCGGAGTGGCACTCGATGCCGCCTCACGGGGACTTTCCGTGGCACTCGTCGAACGGGACGACTTCTCCTCCGGAACGTCGAGCAAGTCGAGCAAGCTCGCCCACGGAGGACTTCGATACCTGCAACAGGGCGAGGTTCGTCTCGTCTACGAGGCACTCCACGAACGCCAGCGCATGCTGCGCAACGCACCGCATCTCGTGCAGGTCATGCCCTTCATGATCCCGATCCTCACCAAGGACGGTGTGATCTCGAAGAAGATCGCCCGCGCACTCGGCAGCGCACTGTGGATGTATGACCTCACCGGCGGCTGGCGCATCGGCAAACTCCACCGTCGACTGCGCGCAAAGGCTGCGCACGCACACTTCCCGACCATGCCAGCCGAGAAGCTCTCGTCGGGATACCTCTATTACGACGCGACCGTTGACGACTCGCGCCTGTGCGTCGCCGTCGCACGCACCGCAGCCGATCTCGGCGCAACGATCGTGAATCGTTGCCAGGTCGTCAAGATCACCCACGACGATCACGGCACTGCCAACGGTGCGATCGTGCGCACCGCAGAGGGCGACGAGTTCTCCGTGTCGGCAAGAACCGTCGTCAATGCGGGCGGCGTGTGGGCGGATGAAGTGCGCACCGCCGACGAAGGCACGGACCCGCACAGCATCCGTCCCGCCAAGGGCGTGCACATCACCATTCCGTGGGACAAGGCACGCAACGACATCGCCGTCGTGATTCCCGTGCGTCGCGATCGGCGCAGCCTGTTCGTCGTGCCGTGGGTGAAGAACGCTGACGGCACCTACCGCTACACGTACGTCGGCACGACCGACACCGACTTCGCCGGCGATGTTGACGAGTCGCAATGCAGCGTGGACGACATCGACTACATCCTCGAGGCGCTCAACCAATCGATCACGACGAACGTGACCCGCAATGACGTGACAGCGGTGTGGTCGGGCCTGCGACCGCTCGTGCGCCAGGCCGATGGTTCGGCGTCGAAAGAGAAGACTGCTGACCTCTCACGCAACCACAAGGTTGCCGTCTCGGCATCCGGCGTCATCTCGATCACCGGCGGCAAGCTCACGACGTACCGCAAGATGGCGGAACACACGGTGGACGAAGTCTGTTCACGACTCGGTCGTCGCACCGCGAGCAAGTCCAAGCGTCTCGCACTCGTCGGTGGACGCGGATTCGATCGCTCACACTTGCGTGGCACCCATGCACATCTCGCCCAGCGCTACGGAACGGAACTGGACCGGGTACTTGCGATCGCCGCAGAGTCGCCCGACTTCGCCCGCCCACTCATCGATGGCCTGCCCTACGTCGCAGCCGAGGCGATCTTTGCGGTGCGCCACGAAATGGCACTGAGCCTGGACGACGTCCTCTCCCGCCGCACCCGAGCCCGGATCGTGGATCGTCGCGCCACGCTTGCCTCCGCACGTCGAGTCGCCGAGTTGATCGCCCCTGAACTCACGTGGTCACAACAGGAGATCGACGCACAGGTGCGCGAGTTCGTCGATTCCTGTGCACGCGAAGAGGCTGCAGGTGCGGTTTCCGAGGCCGAGTACCTCGCCTCGACTCGGCAAGACTGAACCCCATGGAAGCGACCCCGCCAATCGAGTTCGGGGCACCGGTCGAAAAACTCACCCAGCGACTCTCCACCGCTGAAGCCGTCACCGACGACGTCCTCGCCGAACTCTCGTCGATCTGTCGGTCATCGCGCGATGCGACGGAACTCGCCGAACACGCCCGCGACTGGTGGCCACTTGCGATGCACTGGGCACTCGCTGGCTCCGTGCCCGCCTTCCCCGCCATCGTCATGCATCCGACGACGACGAACGACGTCGCGCGAATCGCTGCGGTGTGCAACGACCATCGCGTGCCACTCACCGTGTCTGGCGGTCGTAGCGGTGTGAGCGGCGCTGCAGTCCCCGCACGCGGTGGCGTCGTGATCGACATGACGTCGATGAGCGGCATCGTCGACGTCGATGCGACGTCGGGCGTCGTGCACTTGCGGCCGGGTACGTTCGGTCCTGACCTCGAGGCCGAACTCGCACCCCACGGTCTGTCCGTCGGCCACTTTCCGCAGTCGTTCGAGTTGTCCACCGTCGGAGGCTGGATCGCCGCACGCGGCGCAGGTCAGTTCTCGACGCGCTACGGAAAGATCGACGACATGGTGGTGGCACTCGAAGTGGTGCTCGCCGATGGTCGCATCGTGCGCACGGGTGGCGCACCAGCCGGCGCTGACGGCCCCGACCTCGTCTCACTCTTCATCGGTAGCGAGGGAACGCTCGGCATCATCACGGACGTGTGGCTGCGCGCACATCCGCGCGCCACGACTACGACGCAGGCTGCCTACTCCCTCGACTCGATGAACGACGGAATCGAACTGTGTCGCCGCATCGTTCGTGCGGGTGCGACCCCTGCGGTGCTGCGACTGTACGACGCAACCGAATCGAAGCGATCCCACGGCGGCGACGGAACGCGATGCACGCTCCTCGTCCTCGACGAAGGTGACGACGAACTGACGCTCGCCACGATGGCCGTCGTGCACCGCCACGCACTCGAAATCGGCGCACGCGTCGAGGACACCTCCCTCGTCGATCATTGGCTCGAGCACCGCAACGACACGAGCGGCCTGCAAGCCGTCACGCGCAAGGGCTACGTCGTGGACACGATGGAAGTTGCTGGTCCGTGGTCCGTGTTGACGAACGTGTACGCCGGCGTCTGTGCCGCGATGTCGAGCGTGACTGGATCGCGATCGGTGAGTGCTCACCTCTCGCACAGCTATCTCGACGGTGCGTGCCTGTACTTCACCTTCGCCGGCGACAAGGGCGACAACCCCGAAGCTCTCTACCGCTCGCTGTGGGACGCGGGTCAGCGAGCCGCACTCGATGCGGGTGCGAACCTCTCCCACCACCACGGTGTCGGGCTCAATCGCTCGCGGTTCATGCGCGAGGCGCTGGGTGCATCCTTCGACGTGTTGCGGGCAATCAAGCACTCCCTCGATCCGCACGGGATCTTGAATCCCGGCAAGCTCGGCTTGTCCGACTCGGACCCGTGGCCATGAGCGTCCTCGTCATCGACGTCGGCACGACGGGCCTGCGGGCTGCGGTCGTGACCCGTGACGGCGTCGTCGAACACCTGCGCTACGAAAAGTGCGCACCGACTTCGCCGTTCCCCGGACTCGTCGAATTCGATGCCCGCGCGATGGCCGATGCGGTCCTGCGCGTCGCGTCAGAGGTGTTGTCGCTCTCGGGCCCCGTCGATGGCGTCGGCATCACGACACAGCGCGCGAGCACCGTGATGTGGGACGCACGCACGATGCAGCCACTTGCTCCTGGACTCGGCTGGCAAGACCTGCGCACGGTCGGTGAGTGCATCGGTGCGCGCGCCGAACACGGACTCGTGCTCGCACCGAATCAGACCGCCACGAAGGCCAAGTGGCTGCTGTCCAACACCGCGATCGACGACCGCAGCGCAGTGCGCATCGGCACCATCGATTCCTGGGTCGCAGCCGTGCTCTCTGGCGGAGCGCTCCACGTCACGGATCATTCGAATGCCGCCGTCACCGGACTCTTCACGCTCGACACGATGGACTGGTCTCCGCGCATCTGCGAACTGATGGGCGTGGACGTCGAGATGTTGCCACGAATCGTTCCATCGAGCGGCGTTGTCGGCCATGCGAGTGCGCTCGTCGGTGCGCCGCCGATTTCGTGTCTCATCGGCGACCAACAATCCTCGCTCGTCGGCCAAGGATGCATCGCACCAGGACAGACCAAGATCACCTTCGGAACGGGTGGCATGCTCGACGTCGCCACTGGCGACACACCACCAAAGAGCGCACAACGCTCGAGCGGTGGCACGTTCCCGATCGTCGCCCACAGTTCTGCACAGACGATCTCGTACGGCGCCGAAGCAATCATGCTGTCGGCGGGCAGCAACGTGGAGTGGCTGTGTGACGATCTCGGGTTGATCGACACACCGAGCGACAGCGACACCGTGGCTGCGAGCGTGCCAACGACCGATGGTGTCGTGTATGTGCCGGCGCTGCTCGGACTCGGCACGCCGAAGTGGGACTATGGCGCTCGCGGGACGCTGCTCGGCATCACGCGCGGCACCACCCGAGCACACATCGTGCGCGCGGTGCTCGAGGGCATCGCCCATCGCGGCGCCGACTTGGTTGACGCCGCACGGACCGACACCGGATGTTCGATCACGTCACTGCGCATCGACGGCGGCATGAGCCGAAACACCACGTTCGTGCAGGCGCTCGCGAACGCAAGCGGTCTGCCCGTCGAGGTGTCTCCCGTCACGGAGGCCACCACGCTCGGCGCAGGGTTCCTCGCCGGGGTCGGGGTGGGCACGTGGAAGTCCTTGGGCGAGGCGGTTCGCACCTGGTCCCCTCGCCAGACGGTGGCCCCAACGGGCCAGCTGGACCGCGAAACATGGCGCGAAGCGTTGTCTCGGGCGTCTGGTTGGATACCCGAGTTGTCGGGTCTTGACTTCTAGATTATTAGCGCCCCATCGCATCTCGAAAGGAACGCCACCGTGCCCATCGCGCCACTTCGCAGCGCACCCTCAGAACGTCCCAATGCGGCCGATTCTGAGTTGCTGGCCTTCGCCCAAGGCGCTGAGCTCGCCGTGCATGACCTCTACGTGAAGGCGGTCGACTCCGGTCGCTTCACGGGCGACGAGCTGACCATGCTCGAGCAGTTCGCCGCACACCACCTGGCCTACGCCCAATCCATCAACGGCATGATCGGCAAGGATGCCACGAACAAGCGCAACGAAGGCGTCTACTCGGCCTACGTGTCGCAGATGACGACCGGTTCGGCCGCCTATCGCGCACTGCAGACGCTCGAGAACACGTTGGTGGCGACCCACACCGACATCTTGTCGAAGCTCGACAACCACGACGCAGCCGTCTTGGTTGCCTCGATCATCACGGTCGAGGCACGCCACGCCGCGGTGTTCGGGGTGCTCCCGACGATGAACCTCGCGAGCGCACTCGACAACACCGCCTCCTCGATCGCTCCGGCATCGAGCGCGACGGTGGAAACGACGGTGGCACCATGAGCGACAACACCCTCTCCCGCCGAGAACTCCTCCGCATGGGCGGACTCACGGTCGTCGGTGCAACGTTCCTCGCCGCGTGTGGCAAGCAGGCCAACGTTCCCGAGAGCGCGAACATCGCAAGCGTCGGCGAAGTCCCACCGACCACCGGTCTTCCTGCAGTCGAGGTGACGGACGCCGTGTTGATGCGCACCGCAGCCTCGCTCGAATACAACGCGATCGAGACGTACGAACTCGTCTTGTCGAGTGGATTGCTCACGGGCAACTACGCCAAGTTGTCGGACGCCGTCAAGCGTTTCCGCGACGATCACGTTCGTCACGCAGAAGCGGTCAACGGACTTGCAGTGCAACTTGGCAGCAAGTCGGTGACGTGCGGCAACGCACGCATCCGTTCGCTGTACATCGATCCGGCCGTCGCACTCATCACCGAAAGCGGCAACCCCGACGCAGGTGTCGACGTGATCGCACTCGCACACGGTCTCGAGAACCTCGCGACGCAGACCTACCAAGGCGTCGTCGGACTGCTCTCGACCTCGCAGTTGCGTGCAGCAGCGATGCGCATCGGCGCAGACGAAGCCCGCCACGCAGTCGTGCTTGCCCAAGTCCTCAATCCAGGATTCGGCGCCGTCGGCCCGACCGTCAATGAGACGACCGGCAAGGCCAACGTGGCGAGCGTCCCGATGGCCTTCGGAGCGCAATCCAGCGTGCAGGTCACGATCGGCGCACCGAACGCCGAGGGCGTGAAGACGACGGTCGCGATGGAGACACCAAGTCTCAATTCGCTCGTCTACGACTACGTTTCCTGCTGACCAACGGGACGGTCGATCGCCGACCGTACACTGACCAACGACGGTGAGCCGGTCGGATGGCCGCGGTTCGACGCAAGTCGATCTGAGGAAAGTCGGGGCTTCACAGGACAAAGTGCTGGCGCGAGCCAGGTCGGGGAAACCTGACGACGGGTGCAACAGAGAGAGACCGCCGATGGATGGCGCCGCAAGGCGACGTCACAGGTAAGGGTGAAACGGTGCGGTAAGAGCGCACCAGCACGTGGAGCGATCCGCGTGGCTCGGTGCCCCCACTTGAAGCAAGACCATGCAGAGGGCATGGGCGGTCCGTCCGCACTCCAGCAATGGGGTGCACCCCTCGGGTAGGTCGCATAGAGGGATGGTCATCGGTTGCGATCACTCGCAACTACAGAACCCCGCTTACAGACCGACTCACCGTCACTTACACCCCCAATCGCGAGGCGACCGTCCTCGACACCTACGCTCGAGTGAGAGGGGGCTCTCAATGAACTTCGACATCGCCAATCTCCTGCCCGATGACGTCTCGGTCTATTCGGGCTTTGGTTTCGTTCGCGTGGTGGTACCCATCATCCTTGCACTCGTCGTCGTACGAAGCTGCATCCACGTGTTCGCACAGGACGGTGGAGCACAGCGAATCGCCGGTGTCGACACCTCCGTTGCAGGCGGAGACAACGTGATTGCGATGTTCCACCAGTGGGGTGCGGTGCAACTCACCCTGGTCGGACTGCTCATCGTCGTGTTCGTGCGCTATCCAGGACTCACGCCCCTCATCATCCTCACGCTTGCGTTCGATCCCGTCACGCGAGCGATCGCTGCTCGCATGAAGAAGCTGACGTCGACCAAGACTCCCCCTGGCGCACGACTCAACTGGCCAGCGTTCGTCGTCCTCGTCGTCCTGCTCGTGTTTTCACTCTCCAGCCAATAGCGACCACGTTCGCCTCGACTAGCGAGCGGACTTGGCGAAGGCCACCTGACGCGACGTCCAAATCGCAAGCACTACGCCGATGACCTCGAGCGGTGCATTCAGCCATCCCCTCGCAACGACCGGCAACGCGTCATCGACGAAGTCGAAGCCACCGAGCGGCCACCAGAACATCGCGGTGTTGGCGAACGCGAAGTCGAACACGAG
>JACCDL010892070.1_pt1 | contig 10714 bp, 8 predicted proteins | sample 7441931 | NCBI WGS metagenome assembly JACCDL01 (sample SAMN15323437, study PRJNA562643) | freshwater metagenome | isolation source: river surface water | place: USA:Blue River Watershed | collected 2017-08-16 | reverse complement strand
CTTCTCGAAGCGCGCCTAAAGCTTTGCCGAGCAAGAGCGCTTTTTCAGGTTGAGTCGGGTAAGGGAGCGACACTTGAATGACCGGAACATCCGCACCCGGAAATGCGACGCGGAGCGGCACCCAGACGCCGTGATCGATCCCACGACCGGTCACTTCGGTGCGAAATCCCTTCGAAGAGAGGAGCTCGATCAATCGCGGAACCAGATCAGGTGCTCCGGGCGCCGCGTAGCGCACCTGATAAAGCGCTGAGGGAAAACCGCGAAAATCATAGATCAGCGAATTTTCCTTCACGGCCGAGATCTCCACCGTGCCCTCTTCCGAAAGTCCGTGTGCGGAAACGATGACCACGGCCCGAGGCTTTTCCGGGAGCTTCAAGAACCATGAATGAACATGACGAACGTAGGCGTCGTCTTCAGGCTCTTGGAGAGCCAACATCGGAGTACCGTGACTGAGAAAAACGCTGGGAAACCGCATCTTGAAAAGGACTTAACACATTTGAGGCAAACTTCTCTTGCGCAGCCTCACCTGTTTTGACAAAGGCTTTTGGCGCGATGAAAGAAGTCGACCAAACGCTCGCCTATTACCGCCACCATGCGGAGTGGTACTTTGAGAAAACCTGGCGAACCCAGGAACCTGACGCGATCCAGCTTTTTAAAACCCATTTGCCCGCAGGCGCTCGGGTTTTGGACGCCGGGTGCGGCTCGGGCTGGGCTCTTCGAGAGTTCACAAAGGAGGGACTCAGTCCCGTGGGGATTGAAGGCGCCGACGCACTTGCCGAAAAAGCGCGGATCGTCACCCATGCGGAAGTCAGGTGCCAGAACCTGCTATTCTTCAGCCCCGCAGCCGGAGAATGGGAAGGCATCTGGGCCCACCGCCTGATTCACCATTTCCCCCCAGCAGGTGCGCAGCGACTCCTGGGGAGCTTTTTTCAAGGGATACGCCCTGGCGGGATTCTCTTTCTTTCATCTGACCTTTCCACTTTGCCACGTGAAGGCAACACCGCGCCGAGTGCGGTTCCCGACTCCCTAGCTTCGACCCCTGAACTCATTCGGTATTTTTTCCACTACAGCGAGGACGACCTGGGATCTCTTCTGCGCCAAAGTGGCTTCGAGGCCCTAAAATTCGGCAAAAAACCAACTAATTCAGGTTTCTGTGGAGCTTGGATCGCGCGACGTTTGGGTGGTTAAATTTAAAAATTAGGTTTGCCACCCCGCCTTCAGTCATGACAAAAACGCATAGCGTCATGACAGAACTCCTTCTGAAGTCTCTTCTCGAAAGCTCGGGCGATGGGATTCTCGCTCTTGCCCAGGACGGCACCCTCCTCGCTCGGAGCCCGCGACTGGAAACCCTTCTCGGGATCCGGGAACAGGACTCCTTCTCACTTCCTGATTTCGAGAAGGACCTCCAAGAGCTTCTGGCGCTCGAGGAGCGGGAGGAGTTCGCCCTCCGGGCCCAGCTCCGGCAAACGCACAGTTCAAGCTTCACCCTTTTTCTCAAAAACGGCCGACCTCTCGAGGTCTACACCCAGCCATTAGGATCGTACCGAGAGCCCCAAGGGCGCATTTGGTGCTTCCGGAATCTCGTTCATCGCTCGATTTCGACGCCGCTGCCCCAGGGCAAGAGCGACACCTCTGTGACGGACGCTTCTCGTTCCCAAGTCCTCACGCAGCTGACGCACGACCTCAGAAGCCCGCTTTGCACGCTGCAAATGGCAACCCAGGTCCTCAAACAGTGCATCGAGGAATCCTCTGCCCCCCTGTCGGAAACTAAGCGCAAACACGCAGAAGTTGCGATCAAGCTGACCCGAGGAGCCGTCACCCAGATCAACACGCTCCTGACCCAACGTCACCCCTCAGCGACTGGGACAGAACCCAAGCTTCGGCAAAATTCTCACCCAGCTTAAAAGTTCGGCCCAAAACTTGATTGTTGCTCCACGTTTGCCGAAGCGGTTTGTGGAGGAACCCAACCATGAGGCCCCCTGTCCGCTCGGCGGCATTTTTTGCCGCCCTGTTGTCCATCCCTGCAGCGCTGCACGCTCCACGAGCCGAAGCGTTTGCCAAACCGCGCCCCAAGGATGATGGACGCCCCAAAGCCCTCATGGCCTCCCTGGGCGACTCTTTGACGGTCGGCGCCATGTCCGACACTTCCTTGCCGAAGCAAGCGGATGACGTCGGATCTCTGAGCATTGAGCCAGGTACCCGCGCTTATCCACTCGTTTTGCCTAAAGGCGTTAATGAATCCCAGATCAAGGCTTCGGACGTAGAAGCCAAGATGATTTGGGACAACAAGAATACCTACAGCTGGGCTACGGGAACACGCGTCTTCGGACACGCTCCTCGCCTTGCCAACCACTCTTTTGGGGCAAGCTCTCCTGTCGCCCTCGAGGCAAAGAACTTCGCCGTCAATGGCTCCCGCGTGAACAATATGATCGGGCAGGCCAAGAAAGTTCTCCGAGAGGCGCAGAGCGGTAAATACACTCACGTTGAATACGTCACGATGCTGATCGGTACGAACGATGTCTGCGCCAAAGGGGGTACCGAAGGAACTCCCGGCGAAAAAATGCGCGATTCTTACTTCGCAACTCTCGACATCCTCGCCAGCATCCCTCAAGCCCAGCCCATCAAAATCCTAATGACTACGATTCTTCCGGCCTATGAGCTGGGGCGTCCCGAGATTCGAAACGCCCGCTCTATTTTTGGCATGAAGTGCAGCAAGCTTCGGGACGGACTCTTCCAGTACTGCAACCGACTGACCACCTGGAACGATGATGCCGGTCGCCTGAAAGCCAAAGATCTCGTCGATCGTCGGAACATCATGATTCGGGAAGTCGCGGCGGAAGCAAAGATTCGCTACGCGGGACGCCTCGACATCCACCTAGCCGATGCCTGGGACCGCGTGGCACTGACCCGTGACCTTCTGTCGCTCGATTGCTTTCACCCCAACGCTACAGGCCAGCGTTTGATCTCGGGCTTGATGTGGCTGGAACAACCTTGGTTCCTGCCGCCTCCGAGCGGAGCGCTCCGGCCCGTGGTGCTCGACCACCCTTAAGACGGTGTCGCTGACCTTTTGAAAACGATTGGGGCGATTCGCAGACTCTGCGAATCGCCCCATTTATTTTTTGAATCGTTCCTAAGGCAATCCCAATGCGCCCTAGAACGCTATCAGGCGCCTTTCTTCTCTTTGTCTCGGCCCATGCCTTCCAAAACCACGACCTGACTGCTGGTCGGTCCGTCATTTTCTGGGGCTTTCCGGGTGGGCGGCGGCGGCGTACGTCGCTTGCCTGAATCGGCAGTCCCGGTCTCGGCACCAGGATTTCCGCCGTACATCAAGTTTCTCTCGAAGTCGGCGGGACTCGTGGCGTTCGCCATCGCAGCGTCGCGCGTGATGAGTTTCTTCAAGAAAAGTTCACTCAAATGCTGATCGAAGGTTTGCCCGCCTGAAAGCTCACGCGACTTCGTGATGAAGTCGTTAATTTCGTGCGTTTTATCCGGATCGGAAATGCACTTGGCGATCCCTTTGTTCGAGATCATGATTTCCTGCGCTGCGATCGAGCCTTTTCCGTCCGCCCGCTTGATCAGGCGCTGTGAGATCGTCGCCATAAGATTATCTGCCAAGCGCATCCGGACCATGCGTTGTTCTTCCGGAGGGAAAACCGAAATCAAACGTCCGATGGTCTTGATCGCGTCGTTCGTATGAACGGTCGAGAACACCAAGTGTCCCGTTTCTGCCGCTTTCAATGCCACATCGATGGTTTCCGGGTCGCGCATCTCGCCCACCAAAATCACATCCGGATCTTGTCGAAGAGCCGCGCGAAGGGCGTGCGCAAAACTTCCGGTATCGCTTCCTACTTCCCGCTGACTCATCCGGGATTTTTTATTGGGATGCAAAAACTCGATCGGATCTTCGATGGTCAAAATATGACAAGGCGAAGTCGAATTGATGTGATCGATCATCGCAGCAAGTGTTGAGCTCTTTCCCGAGCCCGTTGCGCCCGTGACCAAAACCAGACCGCGCGGGACTTCGGCAATTTTTTTCAGAACCGAAGGAAGCCCTAACTTCTCGATCGTGGGGATTTCGGCTGGAATGATACGAAGAATCGCACCTAAACGCCCTTTGTAACGGAACAAGTTGTAGCGAAACCGCGACAGGTTTTTCACTTCAAACGAGCCGTCGTGATCCTGAATCTTAGAAAGATCCTTCGGAGCTTCTTTCCGTGAAACAGAACCTGAACGAAGACTTGAAAATCGGCCTCGGTCAGAGGCTCGCCCTTCACGTTCACCAAGTCGCCACGCAAGCGAAAGCCAGGAGACATCCCCGGGTGAAGGTGGATGTCGCTTGCTCCATGCTGAACGGCTGCGGCAAGTAGGCTGAGGAAGGCTTTTTGGTCCATCAAAGACTCTCCCCGACTTATCGGCGGACTTCTGACGGCACTGAAGCAGGCACACGATTATCTTTTTCGGAAAACCACCCTAAAACCGCTTTTTGCTGAGTTTTTTCAGCCACTTCCCTGGGTGTCATTCCTGACTCCAGATAGTCCCGGGCCATGACGTCGACACCCTCCTGAGCCAGCCGTGAAAGGACCTCCACCTGACCCGAACGTGCGGCGCGAACCGCCAGATACGGCCCCAGTCCTCGCTTCACTGCCCAAGGAGAAATCAGCGTCACTGCACAAAGCCCCGCCAAAGCCACAACTCCCGGAGAAAGGCGAAACCGGGTCAGCTCGGCAGCCCAGTCACCTGACTCAAGGCGCTTCACGCGCTCTTCGCAAGTCGGATGGCCTGCCGTGGGACTGAGAAACCGCAGGACACTTTGGCGGCGCGGATCGTGGCCGTTTCGCGCGGTGACTTTCTCGAGCGCCTGAGCCAGCGCGATGCCTTGGCCCATCTTCTGTGCAGCCCACGCATCCGCTTCAAACTCTTGGAAGCGGATCAATCCGCGCAAAGCGGCGGCGACCGCCAAGTAAAGCACCAAAGTGGGCAGAAAGAGAAAGCCTCCGCGTATTCCAAATCCCGCTTGAAGCATTCCGGGCCACGGGATGAAGAAGACGGAAACTCCGAACAAAACCCAGGCCGAACGTTCGCGCAGGTGCCCCAATTCGCGGTGAGCCGCTTCGTGGAGTAAAACGGCCTGCAGCTCGCTTTGCCCTAAACACTCGGCCAAAGCACGACTGATCAGGAGGCGATCATTCAAAAGGAGAGCGTTGGCAGCTCCCCGAATCCAATAAGGGCGGACCTGCCCCGAGAAGCAGCGAGCAACGACTTCTCGCACCTCGGGCTCCTGAACCGGCGTAGCCCCGAGTGCTCCTGCGACAATCCAGCCACTCGAGCGAAGCATGAGCCAGGCCAAGACACCTAAATGGTAGAGGAGGGCTAAAACCCAGCCACCCCAAGCGAGCCACGCCAAAGGCAGACTGGCACTTCGTGCAAGGCTTAGCCAAACAAGCTGCACCACGCCGAGCCCGGTTGCCACAGCCAAAGCCAAGGCGATCAAGCGAAACAGGTAGACCGAAAACGGCAGGTTCGCGCGAGGGACCTCTCCCATTTCTTCCGTTTCGGAAGAAGCGCGCGACAACTCGAGAAAAGGAAACGCCGACCCGTCAACTCGGTGACGGGTCGGCGTTCAGGAAAACCTTCTCCGAAGTCAGCTTTGGCCCGACTGAGCCCAAGCTCAACCTCAGTAACGGTAGGTGTCTGGCTTGAACGGGCCTTCTTGCGAAACGCCGATGTACTTAGCCTGATCTTTCCGAAGAACCGTGAGTTCAGCGTTCAGCTTCTTCAGCTGGAGGCGAGCCACCTTCTCGTCGAGTTGCTTCGGCAGAGTGTAAACCCCCAGAGGGTACTTCGCCGTGTTCGTGTACAGCTCGATCTGCGCGATCGTCTGGTTCGCGAACGAAGACGACATCACGTAGCTCGGGTGACCGGTTCCACAACCCAAGTTGACGAGACGCCCCTTGGCGAGCAGGATGATGCGTTTACCGTCGGGGAAGATCACGTGATCCACCTGCGGCTTGATCTCTTCCCACTTGTACTCTTCGAGACCGGCGACATCGATTTCATTATCGAAGTGACCGATGTTGCACACGATGGCCTGGTCCTTCATCTTCCGCATGTGTTCCAAAGTGATCACATGGTAGTTGCCCGTCGCCGTGACAAAGATATCTGCTTTGTCGGCGGCGTAGTCCATGGTCACCACTCGGTAGCCTTCCATTGCGGCTTGGAGCGCGCAAATCGGATCGACCTCAGTGACCCAGACCTGGGCCGAGAGAGCACGAAGAGCTTGTGCCGAGCCTTTGCCCACATCACCGTAACCGCAAACGACCGCCACTTTACCGGCAATCATGACGTCGGTTGCGCGCTTGATCCCGTCGACCAGCGACTCGCGGCAGCCATACAAGTTATCGAACTTCGACTTCGTCACCGAGTCGTTGACGTTGATGGCCGGAAACTTCAAGTCCCCGCGAGCATGCATTTGATACAGACGATGCACACCTGTCGTGGTTTCCTCGGTCACGCCTTTAATCTGTGCCAGGCGCTTGGAGTACCAAGTCGGATGAACTTTCAGCTTCTCTTTGATGGAAGCGTAAAGGACGGTCTCTTCTTCTGAGGTGGGCTTTGCCAAGACCGAAAGGTCTTTCTCCGCTTTCGCACCCAAGTGCAGCAGCAAAGTCGCATCGCCGCCGTCATCCAAAATCATGTTCGAAAAGCCGCCATCGGGCCATTCGAAGATGCGGTGGGTGTAGTCCCAGTATTCTTTCAAGGTCTCGCCCTTCACCGCGAAGACGGCGGTACCGCTCGCTGCGATCGCAGCGGCTGCGTGATCTTGGGTCGAATAGATGTTGCAAGAAGCCCAGCGCACTTCTGCACCCAAAGCTTTCAAGGTCTCGATCAACACTGCCGTCTGAATGGTCATGTGCAGCGAGCCCGTGATGCGCGCGCCTTTCAGCGGCTTTTGAGCCGCGTACTCTTCGCGAATGGCCATCAGGCCTGGCATCTCGGTTTCAGCGATCTTGATCTCTTTGCGACCCCAATCCGCCAGCGAAAGGTCCGCAACAACGTAGTCTTTTTCAGTTGCCATAAGGAACTCCGTACTCGGGTTGAGAGCGCCGTTCATGAATTCGTGTCCAAGCCTGGGAAGCCGCCTAAACCGGCACCCACCGGGTCAGAAACGGATTTCTCGCAACGCTCCTTGAACGGACCCTGTTATGAGCCGAAAAACAGTAAAAAGCCAGTGCAAGGCGCGTGACTTTACCGCTGAGAACGGACCGGACAGCCCGGAAAAGCCGCCTGGAGCTCTTCAGAGTCGAGCTCGCGCCACTGCCCTACCGGCAAAGGTCCAAGCTCGAGCGCCCCCAAACGAACGCGCTTTAGGCGCTGAACAGGAAGCCCCACCGCAGCACAAAGCCGCCTCACCTCGCGGTTTTTCCCCTCGCAAAGGCGAATGAGCAGTCGACTCTCCTTGCCCGATGCTTTCAAGATCTCGGCTGAGTCGGCTACCAGAACCTCGCCGGCTTCTTTCACACCCTGGACCATTGCCTGAAGCTGCGCATCGGTGGCAAGGCCCCGGACTTCGACTAAGTAAACGCGCGGAACCTGATTCTCGGGGTTCAAGACCCACTCGGAAAATCGCGAGTCATTGGTCAAAAGAAGTAACCCAGACGTATTTTGATCGAGCCTTCCCACAGGCATCAGCCCTGGCTCGGGTAAATCTTTCAGCACGCTGAATATCGTGGCTCGCCCCTTTTCGTCGCGAAGGGTGGTCACCACCCCACGAGGCTTATGAAAAACGATCGTGCACGGCCGAGCGCGCTCTACGGTTTCGCCATCCAGGACAATGCGCGCGGTTTCGGGACTGACGCCCACGCGAGGATCTCGAACCACTCGCCCGTTGACGCTGACTCGCCCTGCGAGAATCCACTCGCGCGCCTGAGTGCGTGAACCTAAGCCGAGCTTTGAAAATGCGCGCTCAAGCGCCACTTCGCCTTTTCGGTAGAGAGAAACAGAAAGACTCCGAGAAGGCTTTCGTGACGTGGAATTCCGCCGCTCGGCCATCACTCCGCCGCTCCGGTTTTCCCCTGCCTTGCCACTTTCCGTCAGCCTGCAGCGGGTTCTGCAGCCGCTTTCGAGTTCTTCCCTTTTCCTTTAGCCTTGGAAGCCGCTTTCGGAGTTTTCGGAACCTTTGCGCTGTCTTTGGCTTTGCCACCTTTGGCCTTGGCGCCTTTTGAGGCAGCGCGCTCGTTCAAAAGCTCAAGCGCTTGCTCAAGTGTCAACGTGGCGGGATCTTGCTCTTTCCGGAGCGAAGCATTGTCTTTACCGTGCTTCACATAGGGTCCAAACTTACCCTCGTACACGCCGACTGGCTTTTGATCTTCTGGGTGTTGTCCTACTTCGCGAATCAGGGAGGCTTGACCTCGGCCCTTCTTCTCTTGCGAAAGAAGTTCGACGGCTCGCTCCAAAGACACGGTGTAAACGTTGTCTTCTTTTTTCAGCGAACGGAAATTTCCGTCGTGCACCACATAGGGACCGAAACGACCGTTGTTGGCTTGAATGGGGAGCCCCGTTTGCGGGTGCTTCCCCAGGAGACGCGGTAAGCTCAGCCACTGAAGAGCCTGCTCAATGGTGACCGCACGAGGATCAAACCCCTTCGGCACGGAAGCGCGACGCGGCTTTGGCACCGTTTCGCTGACTTCACCGAGCTGCACGTAAGGACCAAAGCGACCCGTCAGGCAGTAGATGAATTCGCCCGTTTCCGGGTTCTGACCAATCGGCTGCGGACCGCGCTTCTGAATCTCCAGAAGCTCCTGCATCTGATCGCGCGTCAAATCAGCCGGTGCCAAATCTTCTGGAATCGAGGCATGAACTTCGTCCGACTCCTGACCTTTTTCCGAAGCCTTCTCAGACGGCGCGCCCGGCTCTTTTTGCACCAAATAAGCGCCGAATCGGCCGATCTTTACTTCCACGCCTTGAAGGTGGGGAAGCGAAACCGTGCGCGAAGCTTCGGGCTTAATCTTGCGCTCTTTCTCTTTCACCTGCTCAAGCAACCCCTGCTTCCCGAGGTAAAACTCCTTCAGGTAAGGCAGGTGCTCGCGATCGCCTTCGGCGATTTCGTCGAGCGAGTTTTCCATCTTGGACGTGAAACCTAAGTCCACGAGCTGCTCGAAATGGTTTTCCAGCAGTTGCACGACTGCAAAGCCCGTGAACGACGGAATCAGTGCGTTCTGGACCTTCCGAACATAACCGCGGTCCATGATGGTCGACAAAATCGAAGCGTAGGTGGACGGGCGGCCAATGCCAGCCTTTTCCATTCCTTGGACGAGCGATGCTTCGGTAAAGCGAGCGGGCGGCTTGGTTTCGTGCCCTAATGGCTCCACCTGGTGCGGTTTCACGCGGTCGCCCACACTCAAAGCAGGCAAGATCAATTCACGATCGTCGAGAGCCGCTTGCGTGTCGTCAGCACCTTCCACGTAAGCGCGAATGAAGCCTGGGAACAAAATCCGTGTGCCCGTAGCTTGGAATACGGAGTCCTCGGCCTGAATCTTCACGCTCATCGAGCGCTTCAAAGCTTCAGCCATCTGTGTGGCCATGGTGCGCTTCCAGATCAGCTCATAAAGCGCCAATTCACGACCACTGAGCCCCGTGTCCTTCGGATGCACAAACTCCTGGCCTGCAGGACGAATGGCTTCGTGAGCTTCCTGTGCGCCTTTAGACTTGGCCTCAAACTGGCGAGGCTCGGGCGAGAGGTACTCTTTTCCATACAGCTCTTCGACCTGAGCGCGTGCAGCTTTGATCGCTTCTTGCGACAGACTCGGTGAGTCGGTTCGCATGTAGGTAATCAAGCCTTCTTCATACAACGCTTGCGCAGTTCGCATGGTGTCGCGCGACGAAAGGCCGAGCTTACGGTTCGATTCCTGCTGCAGCGTGGAAGTGATGAAGGGCGGCGAAGGCCGGTTGTGGATGTCTTTTTCTTCCACCGAAAGGACTTTCCATTCGGTGCCAGAGACTTTTGAAGCCACCTGACGGGCCAGAGTCTCGTCCAAAACGACGACGTCTTTTCCGACAGCGAGTTTCCCGGTGGTCTCGTCGAAATCTTTTCCGGATGCGACGCGCTTACCGCCTACACTCAGCAGCTTTGCTTCGAAAAGCTCGCCAGCAGTTACGAGCCTGTCGGATGTCGAAACTTGGGCGACGTCCGCTCGAATGTCCCAAAAACTCGCCTTCTGGAAGCGAATGCGTTCGCGCTCACGCTCGACAATCATTCTAAGCGCCGAGCTTTGCACCCGACCGGCTGACAAGCCGTAGGCAATTTTTTTCCAGATCAAAGGCGAGAGCGTGTAACCGACCAGCCGATCCAGCACGCGACGTGTTTCCTGCGCGCGCACCAATCGCATGTCGATCTCGCGGGTCTGCTGCAGGGCCTTCTCGATCGCCGTCTTGGTGATCTCATGGAACACCATGCGCTTGATCGGCACCTTGGGCTTCAGCAGCTCGGTCAGGTGCCAGGAAATCGACTCCCCTTCGCGGTCCTCGTCGGTCGCCAGGTAGAGTTCATCCGCTTCTTTCAGCTTTCGCTTTAAGTCCTGGATGACTTTACTCTTTCCCTTAGGAACAATGTAGAGAGGCTCGAAATCCTTCTCGACGTTGATCCCGATCTTCGTCCACTCTTCCTTCTTCAATGCGGGCGGAATGTCGGCTGCCGATTGCGGCAGATCGCGGACGT
>JACCDL010699316.1_pt1 | contig 10714 bp, 11 predicted proteins | sample 7441931 | NCBI WGS metagenome assembly JACCDL01 (sample SAMN15323437, study PRJNA562643) | freshwater metagenome | isolation source: river surface water | place: USA:Blue River Watershed | collected 2017-08-16 | reverse complement strand
TGGGTTGCTCGACGACCACTTGCATTCGGACCGCTCATCGTTTGCGATGCTGCGGCGTATCGAGCACTTGGCGGACATGGACACGAGTCGGTTCGTGGTTCGATCATCGAGGATGTTGCTCTCGGGAAACTTTTCGAACGTGGTGTAGTCAAAGTGGGTTCGAAGAACGGCGTGACGTTTCGGATGTACGGCACGGGGCTTCGGGGAGTCTTTGAAGGGTTCGTGAAGAACTTTGCCAGCGCGGGATTGAGTGCGTCCGCCATTGCGGTGATCGGGGTGGTGGCGTGGTTCGTCTTCCTTTGCTCACCACTGGTCGTTGGGGCCGTCATGTATCCCATCTGCGTAGCCCAGTTGTTTTTCTCATCTCGCGTCGTTGGGCGCTTCACGATCGTGGATGCCGTGATCTATCCCGTTCACCTGGTGTTTTTCGTAGCGGTGCTGTGTGTCAGCGTGTGGCGCCGCTTCGTTTTGCGGACCGTGTCGTGGAAGGACCGCTCGGTCCAGATCTAAGGCTGGAGAAAGACCTTCGAGCGGTAGAACTGGAGTTCTCGCACGCTCGCCTTGATGTCCTCCATCGCGCGGTGCTGGCCGCTCTTGGATGGACGGTCGATCCCGACCTTCGGATACCAACGTTTGGTGAGCTCCTTGATCGTCGAGACGTCGACCGATCGATAGTGCAGGTAGTTCTCGATGTCCGGCAAGTACTTGGCAAGGAAACGTCGGTCGGTTCCGATCGAATTTCCGCAGAGCGGAATCGTTCGAGGCTCAGGGACATGCAGCTTGATGAAGTCCAATGTCTTTGCGCCAGCCTCTTCGAGTGAAATCGAACTCGTTCGAATTGCGTCAAGGAGCCCAGATTTCGTGTGCATGTCCACGACGATCTGTTCCATTCCCGCAAGTCGTTCCTCGGGCTGGTGGATGACAAGATCGGGTCCTTCGGCGACGATGTTCAGTTCGTCGTCGGTGATCAATGTGGCGATTTCGACGATTACGTCACGCTCTGGGTCGAGACCAGTCATCTCGAGATCCATCCACACCAGCACGCCATGCAATCTAGGCGTATTCTCGTCACATGTCTAAAAACGTGATCGTCGATGTTCGACGACTCGACCCCGACTTGCCGTTGCCACAGACTGCCCATGCTGGTGATGCGGGCGTCGATCTGCATGCGCGTGAAGACGCACTCTTGAAGTCAAACGGTGGTCGTGTGCTCGTCCCGACCGGACTCGCTGTTGCGATTCCCGTCGGCTACATGGGGATCGTTGTGCCGCGGAGTGGCCTCGCGCTGAAGCACGGGATTTCGCTCGTGAACACGCCAGGAATCATCGACAGCGGTTATCGCGGAGAGCTCAAAGTCGTGATGATCAATACGGATCCGACGTCTGATTACCAAGTTCGTCGAGGGGATCGCATCGCACAACTCATCATCCAGGAGATCGTCGCCGTGACGTGGCGCGAAGTCGATGAGTTGTCTGGTGAGGATCGCGGCGGTGGCTTCGGCCACTCGGGCCGCTAGTTCTTCGGAATCCGACTGACGAGTACGCCGTCTCGTTCGAGAACGGTGATCGCATCGGTCGACATCCCGAGAATTTCTCGGCACACGAACTCGTTGTCCTCGCCTCGATACTTGGCGACTCCCTGTACGGATGTGTCCGATTCTGAGAAGTGCCACGGGCTGTTGGGAACCCGGATCATTCCAACTCCGCGATCCGAGACATCGACAATTGCGTCCCGATCCTTCGCCCAATCCGTCGTCGCGATCTCGTCCACACTTCGGAGCCGACCAGTAGCAAGGCTGTGCCGATCGAAGATCTTCTCGATTTCCTCGGCATTGGCGACCGTATGCGCCCATGCACTGATTTCGTCCATCAGGCTCGCGAAGTTTTCGAGCCGTAGCTCGACGGTGCTGAAGCGAGGATCGCTCAACAGCTCGGTCTTGCCCATTGCTCCGACGAAGAACTCGAACGTGCCCTTCTCTGCCGGGTGGCCGCTGACGACGACGACCGAACCATCCGCAGTCGTCAGGACGGGATAGTCGGCGGGCTGGAACGATCGAATCGTTCCTGGTGCCACGGGATCAGCCCACAGCTGATTGTGTGCGTGTTCATTCACGTACAGCATGGTCTCGGCCATCGACACGTCGATGTACTGACCTCGGTCGGTTCGTTCGCGTTGATAGAGCGCGGCCAAGATCGCACTTGCCGTCTCAACTGCGGTGTAGACGTCACCGTGGCTATGTGGATCGTTGGCATAGGCGCCGCCTCGTACATCACCTTGGTGCTTCGTGATGCCGGTCTCGGCGTTGACGACCGGTGCGTAGGCCCGTCGCGACGTCCAGGGGCCCGACGCCCCGTACCCAGAGATCGACGTGTAGATGAGCCGTGGGCACTCGCGCTCGAAGCGCTCGTAGTCGAGTCCGAGTCGCTTCATGACGCCAGGGCGGAAGTTTTCGACCACGACATCTGCAGAGGCGATGAGTCGAGCCGCGAGTTCGACACCAGCTGATTTGTCCATGTCGATCGACACGTTGAGCTTGCCGACGTTTTGCTGCACGAAGTACGTCGACTGCGAGTTGATTCGTGGATAGGTGAAGCGGGTCATGTCCCCAGCGGGGGGTTCCACCTTGATGACTTGCGCACCGAGATCGGTGAGCATGCGGGTCGCGTGCGGCCCTGACAGCACGCGGGTGAAGTCGATGACTCGAATGCCCACGAGTGGGCGAGAGTCCCGTGAGGCGCCCCGGGTCATTGGTCGTCAGTCGAGCGTGACGCCGAGTGTGCGCAAGGCGAGTGAGGAGTAGAGGGCCATCCCCGTCGTCATCGCATCCTCTTCGAACATCACGCGGTTCGAGTGGTTCGGGGCAGCGGTGCGCGGGTCCGTGTTGTGTGGTGTCCCGCCGAGGAACAGCATGGCTCCAGGCAACTTCTCAAGGACGTAACTGAAGTCCTCCGCACCCATCACTGGGTTTGGCATTCGCACGACCTGCTTCTCACCGACGAGTGCTTCTGCGATGTCGAGGCCGAAGTCTGCTGACGGGACGTCGTTCACCGTGACCGGATAACCGAGATTTACCGTCGTCTCGGCGTTGCACCCGTGTGCGGTGGCGACACCGTCAGCGACGCGCTGGATGAGTTCGTGCACCGATGAGCGAGTCTTTGCTGAAATGGCGCGGATCGTTCCTTGGATGCGTGCCGATTCGGGAATGACGTTGTACGCAGTTCCCGCAACCAAGCGCGTGACGGTGACAACGGTCGGGTCGAAGATGTCGAAGCGCCGTGTCACCATCGCCTGAATTGCTTGCACGATTTCGCACGTCACCGGAACAGGGTCGAACGTCCTGAACGGCTCCGAGGCGTGGCCGCCCTTTCCGGTGATGACGATGTCGAATGAGTCCGACGATGCCATCACCGATCCACCCTTCGTCCCGATCATGCCCGCGGGCATCGACGAGGTGATGTGGATCGCATACGCGGCAGAAATCGGAGATGGAGTTCCGTCGGCAAGTGGTGGCACGTCGAGCAGGCCTTCATCGAGCATGTACTCGGCTCCGCCGTAGCCCTCTTCGCCGGGTTGGAACATGAACAGCACTCGTCCGGGGAGCGACGACTTTCGCTCACTCAGCATCCGTGCTGCGCCAGCGAGCATCGCGACGTGCGTGTCGTGTCCACAGGCGTGCATGACGTTGTCGACCTTGGACGCGTAGTCGAGACCGGTGTCCTCGGGCATCGGGAGCGCATCCATGTCGCCACGCAACATGACCGTCGGTCCGGGCTTGTCGCCGGTGAGAAGCGCGGCGATACCGCTCGTCGTCTTGTGCAACGTGATGTCGAGCGGGAGTCCATCGAGTGCCTCAAGCACGCGGTCCTTGGTCTTCGGAAGGTCGAGGCCGACTTCTGGCCAGCGATGGAGGTCTCGTCGGACCGATCGAGCATCTTCCAGCAGACCGGCAGCGTGGTCGATGACGCCACTCGGAGTGCCGTGACGTTCAGTCGCAGGTTGGACGGGTCGTTGAGAGGACATGTCGCAATCGTAGGCTCGCCGGCCCATCTCAGCCCATGGGCCGAGGGACCCCTTGGGGCGCAACGCTCACTGGGCTTTACGATGATCGGGTGCTCAGAGTCGATTTCACCATCGAGCCATTCGTCGCCGGCTCACCAGGTCGGCACGTGACGCTCGCGGTCGAGGCGGTTCGCCGTCACGGAATCGAAGTCGACTTCGGCCCATTCGGCTCATCCTTCGACATCGCACCAGAATCGATCCACACCGTGGTCAGCGAGCTGCTCCACGTCGCGTACAGCAATGGTGCGACGAATGTGAGCGTGGATGTCGTCGGGGCAGACAGTCACAACGAAGAGCCGGCGGCGTGGGAGGGAGTGGTCATCGGCGGTGTACGCCTCCCGGCCCTGCACGGCGTCTTGAACCAGATCATCGAAAGCGTCGAACGCGAGCTTGGGTCGTCATTGAAGGATCTCTCGCGAAACGACAAGCAGACCGCAAGTCGCTTACTCGACGAACGCGGTGCGTTCATCCTGCGACGAGCAGTCGAGGACGTCGCTGACGCGATGGGTGTCTCGCGGATCACGGTCTACAACTATCTCAACGCATTGCACCGGTAGGCGTCTCGTGCGTCATCATTTTGAGGTTGTTGCATTCGATGCCGATGACACGCTTTGGCACAGCGAGGAAAGTTTCCGCAAGAACGAGCGGCAGTTCGTTGAACTCGTTCGTCCCTATGTTGCAGACGGAGTTGACATCAAGTCCGCGCGCGTCGCGATCGAAGGCGCGAACCTTTCGACGTATGGCTATGGAGTGAAGTCGTTCGGGCTGTGTGCGGTCGAGGCGGCCCTCACACTCTCGAACGGAACCGTTCCCCCGCAAATTCTTGAGCAAATCATTGCATCAGTGAAAGAGCACCTCACTGAACCCGTTCGCCTCTTCAACGAGGCGTCTTCCGTCGTTGCCGAGGTTGCGCGTCATCGTCGAGTGATCATGATCACCAAAGGTGATCTCGTCCATCAGACGCGCAAGGTTCGAACCAGCGGTCTCGCGCATCTGTTCCATCACGTCGAGATCGTGCTCGAAAAGGACGCAGAGACTTATTCACGCGTGTTACGGAGCCTTGGTGTCGATCCGCACACGTTCTGCATGGTCGGGAACTCACTGAAGAGCGACATCCTGCCGGTGTTGGAGATCGGTGGATTCGGCGTGCACGTGCCGTTTGAAATCCTCTGGGAACTGGAGTCGACCGACATGATTCCCGGTGAAGGGGATCGGTGGGTCGAATTGAGCTCCCTCGCAGACGTCCCCGCGTGGCTCGAAGAAAACGGGTAGTCGACTACAGCTTGCGCAGGTGCACTTCGGAGACTCGGTGGTCTCCACTCTTTTGCATCACGAGTGATGCTCGTGCGCGAGTGGGAACGATGTTCTCGCGCAGGTTCTTGCCATTGATCTCGCGCCAGATCGAACGAGCAACATCGATGGCTTCAGCATCCGTGAGGTGTGCATAGTGCGTGAAGAAGCTCGCTGGATTCTGGAACACCGTCTGGCGGAGGGCGAGGAATCGGTCGACATACCAGCGCTCGATGTCACCCTCTTCGGCGTCGATGTAGATCGAGAAGTCGAAGTAGTCCGAAACGAATTCGGTGCTTTCCACGCCGGTTTGCAACACGTTCAAGCCCTCGAGGATCAAGATGTCGGGCTGACGCACCGTCATAGAGTCGTTCGGCACGATGTCGTATTCCACGTGGCTGTACACGGGTGCAGACACGGCCGGCATTCCCGCCTTCAGTTCACGGAGGAATTGAATGAGTCGCTTGGTGTCGTAGCTCTCCGGAAAGCCCTTGCGATTCATGATTCCGCGCTCGTTGAGAACCGCGTTCGGGTAGAGGAATCCGTCCGTGGTGATGAGTTCCACTCGTGGATGTTCCGGCCATCGTGTGAGGAGCGCCTGCAAGATGCGCGCGGACGTGCTCTTGCCGACAGCGACGCTGCCTGCGATTCCGATCACGTATGGCATCTTCGGAGCGATTGCGCCGAGGAACGTCGCAGATACGCGGTGCAGATTCTGTGTCGCACTGACGTACAGGTTGAGGAGTCGCGTGAGGGGGAGATACACCGCAACGACTTCGTCGAGGTCGATCCTGTCGTTGATGCCGCGAAGAGCTTCGAGGTCGCGCTCGTGGAGCGTCAATGGCGTCTGAGCACGCAGCTCGGCCCATTCCTTCCGCTCGAAGCGCAAGTAGCGGTCGGCGTCAATTGCGTCAATCATGCAGGTATTCCTAGCGGCTCCAGGGTGCAGCAGGAGATGCTGCTCCTGTGCCTCCGGTCAAGACTTCGACGCCAGTGTCCGTGACGAGCACGGTGTGTTCGAACTGTGCGGTCCGCTTGCCATCTGCGGTGACAGCAGTCCAGTCGTCATCCCACATTCTGTGCTGCCATGTGCCGAGGGTGATCATGGGCTCGATCGTGAAGGTCATTCCGGGGCGCATGACGGTGTTGTTGCGCGCGTCGTAGTAGTGCAGCACCTGAATATCGGTGTGGAACTGTTCGCCAATTCCGTGTCCGATGAAGGCCCGAACCACACCGAGCTTGTCCTGTTTTGCCCGTGCCTCGATCGCCTTGCCGATGTCGCTCAATGGTCGACCTGGCACAACGGCTTCGATTCCTCGCCACATGCATTCTTCGGTGACCCGAATGAGGTTGGTGTCCTGATCCGAGATCGCCCCGACGGCAAACGTTGCATTGGTGTCGCCATGAACTCCGTTGATGTAGCACGTGACGTCGAGGTTGATGATGTCGCCATCCTCGAGCACGCGCGAGTCTGGAATTCCATGGCAGATCACTTCGTTCACCGACGTGCAAACACTCTTGGGATAGCCCGAGTAGTTGAGCGGGCTTGGGTATGCGTTGCGCGCAAGACAGAGATCGTGAACGTATGCATCAATTGCATCCGTCGTGATGCCCGGCTTGACGAACTCACCTGCCAGACGAAGGACTTCAGCCGCCATCTTCCCCGCATGGCGCATGCGTGAAATCACGTCAGGTGTCTTGATCGCCGACTCGTTCCATCGGCGGACCTCGCCGGATTCTGCATACGGGGGCCGGGGGATATGTGCCGGGACGGTTCGCATTGGGCTGACCACGCCAGGGAGGACCCTCCCCTCGAGCGGTTTATGGCAACGCTTGTACTTGCGCCCACTTCCACACCAGCAGGACTCGTTTGCCGCAGGGGGAATCGCAGGCGGGGAAGTCGGCGACGCGGTACTCATTCGTTTCAAGGCTACGGCTAATCAACCCACAGGACTCGGATTCAAATCACTTACTTGTAATTCAGATGATTTCCTCGCACGAGTGGATTTGTCGAGTGCACGTCCATTTCAATCTCTCCGAAACACACATAGCACCATCGGCGGATTGGTTGCGACGAAGGAGGGGAACCGTGGATTCACGGCTCAATTCTCTTCGATCGGCATCAAGGGTGTCAGACGAGGTCGTCAGCGACCTCGAGCCCGAGCATGTCGTCTCGGAGGGTAGAAAGCGATCACGATTGTCGACCACGGTTCTTGGTTCGATGCTCGTCTTGATCGGAATTGTTGGTGCAGTCGTGACGACACGCGCTGCAACTCAGTCGGTTGGAGTGATTGCTGTTTCTCGTGATCTTTCGAAGGGCGAGCTCATCTCCAACGGCGACCTTCAATTGATTGATGTTCCTCAAGACTCCTCTCGGCACTTTTTGAGTCGAAATCAAGTCAGCGATGTTCTTGGTGCGATGGTGGTGTCAGAAGTCAAAGCAGGTTCGCCACTCGTGCCAGCTCTTCTTGTGCGACAACCGATGCTCGATTCTTCGATGGTTTTGGTGTCAGTCCCTGTCGAGCTGGGGAACTTTCCTCCAATGCTTGCCGCCGGGGACGACGTCAATGTCATCGTGAGTCCCGACGCAACGATCGTCGATGCTGCCCCTCCGCGGATCGTCGCGGAGCGACTGCGTGTCTGGGCAGTGGACCAGGAAGTCGATGGCGCCGAGACGACCGTCGTCACACTGGTCGGCGATTCGGAAGTCGCACTAGCTATTGCGGGTGCCGGCTCAGTCCATCTCGGTCTCGTGCGTTCATTGAACGAGGGATAAGGAGAGATGGCTGTCATGCGAGCCGACCTTGGAAAGCTGAGTGCACTGGTCGCCGAGCGGATCGGAAGCGAGCTTGCGGAGGAACACATTCGACTACGTCGCCTCGGAGAGGCACCGTGGACGACCGACGAGGAGCTGCTCTTTGCACAGACCGTTGCAATGAATGAGTCCATTCGTCTGAGTAACTCGCTGGTTGTGGAGGGTCAATCGGCATTGTCACCACCCGAGCAGGAGACGTTGACGTCAATGGCCGTTGCTCATGTACTTGGACTTGGCCGACTCCAAGTGCTTATGGATGACGAGGAAATCAGTGATATTCATGTCAAAGGTTCGAGTCCAGTCTGGGTGAAGTTGCGAAACGGAGTTCGCGAACAACGTGCACCAGTTGTCGATTCAGATGGTGAACTCATTGATCTCATTCGACGGGCGGCAACGCGTCTTGGTCGCACGGAACGTCGCTTTGATAGCGCTTCACCAGAGCTGAACCTGCAGCTCCCAGACGGTTCAAGGTTGTTCGCCGCAATGGAGATATCGATGAGGCCGACTCTTGTCATTCGAAAGCATCAGTTTTCAATTTCTCGACTGAGCGACCTTCAGCTTCGCGGCCTTTGTGACCCACTGACCACGTCATTTCTTGCAGCCGCAGTCAGGGCGAAGCGAAACATGATCATTTGTGGTGGAACAGGTTCGGGAAAGACGACTCTTCTGCGGAGTCTGATCAATGAGGTTGGTCGGGTCGAGCGCATTGTGACGATCGAGGACGCCTATGAGCTCGGGATTGATCGTTTTGATGATCTCCATCCCGATCACGATGCACTCCAGGCCCGGCCAGCGAACATTGAAGGTAACGGCGAAATCACATTGGTGGACTTGACCCGGATGGCGCTGCGTATGGACCCTGACAGGGTCATTGTTGGTGAAGTGCGTGGAGCCGAAGCGTTCCCAATGTTGCTTGCCATGAGTCAAGGGAACAACGGCTCAATGTGCACAATGCACGCTGACTCGGCACGCAGCGTCTTCCCCAAGTTGGCTGCGTATGTCTCGATGGCGTCTACCGGGTTACCGGTCGAGACGATCAATACCTTGATTGCAAGCGCCGTTCATTTCGTCGTCCATATCGAACTCATCGCAGGCGTCCGACAAATCAAGTCGATTCTTGAGGTTGTCGATGCAGACGGTTCGACGATCATCTCAAACGAAGTCTTTTCACGGAGCCGTGAAGGTCGATCACGCTCATTCTCCTCTCTCCGGCAGACGAGTCGAGCCCTGTTGCTTGAGCACGGATTTGATGCACCCGGAGTAACTCCATGATTCTTCTTGCGATGGCAGCAAGTTTCGGTTTTTGTGCACTTGGGATCCTCCTCATTGTGCTCAGGCCCCGATTTAGGCGTCAGGCGAGCAGAGTTGTCGTGAGATGGAACGCGCTGAGGACTCTTGTACTTCCCGCTCTCATTGGGACTCTTGGGTGGTGGCTCTCTGGTTTCGTGGCGGTTGGACTAGTGGCTTTGGTTGCGTCCTTCTTGCTGGTTCGGAAAGGTACGCAGCATCGTCCACTCCGCGACGAGCGCTTGTTCGTCGATGCACTTGCAACGTGGACCGAACAGCTTCGCGACACCCTCGCTGGTTCACATGGGCTCGAAGAGGCCATCTTTGCTACCGCTGAGAGGGCTCCACGGACGATTCAACCCGAGGTGCAACGCCTTGTTGCATACATGACGTACGGCTCTACAGCTCAAGGGCTGCGCCAATTCGCGGACGACCTTGATCATCCAACGGCTGATTTTGTTGTTTCAGCACTTCTAACCGCTACCCAGTACCAAGCGAGAGACCTTGTCACCTTGCTATCTCACGTCGCAGATTGTGCGCGAGATGAGGGGAAGATGCGATCTCGGGTCTGGGTGAGCAGGGCGCGCACAAGAAGCTCTGTTCGAATCATCATCGGCGTCGTCGTTGTCTTTGTCGGAGGGCTCTTCATATTTAGCGCGGACTACTTGTCGCCTTATTCGAGTGTCAATGGCCAAATCTTCCTCACATGTATCGGAGTCGTCTTTGCGACGTCATTCGCTCTGATGAAGCGAATGTCAGAAGTAGTAATGCCGGAACGGTTCGTGAAGAAGCGGGTTACAGGATGATCGGCAACTCCTGGCTCTGGACAATGATTTCGTTGGGTCTGTTGTTCGCAATTCGACCGCAGGTTGCAGACAAATTGTGGAGCCGCGCGACTGCATGGACCAGCTATCTGAATTCACGCATTAAGAGCAGTGTTCTGCGCAAGCACGAGAGCAATCTCCAGATCTGTGAAGTGTCGGCTGACGAGATGACAGTTCGCAAGGCCATGTATTCTTTCGGTTCCGGTCTAGGTGGGATCGCAATAGTTGCCATTGTTGGCAACTCGTTCCCAGCGTCGTCAGGGATTTTGGTTGTTGCACTTGTAATGGCGACGCTCGGATTGGGCTTTGTCTATCCCGATCTCGTGCTCCAGAAAGAAGCAGGCCGAAGGCGAAAGTCATTTCGCTATGGATTCTCAAGTTTCCTTGACCTCGTGACGGTACTTCTTGCAGGAGGGTCGGGCATCGAGTCGGCCTTATT
>JACCDL011219374.1_pt1 | contig 10716 bp, 8 predicted proteins | sample 7441931 | NCBI WGS metagenome assembly JACCDL01 (sample SAMN15323437, study PRJNA562643) | freshwater metagenome | isolation source: river surface water | place: USA:Blue River Watershed | collected 2017-08-16 | reverse complement strand
GCTCTGCCAACCTTTAACAACTCATCCCGCATCTGGGCTTGATCAAATTTAACACCAGAAAAATATTGAATCTGAAAGATTGCTTGCTCAACCAGTAATGCCAATCCTCCAATGACATGACGACCCAGATTTTGATATCGCTTGGCAAGCTCTGTCGGCCAAGGATGGTAGATAACCTCAAAGAAATCTGCCTTGGTAGAAATTATTGATAAACCATCTGTGGCACCCGCTGGAGTTGTGGAAATAATTAAATCCCTATCTTGAATCTCAGAGAAGGTGTGCCAATCTAAAAATTCAATTTCTAAATCAGATGCTGCGGCATGTAATTGATCATGGCGGTTCATGGATCTAGTTAAAATACTTACTTGTGTATTTGTTCCATTTAAGGCTCCGATCGCAGCTCGCGCAGTACCTCCAGCGCCCAATATTGCAACTCTCTTCCCAAAGTAAGGTGCCAGTAAATTTTTGAAGGCCAATAAATCAGTAGATACTCCAATACTTCCGGTTGATTCAAAAATGATTGTATTTATCGAGGCGATTTGTTTGGCAATTGGATCAACTCTGTCGGCAAATCCAATTGCAATCTCTTTCAGCGGCATGGTCAACGCCAATCCTCGAAAGCCAGAGTCTCGGCATTTGTAATAAAAATCTGGAAAAGAGAGTTCGTTAACCTCTTCAGATGTAAACTCCGCCGCCACATTTAAAGTTTGATATGCATAATTGTGCAAGAGAGGCGATAGAGAATGTCCAATAGGTGAACCCGCAACCTTCATCTTAATCATTTAAATAATCCTGCTTCCTCATTCTTGCGAAACTCATTTACCCAGATATTGAATTGATCGATTGATTTTGTAAAACGGGTATCTTGCGGTTTTACCGTTATAAAATACAACCAATCACCCTCAGCAGGATTCACCGATGCTTTCATTGCCGCTTCACCGGGACTTCCTATCGGAGAAGGTGGTAAACCGCGATACTTGTATGTATTGTATTTAGAGTTGATCTCCAATTGCTTGTAACTCATTCTAATCTGACCACGTAATTTAGCTGCGTAATCGACAGTTGCGTTCATCTGTAACGGCATTCCTATAGCCAAGCGGTTATAAATTACACGTACAATCTTTGTGTAATCCTGAGGATCCCCCTCTGCCTGTGCAATAGATGCGATTATTAAGCACTCATATGGGGTGTAATCCTGATAGCAATCAATTAATTTGCTCGCCGTAGCCGCACTTTCAAATCGTTGCAACATTGCGACAATTGCTTGATCGACGGTAGTTCCTGGACCAAATGCATACTGCGCTGGAAACAAGAACCCTTCTATATTGCTAGTTCCCCATTTTTTATCTGGCAGAATCTTTCCAGTTGATTCACCTTCAAGTAATGATGATTTATTTAAGATTGAAATAACTTCATATGCACGTAAACCCTCAATAAAGCGGATAAGTCCGCGATTCCTTTTACTATCCAATAACTGATCTAGCGCACTTTTAGCGGAAATACTCTTATCTAAAGAGTGAATACCTGGTGAGATTCCGGTTGATCGCTTGTCAGCCAATGCAACTCGGTAAAATGCTTTACTGGTTTTAACAACACCGGCTTCATAGAGTTTCTTGGCGATCTCTAATCCAGAATCTCCGTTATATATCGTTACCTCGACCTTAACGGATCCGCTCTTTTCCCGAAAATCAATCAACAAAAAAGCATTGTGAATATTTATTGCAAGAAGCGTAAAGATTAAGCCTGAAACAATCCCTAAGATTAATTTTTTCATAGAGGGCTTCCTAAGCCGGCCTCAGAAGCTTCTAACCGAAGTGCTTGGTTTAATATATTTATCGCTGCCATTTGATCAATTATTGCCTTGCCATCCCTGCTTGATTTTCCGACCTCTCGTAATTGATTTTGGGCACTCATCGTAGTTAATCTCTCATCAATCAAAAAAATATCTATGGCGACCAAATTTTTTAACTTTGTGGCAAATTCCTGCACCACCAAAGATTTACTGCCTGATTTGCCAGAAAGATGCACTGGAGATCCTAAAGCGATATAAATCGGTTCATTCTCCAAGATAATTTGTTCAATATTTGTAAGTAGATCTGCATCATTTTTTAAAGTGATTAGAGGGGAAACCAAGATCGCTTCGATATCTGAGATAGCTATCCCAACTCGCACATCTCCATAATCAATACCTAATCTTCGACCGCGGCGCAATTGAGGTGCCATAACCAATTACTTCAATTTTGAAAGAATTGTTTTTTCAATCTCTTCAAACGCTTCATTTACCTTGTTAAGGGAGCTTCCCCCGCCTTGAGCGAAATCATCTTTGCCGCCACCCCCACCACCAAGGATTCCAGAACCAACTTTAACTAATTCGCCAGCCTTAACACCTAATTTAATTATCTCTGGAGAGATAGCGCTAATTAAAATAACCTTGTTATCAACAATTGAACTTAGAACAATGATTGCATTTTGAGCCTTTGATTTTAAACTCAACGCAACTGTTCTTAACTCATCAGCATTCAAGCCATTTGGCATTGCAGTAGAAATCAACGTTGCACTACCGATTTGCTTGGAATTGTTCAACAACTCTGCTGTATTTGATATTGCCGACGCGACTCTTACGCCAGAAAGCTCCTTCTCCATACTTTTCATTTTTTCAATCAGATCACTGATTCGCTCTGGTAACTCCTCGGCACGAGCACCCTTAATAATTTCTGTTAAAGAATTTAATAGTAGGTGTTCTTTTGCTAAGTACTTATAAGCATCATTACCTACTAGAGCTTCAACCCGGCGCACACCAGCACCAATAGAGGATTCGGAAAGTAATTTAACAACTCCTAATTGTCCAGACCGGCTTACGTGGGTGCCACCGCACAGCTCTTTTGCCCACTCACCCACACTTACTACTCGCACTTCATCGCCATATTTTTCGCCAAACAATGCCATTGCACCCATAGCTTTTGCTTGTGCTTGCGACATTACTTCTGCATGTACTTCTAAATCGGCAATCAATAATTCATTAACTCGGTTTTCTACTTCATTCATTACAGAGGTTGGGACTGCTGAGGTAGCCGGAAAATCAAATCTAAATCTACCTGGTGAATTTTCAGATCCTGCTTGTGTTGCAGTTTCACCCAGAGCTTCCCGGAATGCTTTGTGCACCATATGTGTTGCCGTATGCGCCCTAGAAATCGCCATACGTCGTTCAAGATCAATCTCAGCTAAAACCTCATCGCCCAATTTAATTGAACCAGAGACCAGACTTCCTCGATGAACAATCAAACCAGGTACGGGCGTTTGTACATCTTCAACTTCAATCACCGCACCATTACTTAGTTTAATAAACCCGCCATCTGAAAGTTGGCCACCACCCTCAGCATAAAAAGGTGTTTGGTTTAATGTGATCTCTAAATCTGAACCAATATTTGCTTCATTGGCATACTTACCATCAACCAATATTCCAGTTAATTTTGCCTCTGATTTAATTTGGCTATAGCCAATAAATTTAGAAGCGCCATTTTTATCAATAATTGATTTGTACTCACTAAGATCTGTGTGGCCACTTTTCTTAGCTTTAGCATCCGCCTTCGCTCGATCTTTCTGTTCTTTCATTAATTTTCTGAATCCAGTTTCGTCAACTTCTAGACCTTGCTCGCGCGCCATTTCTAAGGTTAAATCAAAAGGAAACCCATAAGTATCATGTAACTTGAATGCAGTATCTGCTGGTAAAGCCGGTTGCTTGCTCCTCTTCAATTCTCCTGCAGCTAAATCAAAGATCGCTGTTCCGCTCTTTAGAGTTTGCAAGAAGCTTTCTTCCTCGGCGGTTGCAATTGCTAAAATGCGCTCTTGATTACTTGATAACTCTGGATACTGCGGTCCCATGGCTTCAATTGAACTTTTAATTAACTCAGAAATAACCAAATCCTGAGAGCCTAATAAGCGCATATTTCTTATGGTGCGACGCATCATGCGGCGCAATACATAACCACGTCCTTCGTTTCCGGGATTGACCCCATCTCCAATTAACATCATGGCGGTACGAGAGTGATCAGCAATTACTCGTAGGCTCACATCAGATTTCTTATCTTTGCCATACTGCACCTTGGTTAAAGCAGATGCCTTATCTAAAATAATTTTAGTTGTGTCAATTTCATAAATATTGTCAACACCTTGCAATAAAGCTGCAGTTCTCTCTAATCCCAATCCGGTATCGATATTTTTTGCAGGCAGTTCCCCGACAATTGGGAAGTCATCCTTAGTTCCGCCAGCTGCTCTAATATTTTGCATAAATACTAGGTTCCAAATTTCTAAATAACGATCTTCATCTGCAATCGGACCACCATCTTTTCCATAGGTGGCGCCGCGATCAAAGTAAATTTCGGAACAAGGCCCGCAGGGTCCTGGAACTCCCATTGACCAAAAATTATCTGCCATTCCCCTGCGCTGAATTCTGTCTTTTGGAACACCTATCTGGTTATGCCAAATCTCCGCTGCTTCATCATCATCCTTATAAACAGTTACCCACAACTTATCCTCTGGAAAACCATAACCACCATCAGATGTTGATTTAGTTAGTAACTCCCATGCCAGTGCAATCGCGCCCTCTTTAAAGTAATCACCAAAAGAGAAATTGCCACACATCTGAAAAAAGGAGGCGTGTCTGGTGGTTTTACCTACCTCATCAATATCTAATGTACGCACACATTTTTGAACAGAGGTGGCTCGTTTATATGGTGGAGTAACCTCGCCTAGAAAGTAAGGCTTGAAAGGCACCATTCCGGCATTTACTAAAAGTAAATTGGGATCATCTGCAATCAAAGAGGCTGATGGCACAACGGTGTGAGTTAAATTTAATGAATTATCCTTCTCAAAAAAATTTAACCAACGAGATCTAATCTCTGCGGAGTTCATAATGGCTTATTTCGCCGCTTTGCGTTTCTTACCCTTTTTCAACTTAGCAGCAGCCACAATCGCGCCAGCAGCTTTCATTGCCAGTGGGTTGTTATCTAGAAAGGAATCGGTGGCGCCAGTTACCTTTGTTGCCAAATCTTCTACAGATTTTGCTGCCTTGGAGATGCTAGTTAATGGCTTATTTACTAAAGATATTGTTGTTGTGATCTCATCAATTAACCGACTGGCTCGAATGACTGTGTATGAGATTGCCACTGCAATCACAGCCAAAGATGATGCAGCGATGATTGTTGCGATTCCACCTGGACCCATGTGTGCAGAATACCTGAAATACTAACTTTGCTTTGGAGCAGCAGGAGTATCGATTCCGCTCTCCTTGCGCTGTGCTGGGGTTATCGGTGTCGGCGCTCCCGTTAATGGATCTCCACCACTGGCTGTTTTTGGAAAAGCAATTACCTCTCGAATTGATTGTGCACCAGCTAGCAATGCGCATAGCCTATCTATTCCAAGTGCAATACCACCGTGCGGCGGGGGTCCATAGTTAAATGCCTCGAGAAGAAAACCAAATTTACTTTCCGCTTCTGCATCAGATAATCCAATAGTTTTAAATACCCGGCGTTGTACATCGCGTTGATGAATACGAATTGATCCACCACCAATTTCACTTCCATTTAAAACTATGTCGTATGCATATGCCAGTGCACCAGCCGGATCTGAATCAAATGAATCTTTAAACTCTGGTTTAGGACCAGTAAATGGATGATGAACTGCTGTCCATCCCGCCGCAAGATTATCTGCATCAATCGGCTCAAACATCGGGGCATCAACCACCCAAAGAAACTTCCAAGCAGTTGTATCAATTAAATTACAACGTGTTCCGATCTCTAATCTAACTGCGCCAAGCAAATTTTGTGAAGGAGTTTTGGTGCCGGCCGCAAAGAAAATTGCGTCACCATTTTTAGCTGAAACAGCTGCTGCAATTCCTGCGCTCTCTTTCTCGGATAGATTTTTAGCCACTGGGCCAGCCAATGTGCCATCATCTTGAATCAAAATGTAAGCCAAACCTTTAGCACCTCTAGCCTTTGCCCAATCTTGCCAAGCATCTAGCTCACGTCTTGGTGATGAGGCGCCACCAGGCATTACGACCGCACCAACATAATCAGCTTGAAAAACTCTAAAACTTGTTTCTTTGAAAAAATCGGTCACATCGACCAACTGATTATCAAAACGAAGATCTGGTTTATCTGACCCGTATTTATCCATTGCGTCGGCGTAAGTCATATGTGGAATCGGCATTGGAATTTTGTAATCTACAACCTTCTCGAAAACCTCTGCTAAAACCTTTTCTGCAATTTTAATTACATCTGATTGATCTGCAAAGGAGATTTCGATATCTAATTGAGTAAACTCAGGTTGACGATCTGCACGGAAATCCTCATCACGAAAACATCTAGCTATTTGGTAGTACCGCTCCATTCCAGCAACCATCAATAATTGTTTGAACAATTGTGGTGATTGCGGAAGGGCGTACCAAGAACCAGGTTGTAGTCGAACTGGTACTAAGAAATCTCTAGCTCCTTCAGGTGTCGACCGAGTTAAATATGGTGTTTCAATCTCCAAAAAATCAGCTTTATGCATGACATCTCTAATTGCTGCAGTGACAGTTGAACGTAATCTTAAATTTTTCGCTGGACCTTCACGCCTTAAATCTAAATATCGATATTTAAGTCGTACCTCCTCGGAAATATTTGACAGATCTCCGCTGTCTACTGGAAATGGTAATGGTGCAGCTTCGCTAAGCACCTCTAACTCATCGCAAACAATCTCTATCTCACCGGTGGCAATCTCTTTGTTCTCATTTCCTGCCGGCCTTGCCGTTACTTTGCCGGTAATTAAAACGCACCATTCGGCGCGTAATTCGCCAGCAACTTTCTCATCATTTATAACTACCTGAACTGATCCAGTTCCATCTCGCAAATCGATAAAGGCGACACCACCGTGATCGCGCCTTCTGGCAACCCAACCGGCTAGCTTCACCGTTGTCCCAACACTTTTCGCATTTAGCGAGCCAGCATCATGCGTGCGTAACATTAAAAATTACCTATTTCTATTAAATGCCGATTGCTTTCGCAATTGCAGAAGGGATTAGGGTACTAGAAATAATCTCACCGGAACTCATTAATTTTAATTGACCAGAACCAGACTTAATTTCATCATCACCAATTACTAACGCATATTTAGCATCACTTTTATCAGCTGCCTTCATGCCGCCTTTTAATCCACGGTCTCCATATGCGAGATCTGCCCTGACTCCAGCATTGCGAAGTTGACTCAATAACTTCACTGAGAAATCTTTGGCCATTTCACCAATAGGCACGATAAATAGATCTAATTTTGGAAGCAGATTCTGAAGAGTATCCTCCGCCTCGCAGGCAAGAAGAACTCGATCAATGCCAATTCCAAAACCAATTCCAGATAAATCTTGGCCTCCAAGTTGATTCATTAATCCGTCGTAGCGACCTCCGCCACCGATTCCAGATTGCGCACCTAGCATTGGGTGTACAAATTCAAAGGTAGTACCGGTGTAGTAATCCAAACCTCTTACCATCTTTGGGTTAATTGAGTATTCAATCTCCATGGCAGATAAAGTTTTTTTAACCTTATCAAAATTATCTTTACTTTCAGCGTTTAGGTAATTCATCAATATCGGGGCATCTTTCATCATGGCAATTACTTCCGGACGTTTATCATCGAAGATTCTTAGTGGATTTAAATTTGCTCGTTTTTTTGTTTCCTCATCGAGTGGTAATTTCTCTAAAAATTTAATTAGTTCTACTCGGTGAGCTGCTCTTGAGGCTGCATCCCCCAAAGTGGTTATCTGTAATTCATACTTAGTTAAGCCCAGTGATTTAAAGGCAGAGTCTGCCACCCAAATAACCTCAGCATCAATTTCGGGATCATTGTGTCCAATAGCCTCAATTCCTACTTGGTAAAACTGTCGGTAGCGTCCAGCCTGAGGTCTTTCTGCTCTAAAGAATGGTCCAACATAAAAAAGTTTTACGGGCAATTGACCTCGATCTAAATTATTTTCAATTACCGATCTCATTACCCCGGCAGTACCTTCTGGCCTTAAAGTAATAGATCTGCCACCTCTATCCTCAAATGTGTACATCTCTTTACTTACAACATCGGTAGATTCACCAACTCCGCGCTCAAACAATTCTGTATCTTCAAAAACTGGAAGTTCAATAAGAGAGTAACCAGCAAGCTTGGCCGGTGCTATTAATTTATCTCTAACAAATTCAAATAAATTGGCGCGTGGCGGAAAGTACTCACTAACACCCTTTGGCGCTTGATACTTAGTCATTAATTTCTCTTCCAGTTAATCAAGGAAATCCCCCTGTAGATATGGATTATTCCTTCGTTCATTTGCAATTGTAGTTTGTTGACCATGCCCAGGTAGGACATTTAAGTGATCTTTCAGGGTTAAAACTCGCTCTTTTAAAGTTTTTCGCATCTGAGTAGCCGATCCGGTAGGAAGATCAGTTCTGCCGATAGAGCCGGCAAATAAAACATCACCAGATATTAATTGCTGATCATCGACAATAAACATCATCGAACCCTGGGTATGACCAGGCGCTAACAAGCACTCAATTGATAAACCTGCCACATCAAATGTAGAAAAATCTGATAGTTCTATTAAATCATCTGGTTCCTTAAAATCTCTTTCACCAAATGACGCAATCAATTGCTGCGCTGGGCCATTTTTCATTAATGCCTGAAATGGATCAGCTAATAAAAATCTATCCTCTTTTGAAACAAAGGTGGTCAACGGAATTTCCTTTGTCAAGGGAACAAGGGAAAAGAAGTGATCGATATGGCCATGAGTTATCAAAACTGCAACTGGCTTTAAGTTGTGCTTTGCAACCTTGTCCAAAATCGCACCCACTAAATTGGGCTTTTCCATACCTGGATCAACGATGATGCACTCAGAGCCAGCGCCAGTACTTACGATCCAACAATTTGTTTCGAAGTAGGGTGCCACAACTCGATCGACTAACACTTGGCTTCACCCTCCAGAATTCAACGGCAATTTCCACTATTTAGATGGGTAGGCTACCTTTGGTATCAGTAAAAACCCCGCAATCGAAAGTGATTGCATCGCCCGCCCCATAACGATCTTGCCCAATAAGCAATATCGCGCAACGAAAGTGAGATTCACATGGATATTCAAAGTAACTCAGCAAATAATGGCGCGGCGGCAGTTTTGATTGGTGATCCAGCAAAATTTGGCAGGGTGGCAGAAGATGGAACAGTTTTCGTAATCACTCCATCTGGCGAGAGAGCGGTTGGTTCATATCCAGGTAAGACCGCTGATGAAGCACTCGCATATTTTGTAAAGAAATTTGAGATGGTTGCCTCAGAGGTAGCTTTGCTTGCAGCTCGGATTCGCTCTGGTGCAATGGTGCCATCAGATGCGCATGAAGCGGTCAACAAACTTAAGAATCAAATCGCCACATTAAATGGTGTGGGAGATTTAGCAAAACTATCATCTTCCATCGATCAGATTCCGGCACTTATTGAACAACATGCAGGTGCATATGAAGCAAAAAAACAAGCACAGGCTGCAGAGAAAGCGAACAGAAGGGCTGAGGTTCTTGCCCAAAAGGAGAGATTAGTTCAAGAGGCGGAATCTTTAATTGATTCCGTTAATTGGAAGGCCACAACTGAAAAACTTAAGCAACTACTAGATGAGTGGAAGATTGCACCTCGTTTAGACAAGAAGGCGGATGCTGAATTATGGAAGCGTTTTTCATCTTCTCGAAATAAATTTGATAAACGTCGACGCACCCATTTTGCTGGCCTAGATGCAGAGCAAAAGAAGGTAGCTGCAGCCAAAGAGCTAATTGTTAAAGAGGCGGAGTTATTGATTAACTCAAAAGATTGGCTAAAGACTGCACAGAAATTTAAATCACTTATGGATCAGTGGAAAGCTGCCGGACGCGGTAAGAAATCAACTGATACTGCTCTTTGGTTGAGATTCAAAACTGCTCAAGATACTTTCTTTGCCGCAAAGAATGCTGATTTAGAAAAGCGTCAAGGTTCTATGGCGGAAAACTTAATAAAACGTGAAACCATGGTTTTAGAGTTTGAGGCTTTGCTACCAATTACAGATTTTAAATCTGCGCGAAATCAATTCAGAGATCTAGAGAACAAATGGCGTCGAATCGGGATGACAGATCGAAAGAAGTTGGCTGCACTTGAGGCACGAATTAAAAAAATCTCTGAAGCTATTTCTGAGTTAGAGCGAAATCACGCACGTAAAAATGATCCTACCGCCATTGCACAGGCCAACAAGGTAGTTCAAGGTCTAACGGAAGCAATTGCAAATTATGAAAACCAAGCCGCTAAAGCAGAAGCTGCCGGACAAACTGCAAAAGCGATGCTGGCTAGAGAAGCAGCCGCTGCCCGCAGAACATGGCTTGCGGAAGCACAAAAAGGTTTAACTGATTTTTCAAATTAATTATTAAAAACCCGGTTAACATCGTAAACGCCTTCAACATTTTTAACCGCAGTTAATATTAGATCTAGGTGGCTGGCATCTGCCATTTCAAAGGTAAATCTGGAAATAGCCGTTTGATCTTTATGAGTAATAACAGAGGCATTTAAGATGTTTACCTGTTGATCAGAAAGCACCTTAGTAATATCTGAAAGTAATCGATTTCTATCTAGAGCCTCAACTTGAATATTTACAAGGAATGAACTTTTCGCTTGTAGATTCCATTTAACTTTGACCACTCGATC
>JACCDL011043553.1_pt1 | contig 10716 bp, 9 predicted proteins | sample 7441931 | NCBI WGS metagenome assembly JACCDL01 (sample SAMN15323437, study PRJNA562643) | freshwater metagenome | isolation source: river surface water | place: USA:Blue River Watershed | collected 2017-08-16 | reverse complement strand
TCGGCCCGTCCCTCGGGTTCGGGTCTGCGCGTCTAATAGGCTTGCTCGGGCTAGGTGTTTCGCCTTAAAACTGTGTCATGTCGCTCTGGGTGCAGAAATACGGCGGTACTTCGGTAGGCACCCCCGAACGCATTCGGGCGGTGGCGGCTCGCATTGCGCGTGCGCATTCGGAAGGAAAGCGCTTGGCCGTGGTGGTCTCGGCCATGGGCCACACCACGGATGAACTGATCGCTTTAGCGACGCAAGTTTCCACGAGTCGCCCGCACCGCGAAATGGACATGCTTCTGACCGCAGGTGAGCGCATCTCGATGGCGCTTCTCAGTATGGCGCTGGCCGACCTGGGGGTTTCTGCGGTCTCGTTCACGGGCTCGCAGTCGGGAATCATCACTGATGGCAGTCATAGTCGCGCGCGAATCCGTGAGATCCGTCCAGCGCGGCTGAAAGAGTCGTTAGAGGCCGGGCGCGTGGTCATTGTCGCTGGCTTCCAAGGGGTGAGTCCTGAAAAAGAAGTGACCACCTTGGGTCGCGGTGGCTCAGACACTTCGGCAGTGGCACTGGCTGCGGCTTTAGGCGCCGAAGGCTGCGAAATTTACACCGACGTTGACGGCATCTATTCGGCCGACCCGCGCGTGGTGCGTGATGCTCGGCTGCACACGCGCTTGGGGCTCGATCACATGGTCGAGCTTGCGACGCTCGGAGCCGGGGTTTTGCACCCGCGTGCGGCGCAGCTGGCGAGGAAGTACCGCGTGCCGCTTTGGGTGCGCAGCAGTTTGAACGAGAGGAGCGGAACCATGCTCGTGGCTTCAGAGGGAATGGAAAGCTTACAAGTGGCCGGAGTGACCGCCGATTTTTCCCGGTGCTTGGTCACTTTGGAATTAATGCGGGAATCGGTTGCCAGCGCCGTTTGGGATTTATCAGCCGCTCAGCAGCTCTCGGTGGTGGCGCCCCAGTTCTCGCGCGGACGCCTTCAGTTCTTTGCCGAGCGGGACTCCGAAGGGGAGTGGAAGAAAAGTTTGGATCAGCTCGTGTCCCAAGGGTTCGTTCGCGAGTACCGAATCGACGATACGTTTGTGCCGCTTTCGATCGTGGGCGACCGCTTGGCGCAAGACGGAACCGCATTGAGTCGCGTTTCGGATGCTTTGTCGCGCGTGGGCGTTCAAGCTTCGATTGGCTCAGCCTCCACCTTGTCGTTGACAGTAGCCGTGCCGAAGACGCACGCTGAGGACGCTGTGCGCGAGTTGCACACCTCTTTTTTGGGCCCGAATTCGGGCGGGAGCAAGGCATGAAAGCCGATCCAAATTCCCATCGAGTGGAAAATCAACGAGTCGACGAACTGGTCATTGGCGATGGCTGGGCGGCCTTGGCTGCAGTGGCTCTCCTGGCGCAGGCTGGACGAAAAATCGTTTGGCTGGCTGGCTCAGGCACGCGCCTTTTGGCGCCTTTGCCCACTTTAGAGCCGGGTCAAGGGCCTGCGCTTTTGGCTGAGCTAGGCCGTCGCTTAGGCGTGGAAGTGGGAACCTGGACGGAAGGGATGCTCCTTCGCGAGTTTCGGAATAAGTCGTTCCGCTTGCCGTCTTGGAAAGAGCCTCGGGGCGGCGAGCGCGAGGAGTGCCTTTGGGCGCCCGAGCAGCGCGTGGTGCCCGAACCCGAAGGGCGCTTTGAGCACACGCTGGTGAATCTGGAAGAAAAGTTTCGCACGCAGGTGGCGGAACTGAAAAACGTCGAGCGTTGCGTGGGGCTAGAAGTCTCGGAGTTCCGCGCGGTCGACGAATGGGGCGATGCGGGCGTTGTACTGGCCTCGGGCCAGGAGCTTCGCTCCAAGCGCGTGATTTTTGCCGATCGCTGGAATTTGCTTCCTTCCGTGGGTGGCTTGCCGAAGCCCATTTCCTTTTTGCGCGGTCGCGAACCCATGGGTGCGCTGCAGGCGCGCTTTCAGCACTCAGTACCGATGGGCGTGGATCGCCGTGAAGGCTTCTTCGGCCCGCTCCAAAGGGAATCGGGCGAAGAGTTTCAACGCAGCTTCTTTGGTCACTTCCTGGACGACGGCACTCAGAGCGTCTGGACGCTATTCATGGCCAGCGAAGAAGGTGAAGACAATCACGAGATCACCAAACGCCTTCGCCGCCTGAAACAAGCTTTGGATAAAATGTTCACCGGCGAAAGCTGGCTGCCAGCCGGGAAGAAAGACTTCCTTTCGACCGTGGCGGGCGAACAGGTGCGCTTTGAGGAAGCTTCGATTTTCTCAGACGGTGAAATAGTCAACGAGCCTTGCTCTTTGCCGGGCCTGCCGGGCGTGGTGTTCTTGACCGATGGCTGCGGCGTTACGGCTGCGCTCAGGCAAGTGGCGGCGCTTCTCGGGCAGGAATTGAGCCTGACGCTGGATCCACCGCAGACTGCAGAAGCTTCCGCTCTGGAAGGGTTGTCAATCCAGACAGCGCAGGCTCCGGCTGCGAAGGACCAAGCCGATCTGGCCTAAAGCCTAAGAACGCAAAATCGATTCTTCGGACGCCCGCTTGGTGAAGGAGCCAAGCGGCGGCCAGGGCCGTGCTTCCTGTGGTCAGGAAGTCATCGACGATGATGGCGTGCTCGGGAAGCGGCTCGAGGGCGAAGTCTTGATGTAGGCTAAAGCCAAAGCGCCGGGCTAAGCGCTCGGGCTGGCTCAGAGCGGCTTGCCGCGTGGGGTGGGCGGTTTGGGTGGTGTCGTGAGGGCCGATCCGTGCGGGAGTGAGTGAGCTGTTCTTCTGGCCGATCTCTAAGAGCGGTACGAGCGATCCTTGGCCCGCAAGCTTTGCAAAAGTCTGGGCCAGTTCGCGAGCCGGGTGATGGCCCAGTTGCCACGACCGTTTGGCGCTTTGCGGGACGGGCACCCAAGCCGTTTTTTCCGTCAGGGTCAGTGCTTGAAAAAGTTCAGGCTCGATCGATCCCAAGATGCGTTTCTGGCTCAGTTCGCCTGGTCGAGTTTTCCAGCTTCTCAGAAGTCGGTAACCCGGGCCCACGAGCAGGTACTGACAAATCAGGTTGGGACGCTCGGGGAGCCAATCGGCAAACCGAAGCCAAGGGCGCAGGCAGGCCCCTTGGGGTGGGCATCCGATTCCTCCGCACTCCGAGCAAAGGGGAGGGCAAAGAACGCGACTCTCCCAGCAGCTTTGGCACCAGGGGAGGGCTTCGGGGCTTGCGGGCTTTCGGCAGGCCGGACAAAGCAGAAGCGGGACCAACCACTGAAACGGGCGAATGCGCATACAGCTCACGCTGCGAGCAAGGACCGAGCCGCGGGGTGCTGAGCGGAAGCTCGATCGGCGCACTTCGGTCTGCAATGCGGCGGCTCGATCAGCGTTCTTCGAAAGGTCACGCTACTCGGATGTCGATATCCAAGTCTAAGCGCTCCGATAAATCGAGAAGCTTATCCACCGTGTACAGCTCGATTCGGTACTTCACGATTTCATTCACTCGCGAAGGATCGACTTTGAGCTTTCGCGAGAGTTCCGCCTGGGATTGACCGGTACTCAGTAGGTAGGCGACGAAGCGCTTGCAGAGTTCGTATTTTAAACGATCGGCTTTGGAAGCGGACTTCGGCAGGACGCGTGCAGGCTCTGCTTTTGCGAGCTTTTTCTCGATTTTTCTCAGTTCTTTTTCAGTTGGGAGTCCCACGTTTTAGAGCCTCTTCAATTTTCGTTTCTCCGGAAACGAATTAATGACCCCAAGGTAAAGGGCGCCGTCCTCGAGTAGCCAAACCAGTCGGTATTGCTTTCCTCGGAGCACGATTCTCGAGACGAAGTAAGCGTAAGGGGCCTGGTAAGCGTCGGGGATCTGTAGGTGGCCATTGAGTTCCTGGGTCAATTCTAAAATCAAGGCGTCGTTCACAGAGCCATGATGTCGTTTTTCGTAGTGCGTATTGATGATGACGTAAAAAAGGTGCCTCCAGTTCACGGTGAGGCGGCGGACAGAGTGGATTCGGAAGCCAGGAGGGCTCTTTGTGGAAATTGTCATAGATTGCGGAATTTCGCAAGATTTGGAGGGGAGGATCGCTCGTGCGCCCTCTCGGAAGCAAAGCTTGAGCCGGGGTAAGCCGCCGCTTCCAACTGTCACAAAATTGTCGGCATCGCGGAGTTTGTATTTCTCGGCGGTGTGGCTGAAAATCAGAGTTCGCATTCAGATCACGACACCAGGGAATCGGGGTTGGACTTAGGGAATGACTACGCGAAAGCGAAAGAACACGACGGCAGCTTGGCTTCTCGGAATTTCCTTTTGCCTGGCAACGCCACCGGCTCAAGCCGCTGCACCCGCAGAAGATGAAGGCTCGTCAAACGAAGAAGCCTCGGGTCCTGTGAACTGGACCTGGGACCCAGCGCGCGTCGTGAACCCGACGAAACGAGCGGCGAAGAAATCGGAATACGACCTAGAAGCCGATCAACTGAAGGATATTTGGACGCAGTTTCGCGATCAGGAACTGACCGAGTGGAATCAGGAACTGGCGCTGATTCAAGAGAAGTGGAGCGACGGCGCCATGTCGACTCCGAAAACCTACGTGGGCTACGCGCGCGAGCACTCCGCACGCGTGCGCGTGGATTACGAAGCCGGCAATGTGCATGTGGAAGCTTTGATCCCGCACCAGCGCGAGCCGCGCTCGGGCGAGCTCGTCACCGATGTCCGGACGCTGCTTGATAATGCCCTGAGTCCTTCGGCAGGTTTGGCGGCGCCTTTGAATGTGGATGACTTTCCGGGCCGCTTTGACCTTCAAGAAATTGCAGCGCGCATGAGCCGCGAAGGGACGAGTACCGGAACCGATGGCGTCACTCGGTCGGTTTACCGAATGAGTATGAAGCTGGTGCCCGATCACATGGTTCGGCGCGCAGAACGCTACTTGCCGCTGATTCGCGCGTGGTCGCGAAAAAATAATTTGGATCCCGCACTCGTACTCGGGGTGGTTCGACAGGAATCTGCTTTCAACCCGCGAGCTCGTTCCGGAGTTCCTGCTTTTGGCTTGATGCAAATCGTTCCGGATTCTGCGGGTCGGGAAGTGCTCACGGGCCGCGGCCGTGGAAACCCCATTCGAGTACCTGAGCCGGATTTTCTCTATCGCCCTGACAACAACGTGATGATCGGAACGAAATACTTGGCGATCCTTCGCGATCGTTATTTTTCAGAGATCGTCGACCCGATCAAGCGCCTCTACTTGATGATTGCGGCTTATAACTGGGGACCGACTCGGGTTCGTTCCGCGATTCGCAAAAAGCGGGTGAACCTGGATGTGGGGAGCGAACTTTTGTTTCAAAAGCTTCAAGAGATCACTCCGGAAGAAACGCGGACTTATTTGAAGCAAGTGATTCGCTATAAAGAAGAGTTTGCAGAACTTCCGCAAGTGCAGCCCTTGCTTGTAAATGCCACGACCCCAGTCGCGGCGCCAAGCCCCGGTGCTTCGCCTTCACCTGGTGCGCTGGCATTGCCGAGTGCATCGATGTCTCCGAGCGCAGCACCGAGCCCTGGTGCTTCACCGGACGCGCTACCCTCGCAAAGCACGTTGTCTTCGCCGAGCACGGCACCCAGTTCAGAGGCGACGCCAGTACCTGTGGCTTCGCCCTCAAAGCCCCTCTAAGCAGCGCATGATGCGAATGGCTCGAATCTCGGGGAGCTGGCGACTGGCTCTGAGGCGCTTTTGCACTTCGGGGTCTTGAATCTTTTTCAAAGTGGCGTCGAATTCCTCATCCCAAAGGGCAGCGTGGGCTTGTTCGAACGTCAGAGCAAGCTCTCGCAGAGTGTTGGGGTCATTCGTTTTATCCAGAAGCTGCAGGAATTCTTTACGCCAGCCAGCTGCATGCGGCTCACCGAAGGCAATGGCTAAGTCGGTGAGAATTTCGGGATCGTCGGTTTTTTGAATGAGCGCACTTAAACCGGCTTGCCATTTGGCCGAATGAGGCATTCCGAATGCGACTGAAAGAGCGCGAAGGGATTCGATGTCCTTCTGCTTTCGAATGTGTGATTCCAAGTATTCTTCGCCGAAAGCTTCGCTACCCGGTTGGCTAAATCCCCAAGCCAAAGCACGAATGGTCTGAAGATCGTCTTTCTTGGCGAGCGCCGTAAAGAGTTTCTTTTTGGCGGGATTGGGTTTCCCTGAAACGAGTTCTTCGGCCAGAAGGTTCATGAAGTCTTCGTCTTGAATCGTATCTGCAATGGCCCCGAGGGTTCCGGCTTCGCCCTGCGCTAGGAGGCGGGGAACCCACATCGACGGCTTTCGCAGGATGGCTCGCCACTCAGGAACTTTCTTCATCAAGAGCAGGCGATTGCTTTGTTCCGAGTCCTTGATTTCCGGAAGTCCAACATCCCGAGAAGAAACCTGAATGCCGGACTGGGGATAGTTTCGCTGAACGATTTCAATCACGTCCCGAACGCGGCTCTCTTGAATCGAACCTGCTTCAGGCGCCTGAGCCAAGAGTCCCTTTAAATCCTCAACGAGGCCTGCTTGGTCACCTGCTTGGATTTTCCGGTAAAGGCCGCGGTAGGTTCCGCGCAAACTCTGAAGGAGTTTTTTTGCTTCCGCGCTTTCCCCGTAATGGCGGATGTCTTCCATGAAGGGGATGGCTTTTTCTGGCCTGCCTAAGCGATCGTCGTCTTCTCGGAGTGTGGTGATCGGGACCCACTTCTTGTCCACCACGCCGAAATCGTTTGAGCGGGAATGGGTGTGCGGAAGCCATTCGTAAGTGCCGACCGAGCCACGAAGCGTTCCGGGGGGAAGAGTGGCCGCGAGTGGGTTCAGACCACTGAGAAATGCCCGAGTCGAAGGGTGCTCGGCGTTTGAAGACGCCATGAGATGAGTTTGAAAAGCGTCGGGCTTGGAAAAAAGAAAAGTTCTTTGAATGGTGTTCGGGATCGTTCCGCCAAAGCCAGTATCCACAAACAAAAACTTTTTCCCATTCTCGAGCGTTTTTTTTGAGATTCCTTCTTGAGCCAGATAGTTCGGAAGGTATTCCGAATTCATGTTCAAGCGTGACACGTTCAATAGATGCAGCCGCCTGGATGTACTTGCATCGCCTTGGGTCATGACTTTCGCCAGATCGTAAAGAAGCTCGGAGTCGCGCGCGAGGAAGTAGATTTCTCGGTCGGGATAAAATTCTAAGAGCTGTGCCACTGCTTCCAAGTGACCGCGCCGGAGTTTTGGCCATTCGGGAGTTAGGTCGTTGTGCTGCTTGGATTCGACACTTAAGATATCGGGGCGGTGGTAGAGATGCGAGTGATCTTGGGCTGCCAGGATCCCGGGGATCTGGGCCAAAAGAAAGATCAGGCAGAAGCGATTCCAAGAAGCTCGCACCACTGAGTCTTATCGGAATAGACGCAGCACTGTTAAGGCAAGGTTTCCTAAACGGGCAGTGGTGGCCGGTGGTTGCGCCAGCGCTTTGACTGGCAGGGATGGGGAGATGCTCTCAGGCCGTCATTTCACCCGCATTTGGACTTTGGCGCGCTCCCAGGGCGCTTCGATTGCGCTCCAAAAGCGAGCGTGAGTGGCGGTAGGCAAGGATGCGTTGTCTTTCAGGAATGGGTCGATCGCTTCTCGAACCTGGATGTGAAGGGCGATCTGGGCGGTGATTTCTTCTTCAATCGCGAGGATGCGCCGATGCACTTCGCGACCTTGTTCGGGCAACGAGCGTTTCCAAAAGCGGGCCAGATCGGCTGGCTTCATCTCGAGAAGCAGGTAGCCTGATGCCCCTTTGGAGCCTGGGATACCAACGTAGATACCGTCCTCGTCCTGGCGATAGATTTCGTACTGAGGCGGATGAGGGTTCTCGCCGTGGAGGGTGCCCGGGGGGCTTTGCTGCTGATCGAAAATCCAGCGGCGATCGGCGTCGTGCTGGGCCAAGGCTTTTGCCATTTTGAGGCCGGCTAAGTGCTTGCGAAGGGCGCCGATCATGTGGGCCGAAAGGATTCGAGCATTCCCTAGCTCCGCCCGAAATTTAAAAGAATCCGCACGCGCCTCTGCGTTCAGAATGGCGCGATAGGTGTACCCCATGGTCCAGACTTCGTCTGTCGAGAGAATGGCATGGTAGCCGTCTTCCCTTCCGAGTCCGAGGTCGACAAACACACTATGGATATCGGTTGGATCTGAGTTGTGTTTGGCGTGGATGGCTTCGTGGCCCTCCATCTCGGTGGGGCGCAGGCGCAGGGCTGCATCCACGGAAATGCGGATTTCATTCTCGACGGGGCGGAAAGAGGCCCCGGCTTGCGAAACGTTGATGAATTCTTCGTCGTAAATCACCGTCGTGCCGAAGCGCTTTTTCAGATTTGCTGCGAAGCGATTCAGGAGAGCCTTTCCCTCGGGGGAGATGATGACACCGATCAAACCGGGGCGGCGCTCGACTTTGACTCCGGCCGCTTCGAAGTGAACTTGCACCACTAGCGACTTGATCTCGTCGTCGGCATGAATGTCGACTAAGCCTTGCTGAACGCAGCGGACAAAGTCGTTAGCACCTACGCGAGCGGACGCAAGACTCGGAGTACCCAACCCCAGGGCCAGCCACAGCAACAACAGAAATGCGGGTTTGCTCCGGTGGGAAAGTCCCAGCGCGGGCGGCTCAGATGTGGGTCGGTCCATCTCAGGTCTTGAGTTCACCTCTCGGTTTCTTAAAAAAGGAAGGAGGCGATTACCTTAAGCTGGCAAGCGATCACAAGCAGATTTTTGGTCAGTCGCAGAAACTTTTTGAAGCGCGCTCAAGTGGCCAGAATTTGGGCCAAGTACAGGTTACTCGGGTCGAGATCTTTCTTCTTTCCGATCACTTTCGAGAACGGAACGAGCACGAGCTTTCCAGATTGAATGCCCACCATCGAGGCAGACTTTCCGCCGATCAAGTAGCCCACCGCTGCGGCACCCATGACAGAAGCCATCATGCGGTCGTGCGCCGTCGGGGTTCCGCCTCGCTGAGTGTGGCCCAAGATACAGACTTTCGGAGAGAAGCCTTGGGCCGAGAGTCCGTCAGCGATGCGCTGGGAGAGGCCCGGTTTATGGCCTTCGGCGACGACAATGATGGAGCTCGTTTTCCCGCGCTGTACTCCGCGGTTAATCGACTCGACGATCTCGGGTAGGGATTCCTTGTGCTCGGGAACGAGCACGGTTTCGGCGCCCCCGCCGATCCCCGTCTGAACGGCAATCCAGCCGCTGCTTCGGCCCATCACTTCGACCAGGAAAATCCGGTCGTGCGAGCTCGCAGTGTCGCGGATACGGTCGATGGCATCGATCGCGGTATTCACGGCCGTATCAAAGCCGATCGTGTCTTCGGTTCCGGCAATGTCGTTGTCGATGGTTCCGGGAATTCCGATGCAAGGAAAGTTGTTCTCTTTCTGCATCAGGTGCGCGCCGGTGAAGGAGCCGTCGCCCCCGATCACGACTAGGCCTTCGATTCCTTTACGGCGAAGGATGTTGGCGGCTTCTTTCCGAACCGACTTTTTGAAAAAAGCTTCGCAGCGGTCGGTCTTCAGGATGGTTCCGCCCCGTTGAATGATGTTCGCAACCGAAGAAGCGTTCAGCGGGTGGATTTGCCCCTCGAGTAGGCCGCTGTAGCCTTTGGTGACGCCGTAAACTTCGACGCCTTGAGAAAGGGCGTAGCGGACCACGGCGCGAATGGCGGCATTCATGCCGGGCGCGTCGCCCCCGCTGGTCAAAACGGCGATGGACTTGAGTTTCTTTTGTTTCGGAAGTTCAGGGAGCGTCAGCATGGTGAGAGTTTCCTTCAGGGAAGCAGGCTTTTTCCGGTCACTTCCGGAGGCAAATCGAGGCCCATCATCGAGCAAAGGGTGGGCATGACGTCTTCAAGAGTGCCGTCGTGCAAGGGCTGGCGAACGCTCTTTGGGGCCAGCGCCGTATCGGGAGCGACCCAAATGGCCGGAACCGGATTCAGAGTGTGCTGGGTGTGCAGGCGCCCTTCGTGATCGCACATTTCTTCGGCGTTGCCGTGGTCCGAGGTCAGAAGCACGTGGTAGCCGTTTTTCTCGGCAGCACCCACCACTTGAGCCAGGCACTGATCAAGCGCTTCCATGGCCTTCAAGGCCGCCGAGTAATTTCCGGTATGCCCCACCATGTCGGCGTTCGCGAAATTCATCAAAAGGAAGTCGTACTTCCTTTGGCGAATCCGTTCGGCAGCGGCTTCCGCAACCTGAAAGGCACTCATTTCAGGCTTCAAATCGTAGGTGGCCACTTCCTTGGGCGAGGGAATCAAGAGTCGATCTTCGCCTTGAAAAGCGGCTTCGCGACCGCCGTTGAAGAAAAACGTCACATGCGCGTACTTCTCGGTCTCGGCGATTCGGAACTGGCTGAGTTTCTTAGTTTCGAGCCATTCCCCGAGAATGTTCTTCTGACTTTGCGGGCCGTAGGCTGCTGGAAGGCCGAGCTTTGAGTCGTACTGGGTCATTCCGCAAAATGCGGAGAGCTTCGGGTAAACCCCGCGCTGAAACCCTTGGAAGTCGGGAAGGAAAAAGGCTTCTGAAATTTCGCGAGCCCGGTCCGAGCGGTAGTTGAAGAACACGAGCGAGTCGCCGTCGCGGATACAGGCGTCTTGCTTCAAAACCATGGGTTCGACGAACTCGTCGCTTTTCTCGGCAGCGTAAGAAGCTTCGAGCGCTTTCAGCGGAGCCACTTGCGGCTTCAGCTTTGCTAATGCTTCGGGCACACCCGCTTGCCCCGTCAGAACTCGGTAAGCTTTCTCGACGCGCTCCCAGCGCTTGTCGCGGTCCATA
>JACCDL010106401.1_pt1 | contig 10717 bp, 6 predicted proteins | sample 7441931 | NCBI WGS metagenome assembly JACCDL01 (sample SAMN15323437, study PRJNA562643) | freshwater metagenome | isolation source: river surface water | place: USA:Blue River Watershed | collected 2017-08-16 | reverse complement strand
GATAGTAAGCCTCGCGATATTTCTCAATTAGCTCACGCACCTCAGAAGCGCGCTTGTGGCTATCCAACTACAACCGCACTCTCGGTTCTGTCGATTGTGGTCTGTCCTAAAACTCTCGTTCCTTGGTAGAGCACTGCAGTCTGCCCTGGGGCGACTCCCATCAGAGGTTCCAAAAGCTCAATCACAATTTCTTCATCTTGCACTCGCGCTCTGCATGGCACTGTTTCACCGTGTGCTCGGACTTGCACCTCAGCATCGAACCAACTCACTGGATCGCTCGGTGCTTTTCCACACCACGAATAGCGAGCGCCGGCCAAAGTAGAAATCGCCAGAGCGGACTCCGGGCCAACTACTACCTCTTTGGTTTTAGGTCTAATTTCTAAAACGTAACGAGGTTTGCCGTCTTTAGCGGGTCTTCCAAGATTTAGGCCTTTGCGTTGACCGATTGTGTAACCGACGTGACCATCGTGTTCACCAAGGACATTGCCTGCTTGGTCCACGATTACTCCAGGCTCTGTCTTTACGAAGTCCTGTAACCACTCGCGAGTGTCTCCCTCTGGGATAAAGCAAATGTCGTAACTGTCCGGCTTGTTGGCAACGCTCAGCCCGCGCTCATTCGCCTCTTGGCGAACCAAGTCCTTTGACGCGGTTGCACCCAAGGGGAAAATCGCGTGTTGGAGCTGTTCCTGTGTCAGCACTCCCAAAACGTAAGACTGATCTTTGGCCATGGCCTTCGACCGGTGTAGCTCCAAGTTGCCCTCGTCATCCCTGAGGACGCTCGCATAGTGACCGGTGCAGACCGCATCGAAACCAAGCGCGAGGGCCCTTTCCAGAAGGGCTGCAAACTTAATTCGCTCGTTGCATCTCATACAAGGGTTTGGGGTTCTCCCCGCCTGATACTCGGCGATGAAGTCGTCCACAACGTCTATCTTGAAGCGCTCCGAGAAGTCCCAAACGTAAAAGGGAATCCCGCGCTTATTTGCCGCCCTTTGGGCATCCATGGAGTCTTCGATGGTGCAGCAGCCTCGGGAGCCGGTCCTGAGGGTTCCCGGCATCCTGGAGAGCGCCAGGTGAACCCCGACAACTTCGTGCCCAGCCTCAACCATGCGAGCAGCCGCTACAGCGGAGTCGACTCCGCCACTCATGGCCGCCAGGATTTTCACCCTATAAGTCTAAATCCGGTGCCTCTAGAAGTCTTTAGCGGGTTTTGTGGGCCTGCTTAGCCTTTTCATAAGCACCGGGTAAGACTTTCAATAGAGCCTCTAAATCGGCTTCGGTGGTGTTCCACCCCAGGGTCACCCTCAGCGGGGCGCTGGCCAACTTTTCGTCATAGCCCATGTTCAGCACCACGTGGGAGGGTCCAACCACCCCGGCCTGACAGGCCGAGCCTGCCGATACGGCAATGCCCTCCTGGTCCAATAGGAATAGTAGGGAGTCCGAGGTGCAGCCAGGGAAGAGCATGTGACTGTTATCCGCGAGACGATTTGCGGCTTGGGTGGTGAAAATGACCTCAGGAAAAAGCTCTTTGAGCCTTCTTTCGAAGGTATCCCGAAGTTCTGCAAGCCTTTCGTGGCGGGCCGTAAGCTCAGCACTGGCCAGCTCGCTGGCCTGGGCCAGACCTAGGGCCATGGGGTAATTCATGGTTCCACTCCTGAGCCCTCGCTCTTGTCCGCCACCGTGAATCAGAGACTCAGGCTTTAGGTTGCGGGAAATAATCAGTGCCCCAACGCCAATTGGGGCTCCAATTTTGTGGCCGGAAATTGCCATCGCACTCAGACCCGAGGCCTTGAAGTCAACTGGGATATGGCCCATAGCGGCCACGGCATCACTAAAGACGGGGATTTTGCCCGCGATTTGGGTGACCTTTGGTATCTCGGTTACGACACCGGTCTCGTTGTTTGCCCACATCAGGGCGATCAGGGCAATTTCCTCGCCACGGGTCTCCACCAGCTGAGCCAATTGCTCGAGGTTTATCTCCCCGGTCTTCGACACTTCAAGCCATATGATCTCCGCACCCTGGTGTTGGGCTAGCCATTCCAAGGTGTCAATCACTGCGTGGTGTTCGGTGTAGGCGGAGATGATGACGTTCTTGCGCGGGTCTTGGGCCTTTTGCTGCCAGTAGATTCCCTTGATTGCCATGTTGCAGGCCTCGGTTCCGCCGGAAAGGAAGATCACCTCGGAGGGGTGGCAATTTAGGGTCTTTGCCAGTCGCTCTCGCGCTTCTTCTAAAATCGCGCGAGATTTCTGACCTTGAGTGTGAACCGAGGAGGGGTTTCCGGTTTGTTCCCACAGGGTAGCCAAAAGTTCCTTCACCTGAGGACGTACCGGGGTGGTCGAGGCATGGTCGAGGAAGACCGACATACCGAAAGAATACAAGCGCCAGAGGTTGAAAACGCTTTCACTAGGCTTAGACGATGGCTATGGCTCCACAGGTTTCAAAAGAGCTAACTCCCCTGGGCCTATCCCTGATGGATGGCGGTGGGGTCTTTTCAGTTTGGTCTGAGACTGCCACCGAGGTTTCGCTAAACATCCTGGATGCAGAGAATCCCTCGCTCATAAGCCAAAGCATTTCCCTCGAACGCTCCGAGGATGGAATTTGGTCCGCAGGTAGCGATTTGTTTCATCGGGGTATGAAGTATGTGCTGCGAGCACAGGGACCGCTGGGACCACGGCATGCATTCAATCCAGAGCGAAACCTGTTGGATCCTTACGCGAGAGGTCTGGTTCGCTTAAGCCCAAAGGATTATTACTGCGTTGCCGTGGAATCGGAGTTTGATTGGCAGGGTGTTAGTGCTCCGAACACAACGCTCTCGGAGACAATCATCTACGAGGCACACGTTCGCGGTTTGAGCCGAATAAACCCCAGCATTCCCGAAGAGATTCGAGGATCCTATGCAGCGCTTGGGCACCCCGCGACAATTGAGTACCTGCAGAAGATTGGCATTACCGCAATCGAACTTTTGCCAATCCAGGCTTTTATATCTGAGCCGAGGCTTGTAAACCTAGGACTAATAAATTACTGGGGCTACAACACAATTAACTTTTTCACCCCGCACCTTCGCTATGCGGCCGAGACAACCAGAGCCAAAGGCCCAGAGGCGATCATTCAAGAATTGAAAACTGCGATTCGAGAACTTCACAGAGCAGGTATCGAAGTATTGATGGACGTGGTCTATAACCACACCGCCGAAGGCGGTCACAAGGGTCTCACATACAGCTACCGCGGTCTTGATAACTCCAGCTACTACCGACAGGACGATAACGGGAACTACCACGACACCACAGGCTGTGGAAACTCCCTCGACTTCTCTCGCCCGATGGTTCAACGAATGGTGCTGGACTCACTAAAGCACTGGATAAAAGAATTCAAAATCGACGGTTTCCGTTTTGATCTTGCAACCACGCTCGCTAGAGATGAAAAGAATCAGTTCAACCCAAACCACGACCTGTTGACGGCGATGCAAGCGGACCCGGTTATTTCAAAAAGCAAGTTGATTGTGGAGCCCTGGGACATCGGCTTGGGAGGTTGGCAAACCGGAAACTTCCCTCCGGGCTTTGCGGAGTGGAACGATCGCTATCGCGACTCGGTAAGAAGATTCTGGCTTTCCGATATCGCTCATTACCGCGGCACAGGTTCTCACCAAAACGGTGTGGCCGAACTGGCATCGAGACTTGCCGGGTCGCAAGATGTGATTCGCGATGGTGCGGGACCAATCGAGGGTGTGAACTTCATAAACGCTCACGATGGCTTCACGCTCAACGACCTGGTTTCCTACAACGTGAAACACAATTCAGCCAACGGCGAGGGTAATCGCGATGGCGCGAACAATAATTACTCGTTCAATCACGGAACAGAGGGTCCGACTCCCTCACCGACCATAAATTCAGTCAGAAGAAAAGCGATGCGTAACCTTTTGGGGACCCTGATGTTTTCAGCTGGCATCCCGATGATTGCCGCAGGAGATGAAAGAGCGAAGACCCAAGGGGGCAATAACAATGCCTACTGCCAAGACAACGTAATCACCTGGCAAACCTGGGATCCGCAATCGCACGAGAGTGACCTTGAAGAAACCTTTGCTCACCTCGCAAAGCTTCGGAAGCAATTCCCCGGCCTTAGGCCAATTGGCTTTGCCAACTCGACCGAACCGACCAAAGACTCCGACCTGATGCTCTGGTTCAACGAGCATGGCCACGAAATGACCGAGGACGACTGGAACAACCCAGAGCGCAGAGTCTTGCAACGCTATTCGGAACACCTTGCCGAGGACGGTTCCATCGAGGCCCTCCTTCTGGTTATCAATGGGACTGAGACTTTGAAGCCAGTGAATCTGGCCATGCCCGAAAAGGCGAAGAGCCTGGAGCTTTTGTGGGACAGCTCACTCGAGCTTCCCCCTCGCCACAGCGTGATTCACAACCCGGGCAGCGCAGTAAAGCTCGTGGAAACCAGCATGCAGCTCTTTGCGGTCAAGGCTTAGGTAACCATTGGGTTTCAATTTGCAACCGAAAGGACAGAGGTGGGTAAATTGGGCAAGATGGTGAGCACGAAAATTGGGCGAATTCCGATCAGCAAGGTCTGGCCGGTGGTCGACGCTGGGAAGTTTCCAGCCAAAGCTTTCGAATCCGAAGTGATCGAGTTTGGTGCGGTGGCATTTCGAGAGGGCCATGACCGAATCGCTACCGAGCTCATCCTCACAAGCCCCAAAGGTAAGACAACTGTTTACCCGCTGAACCCTGGTCACTACGGAACCGATACCTGGTCCATCAAATTGCCGCTTCGTGAAATAGGAATCTGGACCTTCCAAATTTCTGCATGGGACGATGCATTTGCGACCTGGAAGCACAACACTGAAGTAAAACTTGCCGCAGGTGTTGACCAGGAACTAATGATGCAGGAGGGAGTAAGACTCCTCGAGAGATTTGCTGCCGGTGCAGAGAAGAAAATTCAAACCCAGTTTGCAAAGTACGGTGCGGTGCTCTCCGACAATTCACTTACTCCAAATGAGAGATTCAAAAAGGTTCTCGGTGATGGCCTCGAATTACTCGCAATCGAAAATCCACTTAGAGAACTAGAAACTCGAAGTGAGCAATACCAAGTGTTGTGCGAAAGGGCTCTAGCGGGCAACGCCGCTTGGTATGAGTTCTTCCCAAGATCAGAGGGTGCAAAGAAAAATCCTGACGGCTCATGGGTATCAGGAAACTTCAAAACTGCGATTGACTCCCTGGATCGAGTTTCCGAAATGGGATTCGACGTTTTGTATTTGCCTCCTGTGCATCCAATCGGAAAGTCTCACCGCAAAGGACCTAACAACTCTTTGAACGCAGGGCCTCACGACCCAGGGTCTCCATGGGCAATTGGTTCTATAGATGGCGGGCACGACACAATTCACCCGGATCTAGGAAGCGAAAAAGACTTCGCAAACTTCGTGAAGGCGGCAAACAAAAAGGGTATTGAGGTTGCAATGGACCTCGCCCTGCAAGCCTCCCCAGACCACCCCTGGGTGAAGACGAACCCGAAATGGTTCACAACCCGTGCGGACGGTTCTATCGCTTACGCCGAGAACCCGCCCAAGAAATACCAAGACATCTACCCCATCAACTTCGACAACGACCCTGAGGGAATTTTTCAAGAAGTACTTCGAGTAGTGAACAAATGGGTTGGCTTGGGAGTGAAGATTTTCCGCGTCGACAACCCACACACCAAGCCAGTGGCCTTTTGGGAGCGCCTGATTGCTGCGGTAAATCAGATAAATCCAGAGGTAATCTTCCTGGCCGAGGCCTTCACTCGACCCGCGATGATGCACACCCTAGGCAAAGCAGGCTTCCAGCAGAGCTACACCTATTTCACCTGGCGCAATACCAAAGACGAGCTAGCCGCCTACCTTCATGAGGTCTCACAAGATAGTGCGAACTTTTTCAGGCCAAACTTCTGGGTCAACACCCCGGATATTTTGACCGAGTTCTTGCAATTCGGCGGAAAGCCGGCCTTCAAGATCCGCGCCACGTTAGCCGCTATGGCTACCCCGCTCTGGGGAATGTATGCCGGCTTCGAACTTTATGAGTCAGTCGCAAGACCGGGTAGCGAAGAGAACATCGACAACGAAAAATACGAGTACAAGGCTCGAGATTTCGCAGGCGCATTGAAGCAAAATGCCTCGCTGGCTCCGCGAATCGCTCTTCTAAACAAGATTCGCAAAGAGAACTACGCACTCCAGCAGCTTAGAAACCTAAGAGTTCACTACTCGGACGACCAAAGCATTTTGGTGTTCTCTAAGCACATTTCCGCAAACCACGCTCCGAATGGGAAAGCTAACACCATCTTGGTTGTCGTTAACTGCGATCCACACTCCGCAAGAGAGACCACCATTCATCTTCGCTTAGACGAGTTGGATGTTCCGGCAAGCTTCAAAGTAAAAGACCTTATTACCGGAAATAGTTATAACTGGGGAGAACACAACTTCGTCAGACTGGATGCATTTACAGAACCGGCACATATCATGCGGATTGAACGATGAGCCTGGATGCTAAAGACCTTCAGCTCGTTTCTGAGGGCAGGCACCACTCTCCCCACTCAATCCTTGGACTGCACGAAACCGAAACCGGTTATGTGGTTCGAGCTCTGAGGCCATTTGCAAAGTCGGTTACTGTCAGGACCAAAAAAGAAGACTTTGCAATGCACCACCTGCACGGTGGAATTTGGGAAGTGAGTATCAAATCCAAAACGGTCTTTGATTATCGACTCGAGGCCTCTTACGAGACCGCACCTAGTTGGATTAGTGACGACCCCTACCGTTATGCCCCAAAGATTGGTGACTTGGATCTTCACCTAATCGGTGAAGGTCGCCACGAACAACTCTGGCAGGCCCTTGGTGCACATTTTGTCGAAGCGAAAGATTCCCTTGGTTCAACCTCGGGAGTGAGCTTCAAGGTCTGGGCTCCAAATGCGCAAGCGGTTAGGGTCGTGGGAAATTTCAACGGCTGGGACGGCACCTGCTACTCCATGAGGTCAATGGGAGGAACGGGTATATGGGAGCTTTACATTCCAGGAGTCGAGCCAGGAGCGCTTTATAAATTCCAAATCCTGACCCGCCATGGTCATTGGATAACAAAGATTGATCCCCTTGCTAGGCAAAGCGAAACTCCTCCGGCCACTGCATCTGTCGTGTCGGTAAGCGACTACAAATGGCGTGATGCGAAGTGGCTTGAGAAAAGAGCCAAGCAGGACGCACTGAAATCTCCAATGAGCATCTATGAATTGCATTTGGGTTCATGGCGCGGAGCAAAGAATTATCGCGATCTTGCACCAGAGCTAATTGGTCACGTGAAGTATCTGGGCTTTACCCACGTTGAGTTCATGCCGCTTGCGGAACATCCATTTGGCGGAAGCTGGGGTTACCAAGTAACCGGCTATTACTCCCCCACCTCAAGATTTGGATCCCCAGATGATCTGCGCTTTTTGATTGATGAGCTCCACAACGCGGGCATCGGGGTAATTATGGACTGGGTTCCAGCTCACTTCCCCAAAGATGATTGGGCGCTCGCTCGCTATGACGGCGAGGCGCTCTACGAGGACGCAGACCCCAGGAGAGGCGACCACCCCGACTGGGGAACGCATGTCTTTAACTTCGGCCGCACCGAAGTTAGAAACTTTTTGGTTGCAAATGCCTGCTACTGGCTGGAGGAGTTCCACGTTGATGCCCTCCGGGTCGATGCTGTGGCTTCGATGCTCTATTTGGATTACTCACGCAAAGCTGGCGAATGGCTGCCGAATGTTTACGGGGGTCGCGAAAACCTAGACGCGATTCGATTCCTCCAGGAAACAAATGCAACTGTTTATAGGCGCAACCCGGGCATCATGATGATTGCAGAGGAATCGACAGCATTCGCAGGAGTAAGCTCCCCAACCGACTCAGGAGGCCTTGGTTTTGGTTTCAAGTGGAACATGGGCTGGATGCATGATTCTCTTGAGTACATCCAAAAAGATCCGGCATGGCGAAAGTATCACCACGGTGAACTGACCTTCTCGATGCTCTACGCCTATGACGAAAAGTTCGTACTTCCTATAAGCCATGACGAAGTGGTGCATGGCAAAGGTTCCCTATTCAGCAAGATGCCCGGTGACCACTGGCAGAAACTTGCGAATATGCGCGCCTATCTTTCATTCATGTGGTCACACCCTGGCAAGAAATTACTTTTCATGGGGCAAGAGTTTGCTCAGCCCTCAGAATGGTCCGAGTCTCGCGAGCTTGACTGGTGGCTATTGGATCACCTGCCGCACCGCGGCATGCAGCAGATGGTCGCTGACTTGAACAGGCACTACCTGGAAAATCCAGCGATGTGGGAACTAGATCACGAGCACGCTGGATTCCAGTGGATCGATGGTGGAAACGCAGACCAGAACATTCTTAGTTTCCTAAGGTTTGACTCCAAGGGTAATTCCATGGCGGTGGTGGTGAATTTTGCAGGTCATCCGTATCACGATTTCAGAATCGGTCTTCCTAACAAGGGGAAATGGACCGAAGTATTCAATTCCGATGCGGAAATCTATGGAGGCAGCGGGGTTGGAAATGCGGGTTCTGTGCAGGCGGAAGCAATCCCGTCGCACGGCAGGGAATTTTCAGCTAGCTTTACCGTTCCTCCACTAGGTGCAATCTGGCTCAGGCAAAACTAGAACATTAGCGAAGCTAAACGTCTCCTGGCATTCAGAACAACCTGCTCGCTATCACCCAGAATCACAAATAGCTGCAAGAGACGGTTTCTGATTGCGTCCCGGTCTTCGATTCGATTAGCGAAGGCATCCAGCAAGATTGCAAAAGCGGTGTCAGGGTTGCCTCCCGCAAATTGTTGATCAGCCGAAAACAGTAATTGTTCCAATTCGGAATTTCCGGGCTGACTCTGCAGCCTAATTAGGAATTCGACCTGAGCAAGCCCGGCCTTGGCATCGGAATCGGCAGGCGCATTGATGAGAATCTTTTCGTAAATTCCCTTCGCGGCATCAAAGTCCCCGCGGTCTAATGCGTCAAATGCCGCTTGATGCTCAGCACTCAGGGGCTTTTGTTCCGGTGCAGCTTGCGCGAGCGAGACTGTGCCCGAAATCTGATTCTGTGCCGCGAGAGTCAGCACCTGTCCCAAGACAGAAGTGAGTTGCTCAGGTCCAATTACTCCTTGAAACAGGGGTGCTGGCTGTCCGGCCAAAATGGCAATCAAAGCCGGAGCTTGATTTACGCCAACTGCCTGCGCGAGTGCAGGAGAAGTATTTAGGTCAACCTCAAGCCCTGCGAATCTGCCCTTGGCGGCTTCTATTGCTTTCGAAAGAAGCGCTTTTAGTTGATCACTCTCGGGATTCCCAGTCTGACTGATAAGCATCAAGACCGGGACTGTTTCCGAAAGCTTTAGGTAGCTTCGCAGCACGGTCTCATCTGCCTGCACTAGCCAACTGGTGACAGTATTTCCGCTCGGTTCTTTTCTACTCGAAAGATCTAGTGGGGATTGAAAACTCATTAGCCTGCCAAACTCTTCGCACTCAACAATTGCTGTGTGGCACCAAGTAGTCTCACCAACTGGTCAGACTCTGCGGTTGGAATATAGAACAGCAGCATCGCTCCGTATTTAGTCTCAATTCCTGTTGCACTGCCTGCTGTTCCAAGCAGCAGGGCTTCGGGTCCTGAAATTGCAACTGCATCCCCTCTCGAGCGAGGCACGATGGTGTAGGTGTCGGTCATATAGACACCGGCGAGGGCACCACCATCCAATGTTGCGAGCAGCGTAATCTCCTCATTACCTAAAGTGTGTTCAAAGGTGAGATTTGCATTCGTTAGGGTCTCGGTCAAGCCCTGCTGAACTGCTGCAACATCTTGAATGTACTTGTTCTCGACATCGATAAACAAAGTGAACGCCGACTCGGCCCCCTTGTTCAAAATATCGCCCACAGCCTGTGGCAAATCCTTAGGTGGCATTAGCAAAAACTTGGTGTCGGTTTTAAGTGCTACTGCACCTGCTTCTGCTGCTGCCACTTCCGGGAATTCAATTTCCGGCAGCAGTGTCGAGTAGCTCCAAAGCAGATACTGATCTCTCGGTGTCTCTTGACGCAGAACAAGAAGCTGTAATGCGGTGTCTGGTGCCTGACCAGTGACCACCATTACGCTTCGGGGCCAGCTGTCAGTAGCGGATGGAAGGAATAGCTGAACCGGCTCGGAGAGAATTTTCTCCGGTGGAACCGGATCTTCGGAACGTTGTGCGAGGTTATAGAAAGCCCGTCTCATAGTTAGCGCAGGGCCACCGACCCGCACATCCAGTGCGTCTCGAGAGAATGCCTGGTCTGCTTCTGCCACCACCCGGGTGATGTCACCCAAGATTCGCTCAAGTTGGGCGGCATCCATAACCGGTGTGAGGGTATCCGGGGCGGCTGCGGGAGATGGACTAAGAATTGGATTTTCGTACACCGGTGCACAACCGGATAGCGATAACGAAGAAGCGGTGAGTGCTGTGAAAGCCAGCAGTTTCCTGATCCTGTTTCTGCGCTTTGACTTCCTGGTTCCATCAGGGTTGATGTTCGTCTCAAACTTTTGGCGTCTTGGTCTGGTTCCCCGCCAATAGATGAAATAGGTGATCAGAGCCAGAAGAGCTCCGAGAAGCATCAGGCCCATTCCGATCCAAGTAATTGGGGCAATCACACCGCGCTCATCCGGCAAGTCCCACTTGACCTGGATGGTTGGAGGTG
>JACCDL010944837.1_pt1 | contig 10718 bp, 10 predicted proteins | sample 7441931 | NCBI WGS metagenome assembly JACCDL01 (sample SAMN15323437, study PRJNA562643) | freshwater metagenome | isolation source: river surface water | place: USA:Blue River Watershed | collected 2017-08-16 | reverse complement strand
AGATTGATCATAGGTGTACACTTGAATACCTGGATTGTCTTTCCAAGTATAGGATCCCACAAACATTAACTTCTTAGCTTGACTATAGAAGTCATTTTGTAAATGTTTAATTTTCTCTTTTGATAAAACTTGTTGATCAGATGCAATACCAACTCGAAATTTGAATGTTATGGATTCACCAGGTTGTAGCACTTTGGAATACTCCTTGTTACTAGCATTAAAAACTTTTGAACCCAATGGATTTGCTGCAAACAAACCATAACCTCGAGCATGCCATGGAGTAGGATAATTTTCATTGTAGGGATGATCAAGGATGACAATACTGATGCTATCATTTTTCATTTTGCCATACATCATTGCCCATTCTGCCTTTTTTCCCCATACTGCATCACCAGTAAAGCTCTGACTATTTAAATAGTTCCCATTTGCAGTGGCATCAGTATTTACTTTGATGAGCGTTTCAATTCCATTTGCATCTGTAAATTTTTTTGTCACCAAAGTTGGAATTTGAAGTTCTTGTGCCATACGAAGTCCTAATAGTCCTTCTTTGTTGTCTTTAAATTGTACTTGAGCAATGGCTTTCAATGTTGTAGTCCTATCTATTACCCATACGCCGTTTACTTCTTTAAATACCAATTGGGTATTCTCTTTAAGCAATGTGTTACCAGTATGATCATTCCAATTAGCAGCATAACTTAAGACACCTACCTCACCATTCTTTTGCTCTGTTATTTTTTCAAACTTTATGGTGCCATATTTATGCTTCTCAGTTGAAGGTATTGCAAATGAATTGTTCCAAAAATCAAGTCCGTTTACATCTCCAAAATTCAACCACAATCCAAGATGATGTGGATGGTCAGTTGGCTCACCAGCAATGGGCGTTACAGGAAATCCTCTGGTAACAACTGTACCGTTAGGTGCTTTAATTGGATAAAGAACGGGTTTAGCAATGGTATCTGGAAAGAAGAAACTTGTGAAATGTTTCCCTTCGATGAAGATATTGATCTGAGGATGAACTTTATCCTTCTCTAAAACAACTTTGTGCTTTTGAGCAAAATGGCTGAAAGGAATTACTAGAAATAAAAAAAGGAAGACTTGCTTTCTCATCGAAAAACATTTACTTCCTTTAAAATTAAGCTAAATAATTAGAGCTTAGCCAATACTTGTTCGCCCATGGCGTCAGTACCTAAAATTTTATCAGCTGGTGTACTTGCATCAGCAATATCTCTGGTTCTGTATCCACTTTTTAATACTGCATCAACTGCATTGATAACAGCATCAGCTTCTGCTTTCAATCCGAATGAGATATCCAACAATAAAGCAGCAGAAAGAATGGAAGCCAAAGGATTAGCTACACCTTTGCCTGTAATATCGTGTGCGGAACCATGGATGGGTTCATAAACACCTGTGCCATCACCAATAGATGCTGATGCCAACATGCCCATTGAACCTGCAATTTGTGAAGCTTCATCGGTGAGGATATCACCAAACAAATTAGCAGTCACCACTACATCAAATTTCTTTGGATCTTTAATCAAAAGCATGGCAGTAGCATCAACAAATTGATATTCCACTTCTACATCTGGATACTCTAAAGCAACCTTCTGTACCACCTCTCTCCAAAGACGACTTGTTTCTAATACATTCGCCTTATCTACAGAGCATAATTTTTTTCTTCTTGTTCTTGCAGCATCAAATGCTTTTCTAGCAATACGCTCAACTTCATGTCTACTGTATTCCGCAAGATCATACGCCGTATCACCATCATTCTTTCTTCCTTTCTCGCCAAAATAGATATCACCTGTTAATTCCCTGAAAAACAAAATATCTGCTCCCTTTAAAATTTCAGGTTTAATGCTTGATGCACCAAGCAATTCATCAAACAATTTGATTGGACGAAGATTAGCATACAATCCTAACTCCTTTCTCATCTTCAACAAACCCTGCTCTGGTCGCACTTTTGCGGTTGGATCATTGTCATATTTTGGGTGACCAACAGCGCCAAATAATACAGCATCAGAAGCTTTCATCTTAGCCAACGTCTCATCTGGTAAAGGAGAACCTGTTGCTTCAATAGCAACGTGACCAATCAATGCTTCGTCGTATGAAAAGCTATGTCCGAATTTTTCAGCAATCTTGTCCAATACTTTTTTTCCTACTGCCGTAACTTCTTGCCCGATACCGTCACCTGGGACGATGAGAATGTTTTTAGTCATAATTATTATTTTTCACGTAACTGTCAACCGATAACGGTTAGCAGTTAACGGTTATATCAAATTCAACATTTTCTGCGTTGCTTTAATAGCAGCAACAGTTTGATCACTATCCAAGCCCCTAGTTTTAAACTCACGACCTTTATAATCCCATGTAATAATGGTTTCACATAAGGCGTCACTCTTTCCTCCCGGTGGAATTCTCACAGCATAATCCGTGAGCACTGCCAGTGGTAATTTCTTCTTTTTATAGATAGTCCTAAGTGCATTCATAAATGCATCATACTGGCCATCACCTTGTGCATACTCTTCAAAAGATTCACCATGTATATTGATGTGCAAAGTAACAGAGGGTTTTAAATCTTTTGAATGTGTCAATACATAATTCAACACCTTCACTTTCTCTTCAATTGTATTGCTGTCTAATACATCAGATAAGATATAAGGAAGATCCTGTTGCGTAACCACTTCTTTCTTATCTCCTAGCTCAATGATGCGTTGTGTTACTTTCTTTAAATCTGCATCAGATAACTCAATACCTAATTGCGCAAGATTATTTTCAATGTTTGATTTACCACTTGTCTTGCCTAAAGCATATTTACGCTGACGCGCAAAACGTTCAGGCATCAAATCGTTGTAGTATAAATTATTTTTTTTGTCGCCATCAGCATGAATACCTGCAGTCTGCGTAAATACATTTTCACCCACAACAGGTTTGTTGTCTGGAATGCGAAATCCAGTAAAGGTTTCTACTAAACGACTGACTTGATAAAGTGATTTCTCTACTATTCCTGTTTTTACATTTGGAAGAAAATCGTGCAACACTGCTACAGCACTTGCTAATGGTGCGTTACCAGCACGCTCACCCATTCCGTTGACAGTCAGATGAATACCATGTACACCCGCCTTTACTGCTTCTAATACATTCGCAGTTCCAAGATCATAATCGTTATGGCCATGGAAATCAAAATGTGCGTTAGGGTACCTTGGCACAATCATACCCAAAAACTTAGTTACCTCATCTGGAGCCAAAATACCCAGCGTGTCTGGAAGCATAATTCTCTTGACAGGCTGCTTAACAATAAAATCTAAATATTGGAAAACATATTCTGGAGAATTGCGCATGCCATTACTCCAATCTTCTAAATAAACATTGGTTTCAATTCCTTTCTTCTTTGCCTGTGCAATTACTTTTGCGATTTCTGCAAAATGTTGCTCAGGTGTTTTTTTCAATTGATGGGTTAGGTGATTGAGAGAACCCTTTGTAAGCAGGTTCATCACTTTTGCACCAGCTTTGGTCATCCATTCAATCGAAACATTTCCATCGACGAAAGTGAGTACCTCTACTTTTTTCAACAAGCCTTTCGACTTTGCCCATCTTGTAATTTTCTTGACTGCATCAAATTCTCCTTCCGATACACGCGCAGATGCAATTTCAATTCTATCCACCTTCACTTCCGTTAACAAAATCTGAGCAATGGTTAATTTTTCTGCTGCAGAAAAAGATACACCACTGGTTTGTTCACCATCCCTTAAGGTGGTGTCCATGATTTCAATGTAACGGGTTGTTTTAGGCATGATAGATTTGCGCTTCGATTAAATCAATAGCGACTTTTTTCTGCGAAATCCATTATCTCTGATTTCATGGCTTGTAAATAATCAATATCATCAAACCCATTCATCAGGTTGTGCTTCTTGTAGCCATTGATATCAAAAGATTCCTGCTCGCCAGATGAGACAATAGTCACTTTTTGTTCAGGCAAATCAACCTCTATTAATGCATTGGGATCAGCCTCTATAGCTTGAAAAATTTTATTCAGGAAAGCATCCGACACTTGAACAGGAAGAATACCAATATTCATCGAATTGTTCTTGAATATATCTGCAAAGAAGCTAGAGATCACACAACGAAATCCATAATCATAAATAGCCCAGGCAGCATGTTCACGAGAACTTCCACTTCCGAAGTTTTTTCCACCTACAAGAATTTTACCACTGTAGATTGGATTGTTCAATACAAAATCTTGTTTTGGACTATCATCGTTATTATAACGCCAGTCGCGGAACAGGTTATCACCAAATCCTTCTCTCTTCGTTGCTTTTAAAAAACGAGCAGGAATGATCTGATCGGTATCCACGTTTTCTATTGGTAAAGGGACTGCCGTACTTTTTAAAACTGTAAACTTATCGTATGCCATTTCTATTCTTTATGCGATCAATGTTCTAGGATCTGTTACTTTTCCGGTGACAGCAGCAGCTGCAGCAACTAGTGGACTAGCCAATAGTGTTCTTGCTCCAGGACCCTGACGACCTTCAAAATTTCTATTGGAAGTACTTACTGCATATTTACCTGCTGGAATTTTATCATCATTCATCGCCAAACACGCAGAACACCCTGGCTGGCGCAATTCAAAACCCGCCTCAACCAAAATATCATAAATACCTTCTTCTCTAATTTGTTTTTCAACCAAGTGAGAACCTGGTACTATCCATGCAGTTACATTATCAGCCTTCTTCCTTCCTTTCACAACAGATGCAAATGCCCTGAAATCTTCAATTCTTCCATTGGTGCAACTTCCAATAAATACATAATCAATTTGCTTGCCCAGCATACCTTCTTTTTCTGCAAAGCCCATGTATTGCAATGATTTTGCAAAACTTGCTTTACCTGCATCGATATCTTCAGCAGAAGGAATCAATTCAGAAATACCAATACCCATTCCAGGATTAGTACCATAGGTGATCATTGGTTCAATATCAGCTGCATCAAAATTGTATTCTTTATCAAACACAACACCTTCATCAGTCTTCAAGGTTTTCCAATAAGCCAATGCTTCATCCCATGCTGCACCAGTTGGCGCTTTCTCTCTTCCTTTGATGTAATTAAATGTTGTTTCATCTGGAGCAATCATTCCACCACGTGCACCCATCTCAATACTCATGTTGCACACAGTCATTCTGCCTTCCATCGACATATTTTCAAAAACAGAACCAGCATATTCAACAAAATAACCAGTTGCACCCGCTGCAGTGAGCTTAGAAATTATATACAACACAACATCTTTTGGTGTTACACCCTTGCTCAGTGAACCATTCACATTGATGCGCATTTTCTTTGGCTTAGGCTGCATGATGCATTGAGAAGATAAAACCATCTCAACTTCAGAAGTACCTATACCAAAAGCGATACAACCAAAAGCACCATGTGTTGAAGTATGAGAATCACCACAAACGATAGTCATACCAGGTAGCGTGATACCATTTTCTGGTCCCACTACGTGAACGATACCATTCTTGGGATTATTCAAGCCCCAATGTGAGATACCATATTGTTGGCTGTTTTCCTCTAAGGCTTTCAACTGATTGGCCGATAGTGGATCAGCAACAGGAAGGTGTTGATTGATGGTAGGCGTATTGTGGTCTGCAGTTGCAAATGTGCGATCAGGAAACATTACCCCCAAACTCCTGCTTTTGAGTCCGAGAAAGGCAACCGGACTGGTTACTTCATGTATGAAATGACGATCAATCAGGAAAACATCCGGACCATCAGCAATGCTCCTTACAACGTGGGCATCCCATACTTTATCAAATAGACTTGAAGGTTTACTGCTCATTTTTTAATATAGTTGATAATAAGTTGAATGATTTCAATCGGGATAGCAAATTTCCGAAAAAAATGTCATTTTTCAAGGCTTTCAAGGCCCTATTTAACTGTTCAATGGCTTAAAATGGAGCTTTGTTCAAGCTAACAGTGAAGTAGGCTAAACTATTAAAGCCACTTTTTCCTGCGAAACCAGAAATAAATCAGTAGAAAAACAACAAGCATTAACCCCAACACCAAGGGATAACCGTAGGTCCATTCTAATTCTGGCATGAATTCAAAATTCATTCCATACACACCAACGATAAAAGTAAGGGGTAAAAAGTAGGCTGAAAAGATGGTGAGGACCTTCATCACATCATTGGTCTTGTTGGCACTAATCGACATGTACATCGATACCAAATTCAAGGCATCTTCTGTGAGCTGATCATAAAACAATTGCAACTTGATCTGACTATCTCTGATATCTTGCACTTCACTCGACTTTTTCTGACGATGCTGAACAGCACTGACCACTTCACCCGTGAGCAACAATAATTTTTTACACAAACTAGCCCTGCGCTTCAGTAAAAACAGACTTTCAATCGATTCTGCAGCCTGCTTTTTTATAAACAACCTTGTTTCCGTTTCATCAATTTGAAGGTTAAGCGCAGTGGCAAATCTTGAGTAGCTCTGTTGCACCTTGGAAATGATTTTCAATAAAAAGCTACCAATAGATGTAATCTTTCCTGATCTAATCAACTGCTCACATGCTGGAAATAAGTCGGGGTGCGGCACCCGATGGATAGTTACAATAGTATCCTCGTCAAGAAAATAGCAATTTTTGTAGTCAGTGCGTGAATAGAGGCACCTTTATTTGTTTCGTCCAGCACTTTACGCAAGATGATAAAATTGAATGGATCGCCTTCTTCAAATTTTGGAAGGTGATCCGGCTCCAAACAATCTTGTAAGTTGTGGTGATTAAGCGCATATCGCTCACTAACATTCGATAAATCGTCCAACGTTGGAGCGGTGATATCGATCCAAGTGAATTCATTGTTGGGCGATTTGAGCTCAGTAAGAATCAAGGTTAAAAATTAATACCTGTGAATGAAACGATAAATAATTATCCCCTCTAATGTAGAACATTAGCACCGTATTCCCCTCCTTAACCCTTGAAAATTAAACAGTTTAGATAACCACTAAACTATTGCTACCGCCAAATGAATTAGGTACTTCACTATCAGCCTCTGGGTCATTTACCCATAATTTGCTGTCGATACGGTATTTGAATTCGTGCTTAGAGTCCTTCGGCAAATTAACTTCCGCATTGAAAGAACCATCTTTTTTCTTGCTCATGATGATGGAATTCTCCCAATCGCTGTTCAAGCCAACTATCTCGACTGTTTCAGCCAATTCAGGCTTAAAACTGAACTTTACTTTGCAATAATCTTTTGTTTTATAGTAAGTCTTCTGTAGCATAATTATTGTATTTAGTACACATTAATACCTTTTCAGGCCAAAGGTAACCTGAGTTTTTAATGTAGCAACAGCTAAAAGGTTAAGAAATTAGAAAATCTATTGTTACTCAATAATCATGCGGAATATCAAACATATAATCGAATTTTGTACTACGCCAAATCTTCAGATATGAAAAAAATAGTTTTTTTAGTCGCCTTACTCATTGGCAGTTATGCAGCAAATGCACAGGATGATTTACTCAATGATTTGATGGCAACACAAGACAACAAAACTGAATTGGTTCCTAAAAAAATGTTGCTTACCCAAAGAGTATTCTGGGGAGAAAAAGGACTACTTCGACCAATTATTCCTTTAACACCAACCAACCGTGAAAAAGAATTAAAACTCAGAAGAGGCATGTTGGTGGCTCACCAAATTTTAGGTTTTGCTACGTTAGGAGGTATGATTGGACAAGGCATCACTGGAACAAAATTGTATAATGCAAACGGTGGCAGAAACAACAATGTGGGTGAAATCCATGAAAACCTGGCTATCGCAGTTAATATCACCTACGGTACTACTGCCTTCATGTCTCTTTTCACACCACCGCCATTAATCAACCGCGACAAAAAACTTTCTGCTATTCGTTTACACAAATGGCTTGCAGTTGTCCATTTATCAGGTATGGTAGCCACCAACGTATTAGCTGAAATGGCCGAAGACAATGCAAAATATAAAAAACTGCATCGTGCTGCGGCATTCACCACCTTTGCCAGTTTTGCTGCTGCTATCATTACCATTAAATTTTAAAGACATGCGACTCCTCATATTTATTTTTCTGCTTCCTGCATTAGTACAAGCACAAGTAAAGAAGCCTATCGATAAAAAGAAATCATCCATCACGTATTCTATGAATCATTTGTTACATGCGTGGGACGGTACTTCCAAGGAATTAAATGGAGTTGTTCAATTCAACAACAAAAATGAAATTGAAAAAGTAGCCATTGTAAGCAAAGTCAGTGCATTCGATTCAAAAAGCTCTAACCGTGATTCACACATGCTTGAAGTAACGGAAGCCATAAAATTTCCTAACATCAGTTTTTATACTACTGCCCTTACTGAAGCCAAGAAAGGAGAATGGGATGTGAAAGGCATTTTACAATTCCATGGCGTGAACAAAGAAATTAGTTTCAAATCGACATCCAAAGAAAACAATGGCGTGACAGAAATGATTGGCAACTTCATTTTTTTACTCGAAGATTTTAAAATTGAGCGACCTTCTTTTATGCTAAAGCCTGTCGATAACGAAGTGAAAGTCCGTTTCGAAATATTTTTCTAAAATCAATCTCCTATAGCACTACATTGTTCATACTTCAATTTTGATTAAATTGAAGTATGAATAAAAGATCCTTCATCAAAAATGCCACCTTGACTGGCATTGGTGCAACACTAGGTATGGATGCACTTGCAGCATTATTTGAAACCAAACTTGGCGTATCTGGTGTACAATTGGCAAGTGATGAGCAATTTTGGAAAACAATTCGAAAGCATTACCTGCTCAAACCCGACTACATCAACCTTGAAAATGGATATTATAATTTTATTCCGCAACCGCTTTTAGAAAAATTCATTGGGCATGTTAGAGAAGTGAACTACCAAGGAGCTTACTACATGAGGAACAATGCAGTTGAAAATAAAAAACGTGTTACTGCGAAATTGGCTGCATTGATGGGATGCTCAGCAGAAGAAGTTGCCATCACCAGAAACACTACTGAATCTTTGGATATCGTAATTGCTGGCAAACATTGGGAACAAGGTGATGAAACCATCATGGCTGAACAAGACTATGGATCAATTATTGAAATGCTCAAACATGTTGGAAAACGATATGGTGTTGTAAACAAAATGATTTCTATTCCTAATCACCCATCATCTGATGAAGAGATCGTTGCGCTGTATGAAAATGCCATAACACCTAAAACAAAATTGATTTTAGTCTCGCATATTGTAAACATAACCGGACAGATTTTACCTATTAGAAAAATCTGTGACATGGCACATGCAAAGGGTGTAGAAGTTTGTGTGGATGGTGCACATGCTGTTGCTCATTTTCAATTCAAGATTCCTGATCTGAATTGCGATTACTATGGCGCATCCTTACACAAATGGTTAAGCACACCACTTGGCGCAGGTCTCTTGTACGTGAAGAAAGAAAAAATGCCAGGTATTGAACCTTTAATTGTTGGATGGGAAAAGGAGCCTTATAAAATGCTAAGAATCAGTCACACTGGCACCCACCCTTCTCACACTGATCTAACCATAGAAGATTCAATTGATTATTACAACATGATTGGTGCTGAAAGAAAAGAAAGTCGTTTAAGATTCTTACAAGAATACTGGACGAGCAAAGTGAGAAATGTTCCGCGTATAATTGTCAATACACCTGCTGAAAGCCACAGAGCATGCGGTATTGCAAACGTAGGTATCGAAGGAATCAAACCAGGAGATCTTGCCAAACGCTTATTGGATGAACATCGCGTATATACTGTAGCCATCGATGGAGCTAATGTACATGGTTGTAGAATAACACCTAATGTATATACCACAACCGATGAATTAGATCAATTTGTAAAAGCATTAAAAACACTGGCTTCCTAAGATGAGTGATGCGAAAACAATCAGAAAAGCACTACTTGCTTTTGCTACAAAAGAAAAAGCGGAATTCCTTCCTCGATTTTTTAAGACTGGTAAAGGTGAATACGGCGAAGGTGATCGCTTTCATGGCGTAGTAGTCCCTGATCAAAGAAAAGTTGCAAACAAGTTTAGCTCAAACACATCTAAAGAAGTAATTATTGAGTTATTGCATTCTCCATTTCATGAAGAGAGACTTACAGGTGTTTTTATTCTCTGCAATAAATTCAATGAGGCGAAAAAAACTGGAAAAGAAAAAGAATGGTACGACCTCTATTTAAAAATGGCTGAACGCATCAACAACTGGGATTTAGTAGATGCTTCAGCTCATATTATAGTAGGACAATATTTAGAAGATAAAGACCGAAGCATCTTGTATAAACTGGCTAAAGAAAACTCTCTTTGGAAAAATAGAATCGCAGTAGTTGCCACTTGGCATTTCATCAGGAAAAATAGTGATCTCAAAGATATCCTTCAACTCAGTGAAATCATGCTAACCCACAAACATGATCTCATGCACAAGGCTACAGGATGGATGTTGCGCGAAGGATGGAAAAAAGACGCAAAGCAAATCGAAAAGTTCTTAGATAAATTTGCTACACAAATGCCCCGCACCATGTTGCGTTATGCCATTGAAAAAATGGAAGAGACAAAAAGAAAAGGTTACCTGAATCTCAGATAACCCCTTACCCAAAAGAGCACTTGCTGCTAACAGAAACCTATTTGCTGCCACGGACGGAGTCGAACCGCCATTGGAGGTTTTGTGGACCTCT
>JACCDL010594702.1_pt1 | contig 10719 bp, 13 predicted proteins | sample 7441931 | NCBI WGS metagenome assembly JACCDL01 (sample SAMN15323437, study PRJNA562643) | freshwater metagenome | isolation source: river surface water | place: USA:Blue River Watershed | collected 2017-08-16 | reverse complement strand
TGAGGGCTCAATGACCACTATACATGCCAATTCACCACGTGATGCAACCACTCGCCTTGAGAACATGGTTGGATTGGCTGGGGTCTCCGTCGGGCTCAAGCCCATTCGGCAGCAGATTGCGGCAGCGATTTCGGCGGTCATTCAGGTTGCGCGATTCCCAGACGGAAGTCGAAAAGTCACCAGCATTCAGGAAATAACCGGTATGGAAGGAGATGTGATTGAAATGCAAGAGATTTTCCATTTTCACCAAAGAGGTGTGACAGAAGAGCATCGGCCGATGGGTGAGTTTCGAGCCAATGGGATTCGCCCTCAATTTGCCGATCGGTTGGCAATACGGGGTGTGCGTCTGCCCGACGAGCTGTTTAGACCGCAGCAAACTGCATAAGATGACCATCCTCATTTATGCCAGTTTTTACAGCCTTCCTCTTATTCATCGCGGCAGCTTCGGCGGCTTTTGCAGTAATGCAGCTCGCTCAAGAATTACGCCTTCGTAAAGCCGTAGCGCCTACCCCGGCCAAAGCTGCAGCATTGGCAAACGTGATCGGTACACCTCGGTTACTGCGAGATATGCGACTGAGCGAACATGCCCGTATCGACGGCATCCTGAGCCGCATTCCGTTTATGCGCCAGTTTCAGGTGTTGCTTCGACAATCCGGAGTGGTCGCACGGGTTGACCAATATCTGATGGGTTGTCTGACATTAGCACTTGTAACAGTCGCTGCAGCACTCATGCTTGGTTCGGCATTTTTCGGCGCATTGCTACTCGGAGCCCTTGCCGGCTTCGTGCCAGTTCTTGGCCTTCACGTTAAGAAATTGAAGCGGCTCAAGCGGATCGACCAGCAGCTCCCCGATTTTTTGGATACGGTGGCAAGGGCGATGCAGGCTGGAAACGCATTTTCGGGAGCAATGGCATCGGTAGCGAAAGAGTCGCCAGAGCCAATTGGCTCGGAATTTCGTCTTGTATCAGAAGAGATTAATTTTGGCAGCTCAGTGCGAGAAGGCCTAGCGGCTCTCGCCGAACGCGTGGCCAGTGAAGATGTTCGAACATTTGTGGTTGCGGTCCAAGTGCATCATCAGACTGGGGGAAGCCTCACCACGCTGTTATTGAAACTTGCTACCTTGATACGCGATCGTCAGCGCTTACGAAAACTTGGCCATGTGTTATCGGCAGAGGGAAGACTTTCAGCCTGGATACTCACCATTCTGCCATTTGCCACTGCATTAATTATGTATGCAATTAACAAAGACTTTATTGCCATTCTTTGGTCCACACCGATCGGCCTATCCTTGATTCAAGGCGGGGCAGTCTTGATGGTGATTGGTGTGGTCTGGATGTGGCGCATCATTCAATTCCGAATCTGAGGGCCGTAATGGACGGTTTCATTGTGCTGATTCTTGCTGTGCTATTTTTTTCCGTGTCCATTGCATGTGTGTTTGCTTTTCGTGTTTGGAATGAAATAGCCCTTCCAGACGCCCCCAAGCCGCTACTGCAGAAGGTAAGTGATATTCGCCTTGCGGGCATCACGGAGTCTCACCGAGTGGTGGGTATAGGCCGTGCTGTCCATGGGCGTATAGAGCACTATCTGCCTGCCCTTGCGGCAAATAATCCAACGATTTTGCCCGCATTTCGTTTAACGCTTGCGAAGGCGGGATACCGTGGGCCGTTCGCCGTGCCGTTTTTTATTGGCTTCACAGTTCTGAGCGCTGGCGTTGGGTTTGCATTGGGTATGAGCGGCCTGATTATTGATGCCCTCGTATCGCAGAGCGATCTTCGTCTGGCCTGGGTCTTTGTATGCACGACACTCGGTCTCATGGTGCCGTATGCTTGGATAGCGATTCACATACGCAGGCGTCAGCGTGAGATTTTGGATCACTTTCCCGATGCACTGGATTTGATCCGTATTTGTCTAGAAGCCGGCTTGGGGTTTGATGCTGCTATTCAGCGTGTCGGTTACGAATTTTCCGAGATATCACCTGCGCTCTTCGATGAGTTGCGAACGTTAAGTCTGGAGTTAAGGGCTGGCGCCGGACGGGCGCAGGCGCTTCAGGCATTGGCCCAGCGTTCGGATGTGCCTGGCGTGAAAAGCTTCGTAGCGATGGTACTGCAAGCTGAGAAGTTTGGCACCGGCGTGGCCGAAGCGGTGCGTATTCATTCCGAGCAGTTACGGCTTGAACGCAAAATGAATGCAGAAGAGGCAGCTGCCAAGCTGTCTACGAAACTTCTCTTTCCACTAATTTTTTGCATTTTTCCATCACTGCTCTTGGTGTTGATCGGTCCGGCGGTCATTACGATTCAGCAACAATTTATACAGCCCATAGAGCAGACTCAATGAATTTTCTGTCGTCGTGCGAGCGGGTCGATCAAGGCGTCTCGAGTAGCCCACGAGGATTAGCCGCCGTGGAATTCGCGCTCGTGTTGCCTGTTTTACTACTTGTGCTGTTTGGAATCATCAATTTTGGAGCGTTGATGTATGACCAGGCCGTGGTGACGAACGCCGCACGCGAGGGCGCCCGGTGGGCTGCGATACGGACCACTCCCACCTACGGCACGGGCTGTACCACCTCGGTAAATCCAGATCCAAGTGAGCCGCTAAACCCTTGCCAGGTTGCATTCGAGTATGCAGCGAGCCGTCTTATTAATTTTGCCGGTGAACGATCACCAAACGTTATCTATACAGCCAGCCAAGGGTATGGCACGGGCGCCCCCCAAGTAATCACGGTTTCTTATTCGTACAAAGGAATAGGGTGGCTTTTTGGCAGCCAGGAGCCATCGGTTTATTCGTCCACCTCGGTGATGTTGCATGAATAATAAAAAAACGCCGCCACACGGCGTGGTTTCTATACTTACCGCTGTAATGATCATAGTCTTACTAGGCTTTGCCGGGCTAGCCATCGATATTGGTTATCTACTGCTGCAAAAAACCCGAATGCAGAGTGTGGCCGATGCATCTGCGCTGGCTTGTGTGATTGAGCCGGATACCTGTGGCAACGGGGGAGCCAATCTTTACCCGGCGGTCAATCCGTATCGTGCAACCGTATCGCTCGCCAATCCTGTGGATTGTCCCGATCCGGCATTGCAAGACCGGTGCGCACGCGCTATGGCTTCAGCAGCTTGGGATACCTTCTTTTTGACACTCTTTGGTCAGCCGCAAGCCCAGATCAGCGCGACCGCGGTTGCCGGGTACCGATCGGGGTTGGCATCGTGCATTACCACCATAACGGATTTTCGCGCGAACGGTACAAATATCGTTAGCCTGAGAAATTGCTCTGCAGACATCGGGGGAGATCTGCGAACCACAAATCAATCGGGAATCCGAGCAGAGGATCCAGCGTCGGCCGCAATAACCGTTTATAACGGCAACGATCCGACCAAGTGTGGCAATTGTTCGCCTCAGCCCATTGGGATCGACGTAGCCCTTCCGGATATCCCGTCAAGTGCCATTCCTACAGCTAATTTTGATGGAACGCCATTATCTATACGGGCGTCTTCAGCGTGTCGTTCCGGAACCTGTCTTCCCGGCATCTATCGAGGCGGCCGCGTAACGCTCAATGGGGCCACTACGCTTGCCTCGGGTGTTTATGTATTTGAAGGGGGATTGAATGTGAATGGTCAAACACTTCAAGGGCAGTCCGGTGGAGTGTCAATCCACATTCCCGGGGACATGCCGCTTGATCTCACCGGACAAATCACGCTTACTGCACCTACGCCCGCCGGATGCACGCCCGGTAGCGGGGTTGTCTTGAGCCATCCGTATACAGGAACATCGCACAACATGTCACTTGAAGGCTCAAATGTACGCCTGAATCTCACCGGTGTCGTATATCTGGGCGCCGACAACGTCACCATACGCGGGTCAAGCTCTTCATTTGCTCTAAGTGGCACTCTGGTTACTCGCAGCCTTGATTTGCGTGGAAATATGATGCCAGCTGTTTCCGCAAATCCGTGTAACAACCTGTATCAAAGTCGAAAAGTAGCTCTGCTGCAATAAATAAAGGTTGTTTACATTGACCGCTTTTGACGTTAGCGGTTGGGGGTACCGAATTTGTTCCGATATCTGAAAGGCGCCATCATGCTCGATGCGAAAACTGTGGTAGTTGTAGTCAATGGGTTTCATGCTCTCGCGCTGTACAACACCGGCACAGCGCCAGAACCACAGTTGGAGCCCCTTTGGGAACTCAGTGATGAGGCTGGACATACGCTTAGGCCACGCTACCGTCGCGCCGGCCGGGTATACCAGAGTATGTCCAACCGGCGATCCGCATACGAGGCCAAGCAGTACCGTGCGGCACAGAAACGGCTTTTCCTAGAGCAGGTGATAGAACGGCTGGTCACGCTAGCTGCCGACAATGAGTATTCATCCATTGTGTTAATGGCCTCTCCGGGTGCCTTGGGAATTTTGCGCTCGTCTATGCCAAACCCAGTGGCACAGCGAATTAAGCGGATGATTGCGAAAGATTACTGCAATTGTGGAGCACGTAACCTTAACGAGATGTTGGTTGAGGTGCTGCAGTAGCTGCGTATGTGGTGTAGGTTGTATAGAATTAATTTCTGCTTTTGGGTCTTAGACGACTCTTCAGACGGGAATAGATCCACAGCCCTGTCCCAAGCAGCATAGGCTGGATAAGCCGTATAGCAATACGATAGGCTGCCATCTGGCGTAGCACACGTTGCTGATAGCGGTGCAACAAAAGCCCATGAATGGCCAAGGTCGCGATGAATGTGACCGCAAAGAGGTGTGTGAGAGCACTTGGCCCGATCGGGCCTCCGAAGGGCATGCCCACGATAAGCACTACGCTTACCGTGAACACCGCCACTAAAAACGCTGCTATCCCTGAAAAAAGGGAGAGGAGGTAGAAATTCGTGACCGTCATCGACGCGCGATCAGCATTCCGATCAACACTCCGATTCCAGCGGAGATACCCACAGCGTACCAGGGCTTTTCGTGCACATAGCGATCGGTATCGGTCACCAACTGGCGCCCTCGCGTCATGGCGGTATGCTCGAGCGTGCGTAGGCCGTCCAGGGCCTGCCGAACCAGCGATGAGCCCTTTCGGCGCAGCTCTTCGGCGTTCTCACCGGTTAACTCGGAGGCGTCGTGAAATAGTATCTGCGCATCATCGATAAGGGTCTGAATGTCGCGCTTGAGTGCATCCATACTTTGATTGGCCATGGTCCTGTCCAGAAAGTAAAAAAGGAAGCGCCAGTCTAATGTTCTGTTAACGGGCTGCGACAAGCCGCGTGTGGAAATGCGGGGGGATTTCGTAATGCCGCAATCCCAACTCGGATGTGCGGCATGGATTAATTTTTCTTGGCACTGTAGAGGCTCTTTAACTGTAACCGGAGAGCTCTATGAATAGCCTTGTAAAACTACGCGAAAACCTCATGCGTGATTTTTTTAATGATTGGATGACACCTGGAGTGGTGATTCGTCCCTTGCACGGCCGGCCACTTCCAGAGGAGTTTCCTGTAGAGCTCCGTGAGGACGATCAAAATTACGTGCTTGAGGCGGAGATCCCAGGCCTTAAAAAAGATGATATTGAGATCAATATTGATGGCGCTACAGTTAGTATTAGCGCGGAAGTGAAGCAGTGCGACCGCAAAATGGAAAATGAGCGTATGGTGCAGAGTGAGCGCTACTATGGTGCAATCACCCGTCGTTTTGCGCTGCCATCAGAAATTGATAGTCAGCGTTGCGACGCTAAATACCAAGATGGAATTCTATCGTTGGTGTTGCCAAAGAAAACATCGACCGCCGCTAAGCGGATTGCCGTCCATTAGACGACGTTGATGCACAGGGCATCGTAGGATGCCCTGTCTCGAGTCAGCCGAGCTATCCCCGCCTTGCTGACTTAGGGCGCGACTCGGCCGTATTCGCCAGGCCGGGCAATGACCGAGCCGTGTGCCGACAAATCGTCGTGGGGTTGCAGTAACGATGCGCCATCAAACCAGTTTCGAAGTGCAGTGCTGACGGGCATCGACCCGGCTGTCTCCTGCAATGCTGCGCCAGCATCTTTCTGCCAGCTGGACATAGCATCTCTTAAAACCATATTCATGTTTTGCTGCGTCTTCGCATTGAATTCCAAAATCTGCTGCATTTGCCGCGTCTGCATTTTCATCATAAGCAGGGGCATGGTGGTCCATGCGGTGGAGAACGCCGCCCAATCGCCTGCACCCAACGCCGTTTTGGCGGCTGCTTGAAACTCAGCAAATGCCTCGGAGAGCGTTTTTTGCAGGCCCTCGATCAGCAGCATATTCTGCTGGTGGCCCAGTTCATAGAGCCTCGCGGTGAGGGCGAGATTTGCCTTCGCGAGTTTCATTTGGGCGTCAGTGTTTAGGTTATTAAGCATAAGATTTCCTTTCGATAAGTGATAAAGATTCTGTCTGGGCCAGGGCCCGGGCAGTACTCATTTCTCGTGGACATACAGACCAGGCGCGTCAGTTAGCGGTGGCTGGCCAGGCGAAGTGCACGCCCATCTTGGGGGTGGAATGGGTGCGCCGGAGTGTTCTGCAAGCCATGTGGACCAGGTATCCCACCACGACCCGGCAAATCGCGGCGCTTGTTGTTGCCAGCGCTGGGGGCTGATGTAGTGCCCAGCATACGGGCGGGTGAGCACTTGAAACGACCGATCCTTTCGGCCTGGCGAATTGATGATTCCCGCGTTATGGCCGCCACTGGTCAGCACGAAGGTGATCTCAGCGGGGGTGAGGTAGTGGATCTTGTAAACCGATGTCCAGGGCGCCACGTGGTCCGCCTGGGTCGCCACTGAAAATAATGGGGTTTGAATATTAAACAGTGTGACCGGCTCACCGCGTACGCTGTAGCGGCTCTCACTGAGGGAATTGTTGAGAAAGAGCTCGCGTAAGTAACGGCCATGCATGCGTGCAGGCATGCGGGTACTGTCGGCGTTCCACGCCATAAGATCGGTGGGTGGCGTGCGTTGCCCCATCAGGTATTCATTAATAAGGCGTGACCACATCAGATCGTTGGAGCGAAGCATCTGAAAGGCGCCTGCCATCTGACCGGCTGTAAGGTAGCCGGTGTCGTGCATCTGTGCCTCTAGAAGGCTGACTTCCGCTTCATCGATAAAGAGTGCGAGTTCCCCCGATTCACGAAAGTCCACCTGTGTGGTGAATAAGGAAATGGTTTTAAGGCGTTGGTCGTGGTCCCGTGCCATCGCGGCAGCAGCGATGGCTAGGAGTGTCCCACCCAAGCAATACCCTACGGAATGCACTGGGATTCCGGGGCGAACCTGTCCAATGGCGTCGAGAGCAGTGAAAAACCCTGACTGAAGGTAGTCTTCGATATCAAGATCCCGCTCTGACCAGCTCGGATTTTTCCAGGAGATGCAAAAAACTGTAAAGCCTTGATCGACCAAAAATCGAACCAAGGAGTTTTGGGGTGAAAGGTCCAAGATGTAGTACTTCATGATCCAGGCCGGCACAATCAGAATGGGCTCGGGTCGGACAGTGTCAGAGCCCGGCGCATACTGAATCAGTTCCATCACGCGATTGCGTACCACGATCTTGCCAGGTGTGATTGCAACGTCTTTCCCAGGACGAAACGCCTGGGAGAGTGTCGATGGTTGCCGGGTCAGCTGCCGCTCATAGTCCTCGAGAAGATTTAATGATCCCTGCAACAGATTCCAGCCGCCGGTTTCAAAACAACGTCTGAGTACCAAAGGGTTGGTGGCGATAAAGTTGCCTGGAGAGATCACGTCAAGCGTCTGTCGGGCAATGAAGCGAACAATATCTTCGTGGTGTTGATCGACGCCTGCAACGCCAGTCGTGGCGTGATGCCAGAGTTCATCGGTGAGTAGAAATGCCTGGTGATAGATATTAAAAGGCCATTTATGCCAGTCGTCAGAGGCGAAGCGCTTATCGAAACTCGGGGGGATGACACACTCTGAGGGCCGTTGGGCATCCGGGTTGCGCATGATGTCGCGCACATAGCATTGCAGGCGTAACCCCTGATCAATGGCTCGCTGAGCAAGCTCTAGGCATTTACCGGGCGAGATCGCAAGCTGCATCCACCAATCCGTGATGGCCAGCGTGACGGATGTCGGTGAAATGGAAAAATACCGCTCCGCGACGGCGGCATGAACACGATGGTCAAGCGGGTTTACTCGAGAGAGATCGCCGGCCATGTGTGGCGCTGCTCCAGGGTGAGATCCAGAATAATTGGGCATTGCCACCGCGGAAACCGCCGTTTTAATTCAGCAATTGCGTGCGACGAATGATCGTGGGCGCATCCGTTGGGATAGGGTACTTCTACCTGTTGTACCGAGCGCTCGTCGATATTGCCCCGAGGAGAGTACTCGCAAAGAATGTAAATAATCTGCTGTGCCATGTTTCATAAAACGTTAGGAAAGCAGCGCAATTTAATCGTGCTAGCGACTACGTCGCCAATTCGGATGTGGCTTTGATGTGGCGATAAATATGAGAGACCGATTACACGCGATATGTGCCCTCAAAAACGTTGCCAATCGCTACTGTATGACGCACGTATCCGTGCGACCAAAGGAGGCCCGCGTGTTTAAGCATCTGTTAGTACCTATAGACGAGTTTTCTGTAGAAGACGATGATTTCTCGCATCTGCGCAATCTTGCGCTTGCGGACGATGCGCGCGTTACGCTCGTGCATATTTCCGATCCACTTCCGCCGACGTTTTATCTGCAAAACGGATACGGAGGTGATTACATTACGGTGGTGGATCATAAAAAAGCGTGCGCATCCTACGCAAAACGCTTATTTAAGAAAGCCGAGCAAAAAATTGGCTCTCTTGTTCGAGTAGATACCTTGCATATCTTTAATGCCGATGTCGCTGCCGGCATACTTGATGCGACAAAAACGGCAGGTGCAGACGGCATCATGATGGTCTCGCACAAACGGTCGGGTTTGGCCAGCGCCGTAATGGGCAGCGAAACCCGGGATGTGATGCGAAAAGCAGCCGTTCCTTTGGTGGTGCTGTAGATGGCGAGAACACGGAGAACGCGATGAGCAGCCGACATGATATTTGCTTCCATAATATGGAGCCATCGCCCGCGCTTCGTCAGAAGGCCGAAGAATATGTGAAGCGGCTTGAAAAAGTTACGGATCGAATCACAAGCTGCCGTGTAGTGATTGATCTTGATACCAAGCACCAGCACAAGGGTCGGTTGTACGGGGTGGGTATAGACCTCCGTATGCCCGGCCTGGAGTTGGTGGTTAATCGTGTAGAGGATGTAGACGTGTACATTGCCTTGCATCAGGCGTTTTCAGCGATGCGCCGTCGGCTAGAAAATGCTGCGTCACGTCGAGAGCCTGCCAATCAAACGCCGCAAGGGGTGGGGCGATAGTTCACGAGTGAAGCGATCTATACTTGGTCCTTGTTTAAGTACAGGCCAAGTTAATGTCTTCACCCGCCTTTTCCATTCGCCGTTGGATTCTTGAGTACAAGGTCATAGCGCGTTATCGCTGGCAATGGATGTTTGCATTGCTATTTCTGGTATTGGCGGCTGCGGCGACTCTGGCGGTACCGCTTGCGTTTCGTGACCTTGTCGATGCGGGGTTGGATAGCCCCGCCATTGATCAGAAATTTTTGAACTTGCTGGCGCTGGCCACAGTGCTTGCCGTGGTAACCGCCTCGCGTTTTTACCTGATGTCATGGCTTGGCGAGCGGGTGGTTGCCGACATTCGAGGCCGGGTGTTTGACAATGTCTTGCGTCAAAGCCCAAGCTATTTTGAGACCTTGCAAACCGGCGAGGTTTTATCACGTCTGACCAGCGACACCACATTGGTCCAGACCCTGATCGGCACCAGTGTCTCGATGGCACTTCGGTCGGTGGTGATGTTTCTTGGCGGCATGATCATGATGCTGGTGACCAGTCCGTGGCTGGCGGGGTTGATGGTCTTCTTGCTGTTGCTGGTTGTACTGCCGATCTGGGCACTGGGCCGGCGTGTACGGAAAATGTCACGCAGCAGCCAAGACAAGGTCGCAGATACCAGCGCCCTCGCCGGCGAAGTACTCAACGCGATGTCGACCGTGCAGGCATTTGGCCGTGAGCCCTATGAGCGCTCGCGGTTTCATGCCGCAGTGGAAGGGGCGTTCGCTGAAGCCCGAAGGCGCATTCGTTTACGTTCATTGTTAACCGTGGTCGCGATCCTCATGGCGTTTTCAGTCATTGTGGTGGTGCTATGGATTGGTGCCCGGCAGGTGGGGGCGGGAGCGATGTCTCTTGGGGAGCTGACACAGTTTGTGATGTACGCCGTGTTGGTGGCCGGTGCGATCGGCGCGTTATCCGAAGTATTGGGCGATGTTCAGCGGGCAGCGGGGGCGACAGAGCGGCTGGTGGAGCTGATGCAGGCCACACCTGCAATCGCCTCGGCGAATACTGGGGATGTTCAGAAGGTACTCGGGGCTTTAGGCGTGTTGGCAGTCGATGGAACGGCCGATGGCTTTTCGGCGACGACCGGCACAGCGATTGAATTTCGCGGTCTTACATTTTCATACCCATCACGTCAAGACACCAAGGCATTGGATGCCCTTACGTTCGCTGTACCGGTCGGTGGCCGTTACGCCTTGGTGGGGCCATCAGGTGCAGGTAAGACAACGCTTTTTTCGTTGCTGCTGCGGTTTTACGAAGGTCAATCGGGGGCTTTGGAGGTCTTTGGTCGTGACGTGCGCGATTGGCCGGTGGATGCGTTACGTGCGCAGATCGGTATCGTGCCTCAGGAGCCCG
>JACCDL010443564.1_pt1 | contig 10724 bp, 8 predicted proteins | sample 7441931 | NCBI WGS metagenome assembly JACCDL01 (sample SAMN15323437, study PRJNA562643) | freshwater metagenome | isolation source: river surface water | place: USA:Blue River Watershed | collected 2017-08-16 | reverse complement strand
CCTACGGCTGCGATCCCCCCTCCCGTCGGGTCCAAGGATGAAATCCTCATCGGCGTCGACCTGAACCTGCCCCCTCGCCAGCGACTAGCCTTCCTCGACGCGGAGGAAACCCGTTGGAAGGGGCGGATGACCAATCAGCTTCCCGCTGCGGCCAAGGCGAAGTGCGAAGCCGCCCTGCTGGCGATCCGCAGGCTGCGCAACGTCTACCAGTCTCAGCTCTGACGGAGCAGAAGGTGCGCATCCAGCTCCGCTTCCAAACGGAGGCGGAACGCATCCAGGGAGTCGCCGGACCTCAGCCAACCGCCCTCGTAAAGGTCCGCATGACGCAGGTGCAGGATGCCATAGCCGGCCCGACCCAGCACGGCCACCCGCTCACGCTGCAAAGAGGGGTAATGCTTGGTGAGCGAGTACCCCGGAGCGCCATCGAGTTCGACGTGCACGCCCTTGCCGCCGACGTGATTGATGACGACGAAATCCATCGCATCCTGACCGCAGGCCTTGACCCCGGCATGCAAGGTGAAACCTGCGCCGCCGACACGCGCCGACCTGCCCTGCGCATACCGCTGTAGTTCCGACGACAGGAGCTTCCTGGCCTCACCGACGATTTTCTCGGGCTTGAAGGCCGGCAGGGAAAACGCGCCCTGCGTCGAGTCGCTCAGGTTCAGGTAACGCTTGAGTCGCTCCGCGGTCCTTGGCTCCTCTCCCAGGATGGCGATCGTGAACAATCGCGCGCGGCTGGTCGCCACGTTGAAACGGTTGGCGTTCTCGTAGTGCGCCTTTGCGTAACGCGTTCCGGCCCCCAGGCCGAAAGTCAGCAGGATGACGTCTCGTTCATTGCCTTGCAGTTCCTCCGGGGTGCCGACGATGAGATCCAAGGACTTGAAACGTCCCATGGTCTGCTCGCGAATCTCCAACGTCTGGTCGCGCGTGAAGGAAACGACTCCGACGGAGTGAGGCTTGGCGGGTGACGATTGACCCTCGAGCACGCCCCCGAGCTGAAAGGCCGAACCATCCTCGATGGCCTTCAGGATCTCCAGGACCTTGTTCACTTCGGCGTCCACGATTCCTTGGTTACCACGGCGGGCTCCGCCGGTGATGATGGCGCGGAACGCACCCTTGCCGAGGTTGCGTGCCGTTTCGGTCATGACCTTGAGACCGCCGCCGTCGGAGTAGAACTCCTCGCTGGTGAAGGCCGCCAAGGTGGGGCGGGAACGGAAATGCTCGTCCAGCATCACCTGGGGAAGCTGGGCCGAATAAGGGCTGCGCAGGACGAGGTCCAAGATCGAATGTTCGGTGACCAGGATGCTGCGGGTCTTGGCCGTCTCATAGGCCACGCCCGAACAGTGACGCTCCCAGGCGAGCCTTTCGAAGTTCCGGTTCAAGGCGAACAAGCCGGCCGCTCCCAAACCTAGCTGCCGGTCGTCGCCGACGACGCAGAAACGGGTTCCTCGATAGAAAGCGGGGATCAGTTCGGCGATGTTCACCTGGCTCGCCTCGTCCACCACCACGAGGTCGAACAGGCCGAGCTCGAAAGGAAACACCGCGCTGAGGTCCTTGATTTCGGCCGCCCACAAAGGCGCCGCGGTGAGGGCGTTGGCGACCTTGGTCGTGGCGAAGATCGACTTGAGCCGCGATGGCTTGCGGAAGAAGAAGACCTGCTTGAAACGCTGCAGGTCGGCAAGATGCTCGGAAGCCTTGGCGAGGCGGATCATCTCGAGCTGCGCCTTGATCAATTGCCCGCAGAGCGATTCGTGCTCGCGACGCTTGGTCTCGATGAGCTTGCGGATTTCCCCGACCTGCCTGTCCAGACGCCCCTCCATCCGGGCGAGCTGATGGGCGGCCCGCAAGGCCTTCACGTAGGCGTCCAGACGACGGAGCATTTCGACCGGACGATCGACGGTCCGCAGCCAGCCCGCCCCTAGTTCATTGGCGGTGAAGCCGAGCAGCGCGCGTACTCGCAATGCCTTGGTCCGCGGCAATCCCAACCCGGAAGCCCTCGCCTGCTCGACGGTCCGGGCGCAGGTCTCGACGGCCTTCACGAAGGCCTCATCCACGACCAGCCGCCCCTGCAGGCCGGTCGCCTGAAGGTCCGCCAATCGGTAGTTGTCGACGTAATATTCCCTGGCCCGGCACAGGGCGGTCAGGGCTTCCTCCGCCAAGGTGGCCCCGCCGAGATACATCTCTACGGCGTCCTCCTGCGCATAGATCTCCGCGAGCTTCTGCTGGATCTGCTGGCGAAAGGATTCGACCCTCCGTTTCAATTCCTGGAAATCCCCGGGAGCGTTGACGTTGTCCGCGCGGGAGATGAGGTCTTCGAGGCGGGCCTTCTGCTGCTTGCGTCCTTCGGCATCTCCGACGGCGAGCGACAACGAGCCCGGACCAAGGAGTTTATCTACCTTCTCGCGGACGACATCCAAGGCCGCCTTCTTGTTCGAGACGAGCAGGACCTTCTTCCCGAGCAAGACCGCGGAAAGGAGCATGGCGGTGATGGTGTGGGATTTGCCCGTACCCGGAGGGCCTTGCACATAGCTGATGTCCGAAGCCCATGCGTCGGCGATGGCCTGCTTCTGCGGCTCCGAAAGGGAAAGAGGAATCAACGGGATCAGGCCTTCGTGGATTGACCGGCGCAGCCCTTCGTCACGCCCTAGGTCGATGCGCGACTGCTCGATGGAGGAAGTCAGCAGTTTGGCCAGGACAGGATTCTCGACGCCATCCCCTCCATGCTCCCCTTCCGTCTGCTTGATGAGCTTGGTCAGGGCCTGGTAAGTGGTCACCTCGGAAGGACGCACCGAGATGAACATGTATTGGCAGTTGATGGCCTCCCCATCGACTGAGGCGGCCTGTTGCGTCAGCGCCGAGGGGGACGGACAGGCCTTTTCGGTCAGCTTGAACTGGGCGAGAACAGGAATCTGGGCCGCCAGCAGTCCGTACACCGCCCGGACCAAGGAAGCCGGATCTCCGGGTAAACCGTTGGCCGTGGCGGCCTCCACATAGGCCTCGGCCTCGGCGATGGCACGTAGAAGCTCCTGCGTGAAAAGGACCGTATGCTCGGCGGGAGCCGCGCCGTCGGCCACGGAGTCGGCCCCGGGAATCAACAACGCCAGCAGGTCATAATTGATCAGGGTGTCTTCATTCTCGAACTCGAGGTCGGCCGCGGCGTCCCCCTCCGGCTCCATGTCCACCGGCATGATGATCAGCGGTCCGGCGATCGTCCGGGCTCGTCCTTCGATCGTCACTTTTCCGGCGATCAGTCCGTAGCCGACGTAGACCCCCTGGTTCTCATCGGTCTCGATGCGTTGGCGTGCCTGGGCCAGCCATGTCGGCCGGCTCAAGCCAGCGTAAGCGCCAGGCCCGTCGCCGTGGAGAGAAGGGATGCCTCCGGCGGCCGGACGGCTGAGGCATGCCTCGAAACCGCCTCGGAAAGCGATCTTGCGGGACATGTCCCGGAGGTAGCCTAGGTAGTCGCTGACGCGCATGCCCGGCCGCTCAGAGCTTGGTCGATTCGATCAAGGCCGCACGCAGGTCGGCGATCGCGCCGGCAAGCTGATCGGTGGCCTTCGAATTGGCCTCGATGGCCGCATGCTGGGAACGCAGCAGGACGTCCAAGGCCTGCTGGGCCTTGGCCTCCGCTTCCATCAGACGTTGCAGCCGCTGGTCGAGTTTTTCGGCGGAAACCTTGACGTGTTCACGCAGGGCCGCGGCGGCCTCATCCTGTCGCTTGGCGGCGCTTTCGGCCTGGGTGGCGAACTGGTCGACACGGCGGAACAAGAGGATGATCCCGACGACGACGGCCAGGAAGAATGCAAGCAGGACGTAAAGCTGGGGGGTCATGCGCGGAACCTAGATCAGCCCGTGCCTGCATCAAGGTTTTTCCCTATTTTAAAGCCAATAGAGCGTCTTCGCAGGCTCTTTGCACTTGTTCCGGGAAGACGTGAATCTTATTCCGTCTTATGGCAAATATCGTCGGCATCGACCTAGGCACGAGCACCACCCTGGTGGCGCGCTTCAACGACACGGGTACGGCGGAAAGCACCAACAACGTCGACGGCGACCAGCTGACGCCCTCCGTGATCCACGTCGAACCGGACGGCGTCATCGTCTGCGGCAAGGAGGCCAAGAAGCTCGTCGGACTCGGCCACGACAACGTCTTCGCCGAGTTCAAGCGCGAGATGGGCAGCGGCCAGTCCTGGCAGGTGAATGGCCGGTCGATCACGCCCGAGGATCTCAGCGGCTACCTGCTCAAGCAGGTGATGTCCGACTACGTCCAGCAGTTCGGCCAACCGGATACGACCGTCATCAGCTGGCCGGCCAACTTCACTGACCGACAGAAGGTGGCCACCCAGGAGGCTGCCCGCCGGGCGGGGCTCAACGTCCAGTTCTTCATCAACGAACCGACCGCTGCGGCCCTCTACTACACGCTCAGCCTCAAGCTCAACGGGATCTTCCTGGTCTACGACATGGGCGGCGGCACTTTTGACGTCACGGTCGTGGAGGTCAAAGGGCACGATGTCCGCGTGATCTTCTCCGAAGGGGTGGCTCGGCTCGGCGGCGCCGACATGGATGCCGCCATGCTCGGCATCATCGCCAGGAAGTTCAAGGCCCAGACCGGCGGCGACTTCGACCGGGTGGACTGCAGTTTCACCCAGCTCGACGTGGAATCGCCGAAGCATTCCCTCAGCACCCGTGATTCCACCGACATCCGCGTGGTCTCCATCCTGCACGGCGCGGTCAAGCTCACGATCACCCGGACAGAGTTCGAAGAGGCCATCCGCCCGCTCATCCAACAAGCGGAAAAGGCCTGCCTGGACATGCTGGCAGCCAACAGCATCGAGCGCTCCTCCCTGCGCGAGGTCTTCATGGTCGGGGGCACCTCGCGCATCCCTGCCCTGCAGGCAAGCGTCGAGCAGCTCTTCGGCCGTAAGCCGATCATCCGCGAGCCCGACCATGCCGTCGCCCGCGGAGTGGCCATCTACGCCGCGATCAAGACGGATCCTTCCAAGCTGACCCAGCTTCAGCGGAAGGCCATCGGCACGGTGAAGGTCATCGACATCACTCCGCACTATTTCGGCATCGGCCTCCACGAGCCGTATTCCGTGACTTCCACCTTCAATCGCGTGCTCATCGACAAGGGCCTGCCCGTCCCCTACTCGACGGTCCGCCGCTTCCACACGAGCGAAGGCGAGAACAAGACCGGCATCCAGCTCATCATCACGCAGTCGCCCCGCTCCGAGCGCGACATCACCAAGGTCAAGATCCTGCACAACAAATACGTGCCCATCAACCCGCGAGGCCACGCCGGAGAACCCATCGAAGTGACCTTCTCCTACGACGCCAACGGCATGATGGAATGCGTCCTGCACGAGATCGGCACCGGCAAGAAGACGCAGCTCAACCTGCAGGCTGATTGAGCCATGCGCGAGATCGAACCAGACGATCGCCGGGCCAACATCATCGGCATAGACCTAGGGATGACCGAAGTTAGGGTGGCCCGATTTAACGAGGCCGGGGTGCCTGAGATTACCAATAACTACGAAGGTAGCGATATCACACCCGCGGTTGTTCATATCGATGACATGGGAAAAGTCATCATCGGCTCCGAAGCTAAAAGATACCTAGGCACCGCGATCACAGATGTATTCGCCGAATTCAAACGGGAAATGGGCTCCGAGAGAACATGGAATGTCGGCCCCCATGCGGTGACGCCGACCGAACTAACCGCCCTTGTGCTCAAGAAGGTCGTCTCAGATTACGTACAGCAATTCGGCCAACCCACCCACGTGGCGATAACCTGGCCCGCAAACTTTCGCGACGAGCAGCGAAAGGCCACCAAAGAGGCTGCCGAGAGAGCCGGCATCAAGGTGGATTACTTCATCGATGAACCGACGGCCGCAGCCCTTTACTGCGCCACTGAACGACCCATTAACGGAAAGTTCATTATTTACGATATCGGCGCAACCAGCCTCGAGGTAACCATGGTGGAATCGGCCGGAAATACGATCGGAGCCCTCTCCCAAGAAGGCGTCCAGCAGCTAGGCGAAAAGGATTTTCATAACGCGTTCCGCAAGATCATCGCCGACAAGTTCAGGCAGGTTACCGGCGTCGATTTCGACGCCGTCGACTGCAACTTCGACAAACTGGCCGTCGAAAACAGCGTCAGCTCACTCTGCATGCGGTCAAACGTTCAACTACGGCTGATATCTGGCAGATGCGGCCCAGTGCTCATCGATGTCACAAGACGGGAATTCGATTCATGCATAAATCACCTGGTCCTACAAGGTGAGCTAGCATGCGATAATGTCTTAAAATGCGGTACCAATAACGCCACACGACATGTCAAGAAATCCGAAATCCGCGAGATATTCATGATCGGACGCGCCGCCCGATTCCCGGCGCTCCAAACATCCGTCGAACGAATCTTCGGAAAAAAGCCTAAGATCAAGAACCCCGACCAAGCCGTCGCGCTAGGCGCGGCCATTTACGCCGCCCATAAAGCAGGCGGAGGAACACTCAGGACGACGCAAGCCGTACCAGCCAACCAAATAGAAGTCACGCTCCTCGCTCCTCATTATTTCGGCCTTATCTACACGAACTGGCTTACCGGGGAGTCCACCAACGTCACCATCATCAGGAAAGGCGAAAAACTCCCGTTCAGAAGAACCTTCAAGATCAAGGCGGATGCCAGGGGCTACTCCCCCACGATCAGCCTGACCCAGTCAGCCATCGAAGAAGCCAACCCCGAATACGTGACGACGATCTGGAGCGGAGAACTACAATGCAGGACGCCGAACGCGGAGATGCAGCTCGTATTTTACTACGATGAACACGGGATGATGGGTTTCTCCGTCACCGAAACAGCTACGGGGGTATGCACCAAGGTGAACCTCAAGCCAGCCGGCAATGAGCACTGACCGTAAATCACTAGGTTGCGTGGCGATGATCATCGGGCTTCTGATCATCAGCGTCACGCACATGATCAAAACGGATACGCGCAACACCGCGCCTGTCCTCAGCCAACCGGAGACCGGGTTTGTCCGCCGTGATCCACCCACGTCCCGCGATTCAGCCTACAACCGTAATCCGGCCCCCACCCCTGTCCGCCAGGAACCCGTCTACGTCCCGCCCTCACCTCCCCAGCTCACCCGCGACCAGATCCTCGACAGCAATCCGGTCCAGGCTGAGCCGCTCCCGGGGATTCAGGGACAAACGAATCTCATCGGGGCTGACGCAGCCCTCAAACTCATCAATCATCTGCCGACTCCCGCATACGTGAAGGTGCTCAACGGATACGGAGCCACCGTGGCGACGATCTACCTGCGGGTCCAAGAGAGCCATGAACTGGAGCTCCCCTCCGGCAGCTATCTGGTGAAATACGCCACCGGCCCCGCCAATGAATGGCGAGGCCCCGTCTACTATTTCGGATCTTCCAGCAGCTTTCACAAAGGTGACCCCAAGGTCATAGGCACAAACGAAATCCTATCACTGACCTTCTACCAAATCGTCACGAAGGGATATGCCGCCGGCGGCACGCCCAAGATCAGCGCGGAGGAGTTTGAGCGCTAAAAGAATTTCCAGAAATGAAAGAAAAAATCATCCAGTATAAAGGCGCCAACCCACTGATTGGCATACCGGGGTACCTGGCCATCCTCGCATTCGCGATATTCGTTTTGACAATTGCCGCGTCATTATTCCCGGAAAGCGGGAGCGACTGGAGCGGACTATTTCAAACTTTTTTTATATTCGCAGGGTGCATTGCCGCCAACGCCATCACCCTTTCTGTTTTGGACATCTTCAAGGCGGAACCATGCATCATTTACGCAAGCAAAAGGGTCGTCAGAGCGATCGTGATGATCGCCAGCTTTGCCGGCATCAGCCTCCTGCTAATCATCCTCGCATCATTAAAAAACCCGAAAGTTTCGACTACGGCGAGCTCCGCATGCTACGCCCTATCGTTATTCGGAATCATACTCTTACTTGCGCAATTTGTCATTGCGATCTCCCTCGAAGTCACCGCGAAGGCCAAACCTGAACGCACGAAGCTACCCGAATGCTTCATCCTTGGCCACCTCACCGGCACGGTGGCTTGCCTTTGTCTTGGAATCTATCGGCATGCCACCAAAATCTTGAGCGCTGAGATCGGCGAGCCGTTAGTGCTCCTTTTCACCGTAGGAGCGATTTCATTCCTGTGGCTTGAAAACAAAGATGCGGGCATTGCCGACCGTGAAGTAATCCCTCTGAGCACCGCTTCAGTTCTATGGGTTGGGTCGGCTTTGACGGCAAACTATGCCTATGAAACCCTAGCCTCAGTGACGTTCATCTTACCTTACTTGGTCTACTTCCTGCCGCTCATCCTGCTCAACTTCTACTATTACGTCAGCGCCCCAGAAGAGGCCTAAACTGGCTTCATTCAGCGCGGAGGAGTTTGAGCGCTGACCTTGGCCAGGAGCTCCCTGACGAGCTCCTTGATCGCAAAGCTGTTTGGTTCGACGGCCAAGGCGGACTGGGCATACACTAAAGCCAATGGGGCGTTTCCGTCAGCAAGCGCCTGGCGGGCCATGCCCTGGAGACGCGCCCCGGCGTTTGCCTTGGGGACAGGGCGACGATCGGGCGCCAGCCATAAGTCCACCGTATCTGCGCCGAAAAGACCGCCCGCCTTGAAACGGACGAACAGCACCCCTTGGCCTTTTTCTTCATAATACCAGGTCACCTTGTCGCCCTCTTCGTAGACACTCCGCGGATTGCCAAGCAGGGCAGTCACATCCGACTTGGACAGACCCTTGCGGATAAAATCCCAAGGCGAATCCTCGGCCGCCTCGGTCGATCGATTCTTCTCGGGCTTCATCGGGACCGGCACGGCAATCTCTTTGATGACGACCTTCTCGACCGGAACCTCGACGATTTTTTCGACCTCTTTGATCACTTCCTTGATGACGATCTTCTCCACCGGCACCTCCACCCGCCGAGTGACCACCTTCTCCACGGTCTGGATCACCACCTTCTCCACGGTTTCGGGAAAGAGGTACCGGCCGGCAAACGCACCGACGACGCACCAAAGCAGACCCATGGAAAGAAAGAACAGAAAGCCTCCGGCGACGCTTTTCGGCTTGTTCATGGGCAAAGGTGCCGGATCACGCATGGTCAATTCCTAGGGTAAATCAATAAGCAGGCAAACAGATTGGCGCCTGAGGCTTCTCGGCCTAGATTGACGAAGACGTCTCTTGCCGCGCCTTCGTCCAAGCAACGAGAACCTACATCTGAGTTATATAAACGTAAACCGCTCCTAGCGCCTACGCGGTCAGCGCCTGGGTGGAGAATAAGCATCTACCGTCCAAACCACTTCGACGTCGGTGCGGCTCACGCCCATGAACGACACAATCCCGGCAGTAAGCCCCACGGGTCGAGGCAGGAAGCTCACCAAACCCGCCTCAGCACTGCCGACCTTCCCGTAAGTCCACGTGATCCTACCGTTGCTTTCGATATAATCAGGAGGCCCCAACTGCTCCTTCACCTGTTCCATCGTCAGGCCAGCCCGAATGGAGCTCCACGCACGACCGGAGGTCTGCATGGAGCTTGCCTTACTAGATTCCACAGGATTTACCGCCGTTCCGTCAGTATCTCGTCCGACCTTCCGTACGACCTCTACCGGAACCTCTACCCGCTTTTCGATCACACGGTCGACGTATTCGACCACCCTTACGGGCACCTCGACGCGCCTCTCCACCACCCTGTCGACCCCCTTGATTACCTCAACGGGGACCTCTATGCGTTTCTCGACGAACTTGGTCTCGATCTGGACGACGGGAAAGAACGTCGCTCCGGCGAAAGCGCCCAACAAGGCTGAAGCGAAGGCAACCAAAAACATGCGACTACGGGTGCCGACCTGGGGCTGAGATGCTACGGGGATTTCTTGCATGGGTTAATTGCTGCTTACGGCATGGGTGCATGACACCGCCGACCAAGAGGCTGATGATCGACCCCCAGCTTCAGCGCACCACCCATAGGTGACCTCCTTTAAATCGCCGTTCATGACGGGGTTTATGCCGCGAGATGACCCTGGACTCAAAGCCAAATCCTCGCGGGCGCGGATATGGCCTAAAACATGCCTAAAAGATTCTTGAAGGCTATGTTATTAGAATTAAAAACTGCCCGATGGGCTCTTACCTCCTCTGGCTCGGTTCATTCTTTGTCGCCTTGATATGCGCCACGATGGCGTTCGTCCTCAGCCAAGGCCAGCTGCAGGCCTGGCATGTCGGCGTCGTGCTCATCATCTGGATGCTACTGGGAGCCGCCTTATGCTTCCCCGGCGACTTCGCTGAAGACGTCGCCGAAAAAGTCACCTACGTCGAAGTAAAAGGAAATAAGGGCACCCCCGCTTCAGAAAACGGCGCGGAAGAGGCTGCCAAGGCCATCCCCCTCAGCCTCGAAGAATCGGTCGGCGAACTGGCCCGACAACTCTCCCACCGTGAACGTGAGATCACGAAGCTTCAGGAGCGCCTGGCCGCCAAGGAAAACAAGCGCCTGCTGGTGCGCCTCGCCACTATCCAGGACACGGCTTCCTTCACCCTTAAGCTCGTCGCCGAAGGTAAGCTCAATGAAAAGGACGCGCTCGAACAGATCCGAATGGAACTCGCGTCGGCCATGGGGGACATCGGACTGGAAGAGCATCGCATCAAGGTCGGCGACAAGATCAACGCCCTCCCCGCAGGCAGCTTCGCCTTGGTCAAGGT
>JACCDL011307352.1_pt1 | contig 10729 bp, 8 predicted proteins | sample 7441931 | NCBI WGS metagenome assembly JACCDL01 (sample SAMN15323437, study PRJNA562643) | freshwater metagenome | isolation source: river surface water | place: USA:Blue River Watershed | collected 2017-08-16 | reverse complement strand
GCCGGTCGTAAGCCTTAAGCGATCCGTCGACTTCTTCACAGAACTGGGCTTTAAGTTCAATGCCCAATTCACGGATGAAACATCGACCTGCATGATCGTCAACGAGAGCGTTTATGTCATGCTCATCGAGCACGCGAAGTTCTCGGCCTTCATTGACAAGCCAATCGCGCCATCAACCTCAACCGAGGCTATCTTTGCCTTCTCTTGCTCAACCAAGGATGACGTGATTGCCCTAGCCGAGAAAGCCCATTCGCTCGGAGCGCGAAAGATCAACGAGCCCGAAGACATGGGCTTCATGTATAGCTGGGGCTTTGAAGACTTAGACGGCCACCTTTGGGACCTGTTCTACATGAACCCCGAGCACATCCAGGGCTAAAAGATTGTTGGCCATGGATGAGATTGCTCGCGGGCTCTGTGACTCAGTAGCCGAACTTTCGGAGTTCGTGAAGTACACCCGCGAAGTTGACTAGCCGTCGGCGAGCTTAGTGTTGTAAACCTGGATGTCGATGTCGGTCATGAGACTCAGGATAGTTCTTGAGGGGAAAGAAAGCGCCCCAACGTTCGTTCAATTTAGGAATGAAACCGGAGGCTCGAGGCTTGACCTTTAGTAAGCGACAGCGGAGGAAAACCATGAGCAACACATCCAAGAACTTTGATTTGCGTGAAGCCTTTGGCGACCTTTTGAGCCAGGTAAAAGAACGCGCGATGGATTTTGGGCAGCCCAGAAGCGCGGCTCAACCGACTTCGGAAATGATCGAGGTGGCAGTACTAGCCGCCCTCTCTGAAGCGCCAAAGAATGCCACCGAAATATTCTCAAATGTCGGTTTGAGCAGCGCTGGCAGCTGGGTGCCGACCATAGGCAAGATTCACTCAGCTCTGACGGCGCTCACCGAAGGCAAGAAAGTTTCTGCGAAAACCGATGGCGACCGCAAGGTCTACACAATCACCAAGGCCGGCAAAGCTGCCCTGAAAGAGGCTGCCGCTAAGCCAGTAAACGAAAGCGCATCGGCTCGCCCGAGCATGCCGAACATGAACCTGCTCAACTGCGATGCAACCTTCTTGAAGAGTGCGACGAAACTCGGCCCGGTGATGCTTGACGTCGCCCAGACCGGAACACCCGAGCAGCAGCAAGCAGCCGCGGCCGCGCTCGACGATATGCGTCACAAGCTGCACGGCATCCTTGCTGGCAAATAAGAATTTCTCAGAGTTTCAGTGAGCACCGAAAAGCAAAGCACCGCCCTCAAGGCGCGATATCGTCGCATCTTGCGTTTTGCGTCGCTGGCACTCGCTGAGCTGTGGTGGTTCGAGCTATTCCTGCCGCAAATCGGCTTGGCCAAGCTTGGAGCACGCCACCGCATTCGCCGCCTCAAGCGTTTGGCTCGCAAGTTTCACGACCTGGCTGCTGATCTGGGCGGGTTGATGGTCAAGGTCGGGCAGTTCTTGTCGGCCCGCATGGATGTGTTGCCGGAATCTGTCACCAAAGAACTCGAAGGCCTTCAGGATGAGGTTGCGCCCGAGGCTTTCGAAAAAATTCTCGCTCTGATTGCAAGCGAACTTGACCTCGATCCGGCCGTTGCCTTCGCGAGCATCAATGAAGATCCAATCGCCGCGGCCTCACTCGGACAGGCCTACCGAGCCAAGCTCTCCCCTGGCCTGGCTGCCGACCTCGGCTTCGAAGATGTCATCGTCAAGGTCCTTCGCCCAGGCATCGAACAAATTGTTGATGTTGACTTGAGAGCGCTGCGAAAAATTGGCGGTTGGCTTTCGAGAGTCAAACTGGTCTCTCGGAGAACCGATGCGCCAGCGCTCGTCGAGGAATTTGCAAAGACAACGCTCGAAGAGATCGACTATCTACACGAAGCCGAGAATTTAGAGAGATTTGCCGCGAACTTTCAAAGTGATCTTCGCGTGTCGACTCCCAGCGTGGTTTGGGAGCGCAGCGCGAGACGAGTTCTGACCCTGAGCGATGTGTCTGCCATCAAGGTTTCTGATGTTGATTCTCTGATTGCAGCGGGAATCAACCCAAACGTTGTAGCCGCAGAACTTGCCCGAATTACATTCGAGCAATTCTTCGTGACGGGCTTTTTTCACGCAGACCCGCATCCGGGAAATATTTTCGTCACACCGATGCCAGAAGAATCGGGGGTTCAGTTTGCCCTAACCTTCATCGACTTTGGAATGATGGGCCAGGTTGACGAAGCTCTCAGGGCAAACCTGCAGAGGTTCTTATTTGCCGTTGCAGCGAGAGACGCTCGGGGTTGGGTAAACGCCTGCGAACGGCTGGGCGTTCTTTTGCCTTCAGCAGACACTGTCATTCTCGAACGAGCCGTTTCGGAACTCTTCGATCGCTTTGGCGGAGTGGGCGTTGGGGAACTGGTTCAGACCGATCCCAGAGAATTTCGAGAATTTGCTCTGAGGTTTAGCGAACTGGTTCGCACACTGCCGTTTCAACTGCCAAACGACTTTCTGTTCCTAATTCGGGCTCTCTCTTTGATTTCGGGTGTTGCGAGTTCGCTGAACCGAGAGTTCAACATGTGGGATGCAGTTGACCCTTTCGCTCGAAGCCTACTCAACGGCGCCGGCAACGGTGTTGCCAAGAACCTTGGCAAAGAATTGCTCACCTTCGCCAACACCTTGGTGAAGTTGCCGCAGCGTCTAGATGACCTGGCAAGCAGAATCGAGCGAGGCGAAATTGTGATTCGTAATCCCGAGATTGAGAGGCGGTTACGTGTTCTTGATGGCAGCGTGAGAAGAACTACTTCGGCTTTGCTGTTTGCCGGCCTGCTGATTGCGGGAATTGTTCTCGACCAACAGCAGTCAAGTCTTTCTGTGCCCCTGGTTATTGTTTCGGCAGTGCCGTTGATTCATGCCCTCGGGCTCTGGCGCATTCGCTAAGCAGAAAAACTAGGCGCTGGGATAGAGATCCAGAATTACTTGATTTTCGAGCCTGGATCCAACTGAGGTAAATAGCCTCTGGTTGATGTCTGACCTATCTGCCGTTGTGGTCAAGCGAATAGAGGTCCTGAAGTAAACCTCTCCATTTTCAGACACATGGCGCAGCCCACGGGATTCCACTTCAACGAATTCTCCAGAAACAAGCTTGAGCGCATAGTGGGCATCGAGAGAAATGGTTCCATCGGCAAGAATCCACTGCCAGTCTGTTCCCGGCAAAATAACTCCCGAACCAATTTCTCCTGAGACTACTCCCCCGGTAATTGGAACCATTCGGCGGTGCCCAATAGCACCGGAACCGAAATCGATTATGTCGGCCACATCTACTGTGAAAGTGGCAAATGGCTGAGTCATACGCTCCAGGATTCTCGAGTGTTTAGTGCCTGCGGGTTGAACCCGGCGATTTTCTTGTAACGATCTGCTATTTGCTCAAGTTCCTGCGCAGACACGACATCGTGAATGTGGTCAAATCCGTCGGGTGCGCGCTCGTGAGCCAACTGCATGACCAATTCTGGACCCATTCCTCGATTGGCCTCTTGCAAGCCTCGAGTCTTGGGCAAGCGTTCGGCTTCGTAGAACTCCAGGGCCTCATCGACGGGCATGGTGGCCAAGGCAAAAGCTATAGCTCGAGCATCGAGGATGGCTTGCGACGAACCGTTCGAGCCAACCGGGTAGGTTGGGTGCGCGGCATCTCCTAAGAGCGCAGTTCGTCCTTTGATCCAAGTCTGAAGTGGCTCTCTGTCGACTAACGGGTATTCCAACACCTCGGTTGCTGAGTTGATTAATTCAGGAACACTCAGCCAACCCCAATCCCATTCTTCAAACAGGCCTGCGAACCTGGATGTTGGCACTGCCCTATTCCAGTCATTTTGCAAATCAGTTTTCGTGTGATCAATTTGCTCGGCGATCCAGTTAATTTCTTGGAGTCCATCGTCACCAACGGCACCAATTGGATAGGCAACGAATTTTAGATCTCGGTGGCCAGCCATGATCATCGATCTTGAAGTTTTGAATGGTTTAGCTCTGCTGGTGGCCCGCCACAAAATAGCGCCGTTCCAAATTGGTTCGCCTTCTTCTGGGTGCCATGAAGCTCTCACGGCGCTCTTGATGCCATCGGCAGCGATAAAAACGTCTCCCTCAAAGTCGCCGGCGGTTGTCTTTACCAAGACCTTAGATCCAACGGTTTCTTCGCTGATGATTCGGGCATCTGTGACGACAACCGCATTACCTAAGCGGGCTTTAACCTGCTCCAGAAGCATCATCTGAAATCGTCCTCGGTGAACCGAATACTGAGGCCAGTTATAGCCTGCATCGGTTCCGCGAGGTTCCGACCAAATTTCGGCTCCGAAGGCGTTCACATAGGTTAGGTCGGCCGTGCGAACAGCAATTTTGTCTAACTCATCGGCAAGACCAAGTTCGGTCAGCTCCCTTACTGCGTGGGGCAAAACATTGATGCCAACACCCAATGGCTTGATCTCTTTGACCGCTTCGAGCACTTTGATGTCGGTTATCCCGACGGCATGAAGCGCTAATGCAGTTGCCAATCCACCAATGCCAGCACCAGCAATTAAAACTTTCATGAATTAAACCTTAGGTCGCCAAAGGCCTTCTAGCTGCGAAGATAAAAAATACAAATGCCATCGATTTCTCGAGAGCGTCCGCATTGATCTCTAAATGTCAAAGCGATCTGAGTTCATAACCTTCACCCAAGCAGCCACAAAGTCATTCACGAACTTCTGCTTGCTGTCATCCTGAGCATAAACCTCGGAATAGGAACGAAGAATCGAGTTTGAACCAAATACTAGGTCTACGCGCGTTGCTGAGAACTTGACCTGGCCGTTATTGCGGTCACGCATGCGATATAGGTTCTCGCCGGCAGGTTCCCAAACCAGGTTCATGTCCGTCAAATTGACGAAGAAGTCATTGGTCAACTGCCCCTCGCGGTCGGTCAAAACACCGTGCTTGGTGCCACCGTGGTTGGTGCCGAGCACACGCATACCGCCGATCAAAACCGTTGCCTCTGGAGCAGTCAAGCCCATCAATTGAGTGCGGTCAAGCATTAGCTCTTCTGGAGAAACATCGTAGTTTTCTTTCACCCAGTTGCGGTACGCATCGTGAATTGGCTCTAGAGGAGCAAAAGAGGCGATATCGGTGTTCTCTTGGGTTGCATCGCCGCGACCCGGCGCAAACGGAACGGTCACCGGAGTGCCGGCAGCCGCAGCAGCCTGTTCGACGCCCACGTTTCCAGCAAGAACAATGATGTCGGCCAGGCTCGCGCCAACTTCATTCGCGATCGGCTCAAGCGCACCCAAAACCTTGGCCAGACGCTCAGGTTCGTTGCCGACCCAGTTCCTCTGAGGCTCGAGTCGAATTCGCCCACCGTTTGCTCCACCACGAAGGTCTGAACCACGGAAGGTTCTTGCGCTGTCCCAAGCTGTCGATACGAGTTCAGAAATTGAAAGGCCCGTGGCAGCAATCTTGGCTTTTGCCTCGGCCACATCGAAGTTCTTGTTGCCCGCCGGAATTGGGTCTTGCCAGATTAGGTCTTCGGCCGGCACATCTGGGCCGATGTAACGAACCTTCGGACCCATGTCGCGGTGAGTCAATTTGAACCAAGCGCGAGCGAACACCTCTGAGAAGTAGTCGGGGTTGGCATAGAACTTCTCGGAAATCGCTCGATAGACGGGATCTTTGATCATTGCCATGTCGGCATCGGTCATCATCGGCATCAAGCGAATCGACGGGTCTTCAACGTCGACCGGCTTGTCTTCCTCTTTGATGCCGATTGGCTGCCATTGGCTAGCTCCGGCTGGTGACTTGGTTAGCTCCCAGTCGTAGGTGAAAAGCTGATAGAAATAGCCGTTGTCCCACTTGGTTGGGTTTGTTGTCCAGGCGCCTTCGATACCACTTGAAACGGTGTCGCGGCCAACTGAACGAGTGGTGTGGTTCATCCAACCCATGCCAGCTTCAGCGACATCGGCGCCTTCAGGCGAAGGGCCGAGGTTGGCTGGGTTTCCGTTTCCGTGCGCCTTACCAACGGTGTGACCACCGGCAGTCAGCGCAACAGTCTCTTCATCGTTCATGGCCATGCGGGCAAAAGTTTCGCGAATCTGAGCAGCAGTTTTTAGAGGGTCAGACTTTCCGTTTACTCCCTCTGGGTTCACATAAATCAGACCCATGTGGGTTGCTGCTAGAGGGTCTTCGAGGGTTGATGGGTCTTCGAGGTTCTTGTAACGCCCCTCAGAGGGTGCCAAGAACTCGGTCTCAGAACCCCAATAGATGTCGAGTTCTGGGTGCCAGATATCTTCGCGTCCAAAGGCAAAGCCGAAAGTCTTGAGGCCCATCGATTCGTAGGCGATGTTGCCTGCCAAGATCATTAGGTCGGCCCAGCTGATCTTGTTGCCATACTTTTTCTTGATTGGCCAAAGCAGACGGCGCGCCTTGTCAAGGTTTACGTTGTCTGGCCATGAGTTCAATGGCGCAAAGCGCTGGTTGCCGGTGCCAGCACCTCCGCGACCATCAGCGGTTCGGTACGAACCAGCCGAGTGCCACGCCATGCGACTCATCAAACCGCCATAGTGACCCCAGTCGGCTGGCCACCAAGTTTGACTGTCGGTCATCAGAGCATGAAGGTCTTTTTTCAGCTCATCAACGTCGAGATTCTTTAGCTCTTTTCGGTAGTCAAAGTCAGCACCTAGTGGGTTGGTTTTGGTGTCGTGCTGGTTCAAAATCTCAAGCTTCAGCGCATTCGGCCACCAACTTGTCGGTGTCTGCTGTGCGGTTGTGTTTGCACCGTGTTGAACCGGGCACTTTGCTGCTGAATCCATGATTTCTCCGTTGAATTATCTAGTTACTGCGCTCATTACGAGTCTGTGTCATAAACCCACCACTCGGCCAATCTATTCCGACCATGACAGCTAGCGAGCTGGCTGATTAGTTGGCCCGAAGCACCAGCATGAACTGGCCGCCGCCAGGGTTAATCTGGGTTTCAAAGCGCACCCCCGGTGCAAGCCGGCTTAGGCGATCTAACAACCACTCGGATGCCTGGTCTGCGTCGCTCTGGCTTGGGCAGCGAGCAACAACTTCGCGGCCACCCTTTGCCTTGAGGCGCTCAACGGATTCAAAGATCGGCGAGGGGTCGACCACAAACAACTCTGAACCCCAGGGAACCACCGGCGCAATCTTGCCCTTCATGGTGTTGCAGGCGCGGTGCGCCAAGCGCTCAACGGCGGGTGAGCCCTTTTTGCCTTTGGCAGCGGCAAAGTTGTCGATGCTGGGCCCAAGGTCTGAGTTGGTTGAGGCATCCGGGTCAACCGGCGCATCGCAAAGCCAACAACGCCAAGCATCTTGGTCGCCAACTACATTCAAATCGCTCATAAAAGCAGATTACGCTATTAGAAAGTTCACACCCCAGGGAGCAAAAAATGGCGATGTCCGATGCAGAAAAGCAGGCGCTAAAAGAGACCATGGCCGAACGCGCCAAGGCTCGCAAAAAAATGACTCCCGAGCAACTTGAGCAAGAAGTCGTCGACAAAATTGCTGCAATGGCACCGGCAGACCGAGCCCTCGGCGAAAAGGTTCACACGCTGGTGAAAAAGGTTGCTCCAAGCCTTCAGGCCAAGACCTGGTACGGCATGCAGGCATACTGCGATGCCGACGGCAAGACCGTGGTTTTCTTTCAAGATTCGGGCAAGTTCAAAGCCCGCTATTCGACCCTTGGCTTTCAAGACACCGCGAACCTTGATGACGACCTAATGTGGCCAACCTCGTATGCGATCACTGGCTGGAGCGCCAAGATCGAGAAGCAAATCGAAGCCCTGATCAAGCAGGCGATTAGCTAGCTCGCGACCATAAGCGACTAGATACCACTCATCTTGCAAGTGATGGTGGCCAATCGAACCTGCGGTCATAAACTCACCACATGAGATTTGTTGACCTTTCAGTTCACCTCGACAACGAGACTCCGCTAGACCCAGCGTTCTTGCGCCCGAAGATCGAGTACAAAGACCACCAGGGTGGCCTAAAAGACATGTTCAACATGTATGGCATCACCCCCGACCAGTTGCCTGATGGCGAAGGGCTCGCCGCTGAGACCGTAACCATCACAACCCACTCGGGCACCCACATCGATGCGCCTTGGCACTACCACCCGACCATGAACAATGGCGAAAAGGCTTGGACCATTGATGAGGTTCCACTCGATTGGTTCTTTCGCCCGGGCGTAAAGATTGACTTGACTCACCTGCCAAACGGAACCATCGTGAAACCTCACCACATTCAAGAGGCGCTGGCAAAGATCAACTACACCTTGAAGCCATACGACATTTGCCTGTTCCACACCATCGCTTCTTCGGCGTTCGGTCGCGAAGACTTCATCGACACCGGCGTTGGCTTTGGCGAAGAGGTCACCATGTGGCTCACCGACCAGGGCATCAAGGTTGTTGGCACAGACGCATGGGGCTGGGACCTACCGGTTTCGATCAACCGCAAGTTGTTCGAAGAGACCGGCGATGCATCGCTGGTTTGGGATGGCCACAAGGCCGGCCGCCGCGTCGCTTACTGCCAGATCGAGAAGCTTCACAACCTCGAGTCGATTCCTGCCACCGGTTTTACCGTCGCCTGCTTCCCTACCAAGGTTCGTGCGGCCTCTGCCGGCTGGACTCGTGCGGTTGCAATTTTCGAAGACTAGTACCTAGCTAGAGAAGGAACGGGTCGGGCGCTCAGCGTGCGGCCCGTTTTCTTTGCTTGCTCTAGCCGAGGGCCTTTTTGATGCGCTGAACCGAAACCGAGTCGGCAGTGCCAAGCGACTGGGCAAATAGGCTTACTCTAAATTCCTCGAGCAGCCAGCGAGCAGTAATAAGTTTTTGAGGAGCAGTTGACGGCAGCGGCAATGTGCCGCCGGCAAAAACGTATAGCCCAAGTGCTTGATCGAACTCTTGGGCGGCAATTCGGTCACGGCTCGGGTTGTCGACGAGCTTTTCGATGCGCATTTTGATGGCCTGCAAGTAAACGAGGATGCGCCCGAGTCGATCGAGTCCAGAATCGCTAATGAATTTTGGTTTAAGCAGCTCTGCAATGTGAGCTTTTTCGCTCGACAGCACCGACAAAAAGTCGAACCCGTTTACCGAAGAAATTGCCTTGGTTGCTTCGCGTGCTGCACCGGCAATCTTGGTTACCAGTGCGGCAACTTCGAAAGCCTGCTCGACGACGATCGCCGAAACTGCATCGCGGACCTTTTCAAATTCGGTGCGGCTAAATACCAAGCCGTCGGGTTCAATTTTTCTAAGCTCGCGCTCACAAACGGCATCAATCACGTCATCGATGAAAGCACCGAACGAAACGAAGGGCAGCCCCGCAATCGCCAATTTTTCGGGTTGCGAAAGGTGTGATTCCACATATTTGGCCGGGCTGGCAATTGCTGCGCGCACCAGGGCAATCACGCCGCGTATGTGATGCCGTGCCTGCTCAGATTCGGTCGAGAAAATGCGAACGTTCACGCCCTCGCCCGCCTTGCCAACCACCAAAGCCGGAAAAGCCCGCACAATATTCGAGCCATGCTTGCTTTCGATGCCGCGCTCGAGAACATCGAAGTCCCAAGTTGATAGGCCATCGCGTTCAATTGGCGAATTTACCTTTTCAACAACTTGAGCAACTGCACCTCGACCGCTCTCAGCGAGCTTGGTCTGCAGAGCGCCCAAATCGGTTCCCAAACCGAGCGGCCGCCCGGCCGCATCCATGGGCCGATAGGTCATTTTTAGACTGTTCGGCAACTTGCTCAGGTCAAAATCATCTGCAGTCACCTTGGTGCCACTCAATTGCTGCAAAACCTTGGCCAAAACCACCCGGATGTTGCCCTGTGGCTCTGCCGGCATCACGGCGAGCGCCTTTGCTGCCCAGTCGGCCGCTGGCACCACGTTCTTTCGAATTGCCTTCGGCAGACTGCGGATCAGCTCTGTGACAAGCTCGACCCGCATTCCTGGAACCAGCCATTCGAACTCATCTGGATTGACTGCGGCAAGAATCGGCAAGGGAAGGTCAACCGAAACACCGTCGTCGACAGCACTTGGATCGAAGCGATAGCGCAACTTAAGTTGCTGGCCATTGTGCAGCCACTCGGTCGGGTGCTCGTGCTCGTCGGGCGCAGCTATCTGGGCGCCCAGTAAATCTTCGCGAGTCATGGTGAGCAGGTTTGGTGTCTCGTGCTTGGCCTTTTTCCACCATCCCTCAAAGGTTCGGGTAGAGAAAACCTCGGCCGGAATACGAGTCAGATAGAACCGGTAGGCATCCTCTTCGTCGGGCGAATGCTGTGGCTTGCGAGCGCGGTTGGCCTCGGCCTCTAGTTGCTTCATCAACGTGCGGTTAGCTCGATCGAAGGGCAACTTGGCATCCCACTCGCCGCCGACCAGGGCATGACGCACAAAAAGTTCTCGACAAAGTTCGGCATCGATTCGCGAGTATTGCATGCGACGTGACACCACAATTGGCACTCCAAACAGCATCACGCGTTCATAGGCAACAACTGAACCTTGGTTTTTCTCCCAGTGCGGTTCGCTATAGGTTCGCTTGCAAAGGTCGCCGGCCAGCTTTTCGGCCCAAGCTGGGTCGATCGCCGCGTTCATGCGAGCAAACAACCTGCTTGTTTCAACCAACTCGGCACTCATGAGGGCAGCGGGGCCCTTCTTGGCAAGCGTTGACCCGGGAAAAATTACAAACTTCTTGCCATTTGACCCCAGATACTCCCCCGGCCCCTTGGCCTTGGGCGCATCCTTGTTTTTCG
>JACCDL010076712.1_pt1 | contig 10729 bp, 7 predicted proteins | sample 7441931 | NCBI WGS metagenome assembly JACCDL01 (sample SAMN15323437, study PRJNA562643) | freshwater metagenome | isolation source: river surface water | place: USA:Blue River Watershed | collected 2017-08-16 | reverse complement strand
TGGTGTTGGTGTTGGTGTTGGTGTTGGTGTTGGTGTTGGTGTTGGTGTTGGAGCGGGAACAGGTTCAGCTACGGGTGCAAGTACTGGTGCGGGTGCAGGTACTGGTGCGGGTACCGGTGTAGGAATCGGTGCAGGTATCGGTGCTAATTTTGGGGTAGTTGTTGACGATGATGGTGAAGCACCTTTGCTATTGATAGCAACAACTGAAAAAGAGTATGAAGTTCCGGGAGTTAGACCAATAAATTTTGCAGCTTTGGTTTGATCAGGTTTGAATGTTGCTGTGATTTCACCAGGGTTTGATGTAACGAGATAAGAAGTGACTTTTGCGCCGCCATCATCTTTCGGAGGCGATATGTTCAGTGTTGCTGTTCCCAGTAATTCCATTGCAATGGATGTAATCGAAGGTTCAGTAGGTGGACCAAGAGGTCTTTGCCAAAGGGCTGTTGTATATATCTTCGAATTACAGGCACCACTTGTACGAATAATATGTACATTAGATCTCTTACTTAGGCAGGTCCTAGAATCCAATAATTCAGATCCAGGGGTGCCAGATGGTGCAGCTCCTTTTTGATACCAAGTTCTACTTTCATAAATTCGCTCATTACATTTTCCAGATTTGGAAATTATTTGATGGCCGGACTTTAGGCTGGTGCAGATTGTTAAAGTCTTTTGTTCTGGAGGAGCTGAAGCTGTTGCAGGCGTTGGTGAAACCAAAGGGGACGCTACCAACGCACAAAGAAGCAGGCAGGCTAACTTCTTCACTGACTTTTCGCTTTCCCCAGGAAACAGGCCACCCTAAATAGTCGGGCAATCGGGCTCGGATTACTCGACAGGGGTTGGGATTTACAACCTCTTGTGCTGCTATTTTCTTCAAAAACCTAACTGGGTGGCCAGTAACTGTCATTATTGTCATGTGAAAAATGCACGCCTGATAATGGTTGAAGATGATCCCTTTACGCGTGCAACTTTGGGTGATGCCCTTGCGATGCATGGCTTTGATATTCGAGCACGAGTTGGAACTGCGTTTGAGGCCATAGAAGCTCAGCGTCTTCATGATCCTCAGGTGGCGTTGTTAGATCTTGATCTTGGTGTTGGTGCATCTGGAATTGATGTTGCAATTGCCTTGAGGGAGCAGAACCCAAAAATCGGAATAGTTTTTCTTACAACTTATAAGGATCCTCGATTAATTAATTCAAATATGCCAAGTTTGCCAGAGGGCGCGATTTTCCTAAATAAGCTTGAAATGAATTCAACAGCAAAGATTGCTATCCAGATTTCTCTGGCAATTGTGAAGCCTCTTGCAAAACGTGCTTTGCCATGGGTTCGCCGTGGACCGCTCAGTTCTATGTCTGCGATTCAAATCGAAATCTTAAAGGATGTTGCAGCTGGTTTAAGTACTTCTGAAATTGCCCGTAAGCGTGGAGTTACTGAACAGGCAATTGATAAGTCAATCAATAGAATTTCAAAGAATCTGGGTATTCCTAAGTCAGCAGATTCAAATCTTCGAGTACAGATAGTTCGGGCCTACTTTAAAAATAAAGGCCAAGGTCTTTGAGTGAAGAGAACCCCGTGGCTCTCATGGAGGTTGTACTTCTTAACTATTCCTATTGATGTAATCGTTTTACTGCTATCGAGCGATCATGCGAGTACAGGGTCCAGTGATTTCTCACGTTGGGCCATTCTTTCACTTATCGCCCATGGGTCGATAGCTCCAGTTGTCGCGCTAGCTCTTTTCTTTACCTCAAAGTTCCAAAATTGGAAATTTGATTTGATGGCGCTAATCATTATTGGAATTTTCCGTGGAGTCGCTATAGATGTTGGCTTTGTAATTCTGGATCTAGAGCCAACGGTCTCATTTTGGTACAAGGTGTTTAACTCTGCTATTTCCCTGCCCTTGTGGTTTATCGGAATTGCCGTTTTTGTAGAATCGCGCCGTCAATTTCAAAAGGAATTTGAGGCACTTTTCCTGCGTTCTGTCCGAAAGGAGCAGACATCAGTGGTTCTGGAGAACCTGAATCCAGTGGTGGATGATGGAGAACTGATCCAGCATCTTCAGGCTGTTGCCTCAGGGTTGGCATACGAAATAGAAGGAGTCTTAAGCCAACCAGCATCGCAAGTGGATTATGCGAAGCAAACGAGCAAGATCCAAGATCTCATCAACAGTGAGTTACGGCCTGCTAGCGCAAAATTATGGAATGGCTCCACTCTAACTGCGCCAAAACTTTCTATTCCGACTTTAGCAAGAATCTCTCTTCTCGACCAAAAGTTGAAGGTATTCACTGCATCCCTGTTATTTGCTCCGTACATCTTTATTGGACTTAATGGCACCTTAGGCTGGCGGTTGGCTGCAATTGAAACTCTTTTAGCCACAAGCCTTAATATTCTAGTTTTCTTGGTTTGTGAAGCACTTTTTAAGGATGGGCTCCTTAATCGAAGGTTTACAAACGTAGCAATTATGGGATTAAGTTACGTAATACCTTTCATGGCGATCGTGTTTCTTCTCCCTTCTAGTATGTTTTGGACAGATAGTGTCGCAACCATATTTTTCTATCAGCTTTTCTTGACCGCTAGTCACATCTTGATTCTTCTGGGCTTGAATCTCTACAAATTGTTGGGGCAACAAAGAGCAGCCGTGCTTCAGAGTTTTGAGCAAATCATTAAAAATGGTGACGTGCTTCCTATTTCAAGTGATGATTTGAATGCCGTTAGAGATATTGATCTTGCCCGATATTTACATGGCGAGTTGCAGGCTGGATTGATTGCAACAAGTTTGCTTCTACAACGTGCTTCAAAAACGGGAGATACGGATCTTGCTCGTCACGCTCTCAGAAGCGCGGCAAATATCCTTCGCCAAGATCATGCGCGAATTTCGCAATCGAGAATTTCTTCTCCGCAGGCCAGATTAGAGAAGATATCAACTGGCTGGAGAGGAATAGCTGAGGTAAGAATCGATCTAGGTTGGATTGATCACCTAGAAACTTCGGTACAAAATGATGTGATCGCATTAATTGACGAGGGAGTTTCCAATGCGATTCGTCATGCCAAGGCAAGCGTGATTTCGGTTAATGGCACCCGTGAAGAAGGCGTTGTCCACCTTGAAATTCGTTCTGATGGTTCGGGTATGACAGAACAAACTCCAGGTTTAGGAACTAAGTTGTTTAATGAATTAACTAGTTCCCATGCATATTCAAGGCAAGGCGAATTAAATCTTCTAAATTTTACGGTTCGCTCTGCCTCAATTCAGTAAAGAACTACTTTGAATAAACCTCTACTCGTCGATTCTTGGCCAAATCAGCAGCTGAATTTCCACCTGCAACTGGTTTTCTAGATGCATACCAACCAACAGTTATCTTCTTGCCCTTAAGTAATGGACGAAGGTAGTTAGCAACCGCTTTGGCACGGTTCTGAGATAGAACGGTGTTGTTTACTCCTCCACGACTATCTGTGTGGCCATATACAAGGATGCTCTTTGCATCACTTGCATTGATCTTCAGAGCGATCGCTTTCAAAGTTATTTTTGTTGCATCATTTAATGAGTAGGAACCCGTTGCCATGTAAACAGTTCCTACCTTGACCATCTGCGCAGTCGGTTGTGGATTGTTTGTAACAACAGGTGTTGGTGTGGGGGTCGGAGTCGGCTTAGGGGTTGGAGTAGGCGTTGGCGTGGGAGTAACAACCGCTTTTACCGGTGTTGGATAAATCGAGATACCTGAAGCTTCAAGTGACTCTAAGTAGTTCTTTTGCGCTAAATCTCGTGCAAGAGCACGGTTTGTTGATGCATCTGCAAGCTCTTTCTTCCAAAGTTCAGAGGCAGACTTATATGCCTTTTGGTAATTTGATGAGGCAGCCGAAACCTCTCGCGAAGTTTTGCTAGCTAGAACAGCAGCCGATCTCACCGCAGCCAACCTTACAAACTCGCTATCTTTCTTTGCATAGGCATCTTCACGATCCTTGTAGTACTTAACATCGGCAGCCTCTATCGCGCTCTTTCTTACTGATGCAAAAGTACTGATATCTGCTGAGTTAAGTGAGTACGAAGTGGTCACCAGATTTTCCTGCCCAACATCTACTTGGCAGGTCAATGTCGATTCTAGATAGGTATCACTCTTAGTAAAGAGAACCTTGTCTAGAGCGCTCTTTATCGAATCAATTACTGTGCCATTTGAAAGTAATGAGAAAACCTGAGTAGTTAGCTTTGGAGTTTCCTCTGTGTGACCTTCTCGTAGGAATACATACTTGCCAACTTTGCAGTAGTAACCCTTGTCATCACGAGAGATCTTTGGATTTGCAATCGTTTTCAAAACGGAAGGTGGTGGACCGACTGGTACGACAGGTGTCGGAACTACTACAGGAGCTGGTGCAACTGGAATTGCGGTCCATTGCGCAGTCAATGTGACGTTACTTGTGCCAACTGTGTAACTTGCGCCTGGTTGGTAAGTTGTTGTTCCATCGTTCCAGCCTGCAAAAGTAAATCCAGATCTAGATATCCCCGAATCTGTGTCAATAATTATCTCTGAACCTTCAGAGTAGGACGCAGGTTCTGTTGCAGGTGTTCCACTTCCCAATCCTTGAGAGTAAGTAACTGTATATAACGCACTCCATTGCGCCGTCAGTGTGATGTTGCTTGCTTGAACTGTGAAATCAGAATCAGGAAGGAATGTGAAAGTGCCATCGTTCCAGCCAGTGAATTCAAATCCAGCTTTAGTCGCTGCGGCTGCAACTGTGAAACTCTGACCTTCTCGAAGCGCACTTTGAATAGGGGCTGTCGATCCGGTGGAAACATATGTAATTGTGTAGGTGATTGGTGTCCAGGTCGCAGTAAAAATGTAGTTGGTAGAGGTAACTGATGTTTGAACTCCGACAACCCCACTACTTGTGTCAACGACAGCTGCACCAGATTGATCTTTCCAAGCATCAAATGTGTAGCCGGCCCGAGTTGGCGCAGCGTTCAAGGTTATTGACTGTGCATCGCTACATCTTTTTGTACTGACATTGCATTCAGAATCATTAACGGTGTCACTGCCCGAGAAACTTCCGCCATTAACTACATAGGTGACCTCATAGAGTTGAACCCATACGGCGGTATAAGCCAAGTTGACTGTGCCAACAGTGATTGGATCACCAGCTTTGTAAATGATGCTTCCACTCCGCCAGCCTGCAAATTGGTATGTGGTATCCCCAGATGCGTTTCTAGTTATAGCATTTGCAAGATTAAATGTCTGCCCTGTTGTAAGTGAAGCTTGAGTTGGTGTTGTGTTACCACTATTTGGGTTGTAAGTAATTGTGTATTGAACTGCAGCTCCTGCGCTTACTGTAGTTGTTAACGTTGCACCGATAGCGCTAGATGATTCACCAGGTCTGCCACCAAACTCAATTAGATATGAGTACGCAACGCTACAAGGACGATCGTTCCAAACGCCCCTGGCTCCCCAATTGGTTACTCCACAATCTGCTCCAGGTTTAGCATCATTATTTGGTTCGATAGTACCTACGTTTCTCCAAGCTGAAAATGCAGTGGCTGGACCTTGAGCAATTGCACCCGTCCCTACCGGCAATGGAGTTTCTACCGCTCCATTCCAAATCCATCTTTGTCCTACAGAGCCGTTATAACTAGTGCCAGTCCAACCACCTTTACCATCAGTACCAACCGCAGTAACTGCATCCTCAGTAGCACCCATCCAAATATTGAATGCGGAAGTTTCATTAGCGATAAATGCATTCTCAGCTGCGCTAGTAATTTCTGCTAAGTAACCCCGTAATCCGAACAATGTTGTAGCTTCGGCATTTGTTCTGGCCTGTGTCCACGTTGTTGCTGCAGGAACAAATCTATAATATCGACCAGAGTTTGCATCATAAAACTCATTTGTACCTGGAACCGTTGAGATTCCAATGCGCATTCTTATGTCGGCCGCTGCAGTTGCTGGATTCCACGTCATTGAAGCTAGCGCTGCAGCAATCTGGGCATAGGTGCCCTTGAAGCCAAGTTTTGCCGAAGAATACGAGGTGTATCCAGAAATCAACGTGGTGCTTCCACTGGTTGCAGCTAATGTTCCATTTGAAACATCAGCATTTGTTGTGGTGTTTACAAACTTAACGGTTGCCTGATAACTCAGAGTCTCGTTAAATCCCGTTAAAACAACGCCGACGTTTGTAGCTACGCGTGGCGTAAAGCTGGTTGTGCCAATTGTGATCGTTGGCGTTACTCCAGCCCTAGTTACAGTGATGGTGTAAGTAGTGGTCGTTCCGTCTTGAGCAGTTCCAATAACGGTAATGGTATTAGTGCCGACATTAAGGGAAATACTTCCAGATGCGGAACCAGAGGAAACTGTTGTTCCATTAACAGTAATCGTTGCATTTGCTTGCGAACTTGTCGGGGTGACTGTGACTGTGCTCGTATCACTGGTAACAGTGGCGGTATAGGAAGTCGTTGAACTAGCAAATGTTGGCGAGAGCGTGCCAGCGGATAATGTCAGCCCGGACAGTGTTGAAATATTTGAGGCCGATGTGCCACTTACAGTCGCAGTTGCACCCGGGTAACCGGTTCTTGAAGTTGTAATCGTGGCAGTAGATGTGGTTGATGGTGCGACTCCAGTAACTGTGACCAGACCGGTATCGCTGATAGAAACCGAGCCAGAAGCAGTTGCAGTACCGGCCCAGGTGTATGCCGCGTCGTGGTTAGAGATCTGGACTGTAAATCCATTAGCTGTTGTGGTTGGTGTTCCAAAGGTTGCAGTAAGTCCCGTATATGCAGATCTAGTATTTGAATAAACAGTTGCTGCCTCATCTGACGGAAGGGCTCGATTGTAAATACTAACTTGCCCAATGCTTCCAGAGTAGTAACCGGAATTATTAAGTACCCATCCATCCATCATGAAGCCACCTATTCGCCAGTAACCAGGTGTCTGAAGCGCAGGGGCACTTCCCAAGGTACCAATAAGTGCACCATTCAAATAGAGTTTAATTTCATTACTTGTAGCACCTGCGGTGGTAGTGCCCGTGTAAGTTGCGACAGCATGGTGCCACTGATTATTGGTGACGGTCCCTGTTGTAGTAATTCTCTTTCCACTCTGAGTTGCAAAAACTAGTTTTCCATCCGCATCAATGAAGAGATTCTTGTCATACCCCTGAGATTTTTCAGCCTCATTGTGGCCTTCAAAGCCCACTATCTTTCGCCCGGCAATAGTCGTTTTAAACCAAGCACTGATGCTGACCGCCTGGTTTATCGCATTTGTCTGCTGTGCTGAAGTTATAAATTGGTATCCATTAGTTGAACCATTGAATTCAACTGATGCTGGAGTCGCATTTTTAAATGGCATTCCAGCAATCTTTGCTGTAACAGTTACAGTTTCAGAAATGGAGCCAGCATTGGTCCATTGGCCGTTACTGGCGTCGTAATTTGTTGCTTGGAAGTCGTAGATCGGCCCGGCCGGTGCAGAGGCGTATGCAATCTGTGGTGTTACTACTGAAACTGCCGACAGTGTTGAAGCAGTCAAAGCTAAGGATAGAAAATAACGAAAAAGGCGCTGTCTTCTACGCATCAAAATCGTGCAGTTAGACATGCTTGTTTTTATGCGCACAATGTCCTCATCACGCTCAAAAGGGTAAAGAAGATGAAGGATTCGATTTTTTCGGATCGTGTATTAACCGAACATTTATGGGCAGGAATGTGTAAAAACCGAACATTTTGGCGCTTTGCTGTGTGTTACCCGAGCATCTCTAAATGCGCAGGTATGCCCCTTGATACCCTTCACAAATGAACTCAGACCAGAGATCGATACGCGTACTTCTGGTCGAGGATGAAGATTTCACCCGCACAATGGTGAGCGAGATGCTCAGCGCTTCTGGGATTAACGTCCTTCCCGTTGCCTCTGTGGCCGAAGCGCTTAATTCGATGGATGAGTTTGATCCCCATGTTGTGCTGACTGATCTGGATCTAGGACATGGACCTGATGGTGCAGATTTACTGACCAAGGTTGCCGAAGATCGTCCATGGACCGGAATGGTGATCATGACGGCGCATGCATCACCAGAGCTTGCGATTAATGATGTTTCACGTATTCCAGAACAAGCTGGTTACATCGTGAAATCCGAACTAAATTCGATTCATAGTTTAGTTTCAATCATTCAAGAGTCGATCATCATGCCTGGTAATTTCAATGGCAGTGACAATGTGGGTGAAGAGAAGGTCACGATAACTTCCAGCCAGGCAGAGATCTTGCGCATGATTGCTGATGGTTTATCAAATGCGGCCATTGCAGAGGCTCGTGGAATTACATTGCGCGCTGCTGAAGCACTGATTCAAAGAACTTTCGCAGCTTTAGGTGTGAATGGTGATTCCAGTATTAATGCGCGCGTAGCTGCGGTGCGCATGTGGCAACAAGGAAAAGTGGCGGTTAAGTAAGTATGGGCCCGCTTGTTCCGGGTTTAGGTTCACGCACAAAGTACAAGATGGATTACAGCTTGCTGCCATTGGGAGTAATCCTTATGGAATTCTCGGTGTTTGCTACTCAATTTGCAAGTGATTCGTACAGCTCTGTTGGAAACTTAATCGCGATGCGCCTTGTGCACACAATTGGAATGCTGATTCTGGCGCTTTCTGTTGGATGGGTGCTTACCCGTAAACAATTGTTTGAGCTTAGCTATTTGACCAGTGCAGTTATTTGCACCGTAGTAATTGTGGTTGGCGACCTTATGCATGGCTATTTAGCAGATGCTTTTGGTGTTGAGTTAATCAGTTTTTATCGTCGAATTGGCATTGTTTTATTGCAAGGAACGCTTTGGTTTCCGGCATTGATGATCGTTTTGGGCAACCGCAGGGAAATCGTCCAGAGCTTTAAGGCTTATGAGCAACGCTTGACTACGGCTACGCGTGCTCGAAGCAGAAGATCAAAAGAGTTTAAGTTGCTACAAGCAAATACGCAGAGTCAAATCCGAGAAGAGCTATTCGCTTTATGTAGCTCATTAAAGGAATCCTTGGAAGTTGCATCTAATTCTGCAAGTTCTCTGGCTGAACGTAACAATGCGATTCGTCCACTGCTAATAGGGGAAGACCTCCGCAAGTTATCGCGAAAACTGGAGAGTATTGAGACACGCAGAATCCGAGGTAGCTTTCTTGGCATTGATTCAAGATCTGTGTCACTTCTAGTCAAACAATTTGGAATTCTCTATGAAGCAACTGTGAGGAAGGCTCCTTTAGGAAGACGCGCATACATTCTTGTCTTTATCGCACTGGTTACTCCCCCATATATAAATTTCTATTCTTTTTCCGAGTCCTTATTTTCGTATCCAATACTGATTGGATTGATATTCATTTTTGCTAACTTAATTACAAAGCTGCAATCTGCTGGATCATTAAGGAACTCAACGCTTCTGATTTATGTTGCTGGAATGCTTCCATTTTTTATTAATCTTGCAGGCCAAGCGATTTTCCATGATCCAGAAACTCAATTTCCGATTCTTTTGACTGCTTTTGCTTTCCCTATTACGTATTACCTATTTATGGAATTACTGCAGGTTCTAAGGCCAACCGCGCTGAGCCTTATTCGTAAGGATGAACTTAAGGCCAGTCAATCATTGCAAGATGAGGTCACAAAGATAGTTACTGAAGAGTTCACTTATAATTTGTCACATCAATGGGCGGTTTTTATCCATGGCAAAATTCTTACACGACTAGCAACAAACTCGCTCAAGCTTGAGGTTGCATCCAAGGCCGAGAATTCAAAGGAATTTGAGCAGACAGTAGAGAGATTGATTGCTCTATTGAAGGATCCAGATGCAGAGTTTGAGTTTGTTATCTCTGACCTTCAGAAAGAGGTTACTTCTCGTTTAGATCCATGGGTTGGGCTACTAGGCATTGACCTATACATAGACCCAGCGCTGGAATCTGTTCAAACTCATCGTGTGCGTGATTTAGCCGAGGTTATCGAGGAACTGATCTCAAACTCAATCCGTCACGGAAAAGCAAAAAAGATTGAGTTAAAGGTTCTTCGCTTAGGCGCAAAGGATGTAGAAATCATTGCGATAGATGACTCGACAGTGGCACCATCTAATACGGAAAAAAAGTCTGGATTAGGTACCCGCATCTTTAATCTAGCCTCGGATGGTCGCTGGACCATAAAGCGGATTGGTTCAACCACCGAGTTTAGATTGACGATGACTCTTGAAAACTAGGTTAGAAAAACTAGCCTTTTAACTTGGCAATATCTAACAGTTCTCCATTTATTGGAGTATCAGTTGGGCAACTTGCATTTAACTGAGCGATTTCAACTTCAGTGAGGTGAATATCAACGCCCTTAAGTGAATCTAAAATCGATGATGCTGTCGATGCACCAGGGATCGGAATCGAAGTTGGGAATTGGTTTAAGTGCCAAGCAATGGTTAGCGCGTAGGGTGACACACCTTTACTATCGGCCATTTTCGCGAAGGCACCAATCTCTCCACTGCCAATTTTTTTGAATGCTCTGTTTCCAGCTAGAGGTGACCAAGGAAGAAATGCAATTCCATATTCATTACAGATGTCGATTACTTCAGGCCAGTGCCGATAATTAGGGCTGAATTCATTTTGGACAGAAATAATTCCACCCTGCGCAGGCGTTCCACCAACTTTAATTGCATGACGCAACATTTGGGCATTGACGTTACTCAAGCCAATTTCTTGAACATATCCATGTTCTTTCAATGACATCACATTGTCGAACTGTTCTTCATATGAAATTGCTGGATCTGTTCG
>JACCDL011393684.1_pt1 | contig 10731 bp, 7 predicted proteins | sample 7441931 | NCBI WGS metagenome assembly JACCDL01 (sample SAMN15323437, study PRJNA562643) | freshwater metagenome | isolation source: river surface water | place: USA:Blue River Watershed | collected 2017-08-16 | reverse complement strand
GCAAGGTCCCGATCAGCACCCCCGCCACCGTGGCCAGCGTGTCCTACAGCGCCGCCAACAACGAACTGCTGCTGGAACTGGCCGACGGCTCGACCGTCGAGCTGTCCAAGGTCCAGCGCATCGACAACTGATCCGAACCCGATCCCAGCGCCCCCAGCACTTTCCCGCAGGAACCTGAACCATGTCCTTCTATACCTCGTTGACCGGTTTGAACGCGGCCACCACCCAGCTGTCCGTGACCAGTAACAACATCGCCAACGTGAGCACCACGGGCTTCAAGCGCTCGCGTGCGGACTTCGGCGACATCTTCGCGACCTCGCCGCTGCAAAAGGCCTCGTCCGTGATCGGCCAGGGTGTGTCGCTCAAGCGGGTGTCACAGGAATTCAGTCAGGGCAACATCCAGTTCTCGGCCAACTCGCTGGACATCGCCATCACGGGTGACGGTTTCTTCCCCCTGAAATCGGCCGACAGCCTGCAGGACATCTACACCCGCAACGGCACCTTCCTGCTCAACGACTCGTACGCGGTGGTGAACTCGGCGGGCCAGGCTCTGATGGCGGCGACGGTGGACTCGAGCGGCAAGGCCGATCTGAGCGCCCTGAAAAAACTGATCATCCCCCGCTCCACCGTCGGTGATGCGGAGCAGACCAGCAACATCGAGCTGGGCCTGAACCTGCCGGCCGACGCCCAGGTGATCACCGGCGCCTTCAGCCCCAACGACCCCAACAGCTACAACCTGACCACCGCCGTGACCGTGTTCGACCAGGGGGGCAACGAATACCTGGCCAAGGTCTACTACGTGAAGACCCAGGTCGCCACGCCGGAAGACCCCTTCAACAAGTGGCAGACGCACGTCTACATCGGGGACACCAAGCTGGAAGAAATGCTGATCCAGGCCACCGAGGGCGAGGAAAAGCTGTTCGTGAACAAGTACGGCGAGATCCGCCCGGAAAGCGAGATCAACCCCTCCCTGATCAACGGCGGCGTGAGCAAGCTGTTCAACCTGGACGACCTGAGCAACCCGCAGCAGTCGGTGCCGGCGGCTGCATCCGGCTCGGTGCTGTCCACCCAGTTGATCAGCGACTGGAAAAGCGGCTTCGTGCCCATGAACTACACCGGCGTCAACCCGGTGACCGACTCCACCCTGTCGCCCAGCTCGCTGACCGTCTCCACCCGTGGCGTCGTACCGACCGCTGGCGACCTGGCCATCGAGGTGGATTCGGGTGGCACCACGGTGACGGCCAGCTTCACCCCCACGGGTGGCAGCGCCAGCGCGGTCACGGGCACCCTGTCGAGTGACGGCACGACCATCACCTTCAACGGCTCGCCCCTGGCGGAGACCGGCAAGACCTTCTCGGTGACGGCCTCGGCCGCACTGGCCGCCGGCGACACCATCGACCTCACGCTCAAGGCCAACCCGCTGGAGTTCACCCTGAATGTGGACGGTACCGCCGACTCGGTCACGGTCAACCTGAACCACCTGATCGACTCCGACGCCGACATCACCAAGAAGTACACCGGCGTGGAGATCGCCCGCGAGATCACCAACGCCATCGCGAAGGCCTACGGCGACGAGCGCTACTTCGACTTCAGCTCGCTCAAGTCCACCACCACGGCGACGAACGCCGACCTGTTCAAGATCGCCATCGTCAACACCGGTGCGGCCCCCTCGACCACGGCCAGCGACGCCGATGGCTACAAGACCATCAACGTGACCGATGCCGAGATCGCGACCGCCTTCGGCGCGGGCAAGACCATGGCCAGCCTGACCTCGGACGAGGCCGCCGCCCTGCTGCAGTCCAAGCTGCGCACCGAATTGAGCGACGCTTCGATCCGCGTCGCCTACGACCCGGTGCTCAAGAGCTTCACGTTCAAGACCAGCGCCGTCGGCAAGGAATTCGTGCTGACGTCGGCCACCACCAACAACAACGACGTCTTCAAGCTCACCACCAGCGAGACGCGCCTGGACCCGGACACGGGCGCCTATGACGCCGACATGTTCGCGCGTGGCGACACCATCCGCGCCACCGAGAACCAGCGCTTTGGCATCTCGGTGAGCTTTGACGACACCTCGCGCCTGTTCCACATTGCCTCGGGCACCACGGGCGACACCTCCAGCGTGTCCATCTCCGACGCCTCGGCCGGTGCCAAGCTGCTGTTCGGCCTGCCCCTGTCCACCGAGAACGCCGCGCTGGCGGACACCTCCAGCACGCCCCTGCGCGGCATCACCTCCAAGCCGGCGGTGCTGCAAGGCAACACCATCGGTATCAACGTGAACAACAAGTTCCGGGTGGACGGCAGCAACAACCAGTTCGTGGTGACGGTCAACAACGTGACCGGCATCGTGACCATGCCCGAGAAAGCCGACTACACCATCGAGGAATTCCGCAAGGAACTCGAGTTCCGCATCAACTCCCTGGCCGACTCCTTCGGCCGCACAGTCAGTGGTGTGCAGGTCGAGCTGGGCAAGAACGCCCTGGGCCAGAGCTTCTTCCAGTTCACCACCGGCAACGCCGGCAACGACGCCTTCCTGAAGGTCTCTGCCAACAGCATCTGGGGCATGGCCGATCTGGAAAGCGCCCGCGGCACCACCAGCCGCTGGGTGGAGCCGCCGCAGGCGCGCAACGCCGCCGGCTTCCCCCTGTACGTGAACCGCGAAGGCCTGGAGACCTCCGACCCGGGTGACTTCTCCGAACTGGAAACCGCCGACCTGTGGTCCGCGATTTTCCTGGACAAGGGCGAACTGACCTTCTCCACCGACGGCAACCTGAAGTCGCCGGTCGAGTCCATCCAGTTCAAGGCTTCGACCATCGGCGAGACCGGTGCGACGCTGCAATTCGCGATCAACTACGACGGATCGACCCAGTACTCCTCGCCCTTCTCGGTGCTGGCCCAGAGCCAGAACGGCCGACCCGAGGGTGACCTGATCGGTCTGAACATCGGCGACGACGGTCTCGTGTCTGCCAATTACTCTAACGGCACGCAAAAGAACCTGGCCAAGATCATTCTGGCCAACTTCACCGCCCCGACCGGCCTGCGCCAGTTGGGTGACTCGAGCTACCTGGCCACCAGCCAGTCCGGCAAGGTGACACTGGGTGAAGCCGGCGCCGCAGGCTTCGGTACGGTGCGCGCCGGTGCCACCGAACGCGCCAACGTGGACCTGACGCAGGAGCTGATCGAACTGATCACCGCCCAGCGTAACTTCCAGGCCAACGCCAAGGCGATCGAGACGAACAACACCTTGACCCAGGCCATCATCAACATCCGTTCGTGATGGCGGACCGGACCTGAACGCCTTCCTCTAGAAACACCGCGCCATGGACAGACTCGTCTTTACCGCCAACGGCACCATCAACGCGCAAGCGATGGTGCGCACCGCGCTGGTCAACGAAGTGGCCAACGTGTCCACGGTCGGCTTCAAGCGCAGCTTCGAAGCGGCGCTGCAAACCGTGAAGGTGGAAGGTCCGGGCTTCGACACCCGCTACCAGCTGCAGCCGGTCACGCGCGACGTGATCCAGATGACACCGGGCCCGGTGATGACCACCGGCCGTCCCCTGGACATCGCCATCGGGGGTCGCGCCGTCCTGGCCGTTCAGTCCGAAGGCGGTACGCAGGCCTATACCCGTCGCGGCGACCTGCGCGTGAACGTGCAGGGCCAGCTCGAGACGGGTGCCCGACACCTGGTCCTCGGCCAGAACGGCCCCATCACCATTCCGCCTGGCTTCGAAGTGCGCGTCAACACCGATGGTTCGATCTACGCGCTGGACCCGGCACAGGCTGGCAACCAGGCGCCGGTCTTCATCGATCGGCTGAACCTCAAGGATGCCTCCCGCGTGGACCTCGCGCGCCGTGAAGACGGTCTCTTCAAGGTTCTGGGCCAACCCGATGGCGCCGACTTCGCCAACGGGCCTGAACTGCCCGTGGTGACCCCCCAGGCGCTCGAGGGCAGCAACGTGAACGCCATGGAAGCCATGACCCGCCTCATCGACCACTCGCGCAGCTTCGAGATGCAGATCCGGATGATCAAGGAAACCAAGGGCATCGACGAATCCGGCGCATCCATGATGCGCGCCACCTGAAACCCGCCAGGGCCCTGAACCCCCTTTACGTATTTGACAGGAGCACACGATGGACGCTTCCATGTGGATTGCCAAGACCGGCCTCGACGCGCAGCAAAAGCGCATGTCGGTCATCTCCAACAACCTGGCCAACGTCAACACCACCGCCTTCAAGCGGGACCGCGCCGCCTTCGAGGACGCGCTCTACCAGAACCTGCGCCAGCCCGGCGCCCAGGTGGCGGCCGATGCGCAATCGCCCACCGGCCTGATGCTGGGGACCGGTGTGCGCCTGGTGTCCACCGAAAAAACCCATACCCAGGGCAGCCTGGTCACGACCAACAACGCGCTGGACCTGGCCATCCAGGGTGACGGCTTCTTCCAGATCGCGCAGGCCGACGGCACCCTGGCCTACACCCGGGACGGCAACTTCAAGATCTCGGCGACCGGCCAGGTGGTGACCACCAACGGCGCCTTGCTGCAGCCGCCCATCACGCTGCCGGCCAACGTGTCCAACATCAGCATCGGCCGCGACGGCATCGTCACGGCCGAGGTCGTTGCAGGTGGCTCCCAGCAGATCGGCCAGCTGCAGGTCGCGCGCTTCGTCAACCCGGCGGGCCTGCAGTCCATGGGCCAGAACCTGCTGAAGGAAACCCAGGCCAGCGGCGCGCCGCAGGTCCAGGCGCCCGGCCTGGGCGGCACCGGTCAGATCCAGCAGGGCGCGCTCGAAGCCTCGAACGTGAACGTGGTCGAGGAAATGGTCAACATGATCGAAACCCAGCGCGCCTACGAGATCAATTCCAAGGCCATCTCCGCGGTGGACGGCATGTTGCGCTACTTGAACAACAACATGTAAGGGCTGCCATGCACCTGCTTCCCCTGCCCCTCTCTCTGGCTGCACGGCCCGCCCTGCGCCTGGCGGCGCTGGCCCTGGCGGTTGCCGCGCTGGCCCAGCTCACCGGTTGTGCCTCCGCGCCGCCCGCACCGCTGGCCCATTCGCCCGACTTCGCCCCGGTCGCCCCGGTGGTGGCCGAGCAGCAGCGCGTTGCCACCGGCGGCATCTACAACGGCCGCCAGAGCGACCAGTGGTTCGGCCGTGGCCGCCATTTCCGGGTGGGTGACATCGTCACCGTCATCCTGGACGAAGCCACCCAGGGCGAGCGCAAGCAGAGCGCCAACGTCAGCCGCAAGGCCACCAACGACGTCGTCACCACCGGCCTGACCCAGAAACTGATCGGCCGCAGCAGTGTGTTCGGCGGCATCAACCTGAACGACGCCGAGATCACCAGCAGCGGCTCGGGCGACATCGGCCAGGGCGCCACGCTCAAGGGCGAGATCTCGGTCACCGTGGTCGAGGTGCTCGCCAACGGCAACCTGGTCCTGCGCGGCGAAAAGCAGATGGCCCTGACCGAGGGCACCGAAGTGATCCAGGTCAGCGGAACGATCCGCCCCGATGACGTCTCCCCCAACAACACCGTGCGCTCGCGCCGCCTGACCAACGCCCAGTTCACCTACCGGGGCACCGGTGACATTGCCAACGCCAGCCGCGCCGGCTGGGGTACGCGCGCCCTGCTCAAGTTCTGGCCGTTCTGACCCCATGACCCCCGCCATGAAACACGTCTTTCTGTCCCTCGCACTGCTGCTGGGCGCAGCATCCAGCGCCTGGGCTGACCGGGTCAAGGACCTGACCACCGTTGCGGCCATCCGCCCCAACCAGCTGATCGGCTACGGCCTGGTGGTCGGTCTGCAAGGCACCGGCGACGGCGCCGATGTGTCCTTTACCGCGCAGAGCATGCGCGCCATGCTCAGTCGCATGGGCATCAGCATGGACGGCCCACTGTCGGACTTCGAGCAGTCCGCCAGCGCCGGCAAGATGGACATCAAGAACGTCGCCGCCGTGATGCTGACCGCCGAGCTGCCCGGTTTCGCCAAGCCGGGGCAGCGCATTGACGTCAACGTCTCGGCCATCGGCAAGGCCACCAACCTGCGCGGTGGCAACCTACTCCTGACCAGCCTGCGCGGCGTGGATGGCGAGATCTACGCCCTGGCCCAGGGCGCCCTCACCGCCACCGGCGTAGACGAAAGCGCAGCCGGCTCCAAGGTCACCATCGGCGTGCCCACCTCGGCGCGCATCCCGGGCGGCGCGCTGGTCGAGCGCATCGTCAACACCCCGTTCGACAAGTCCGACCACATCGTGCTGAACGTGCGCGAGTCAGACTTCACCACCACGACCGCCATCGTGAACGCCGTCAACCAGCGCTTTGGCGACGGTGTGGCGCGAGCCATCGACGGCATGTCGCTCGCCATCCGTGCGCCGGAGGACCTGTCCCAGCGCGTGGCCTTCCTGAGCATGGTCGAGAACATCGACGTCACCCCCGGCGATCCGCCCGCCCGGGTGGTGGTCAATGCCCGCACCGGCACTGTCGTGATCAGTCGCAACGTGAAGGTGAGCGCCGCCGCCGTGACCCACGGCACGATCTCGGTGGCCATCACCGCCACCAACGAAGTGTCCCAGCCCAATGCGCTGGCGCAGGGCCAGACCACCCCGGTGCAGAACGCCAACATCTCGGTGCAGGAGCAAAAGCGCCCCATGTTCCTGTTCCAGCCCGGCGTGGACCTGCGCCAGATCGTCGACGCGGTGAACCAGGTGGGCGCCACGCCCTCGGCACTGATCGCGATCCTGGAAGCCCTCAAGAGCTCCGGCAGCTTGCGCGCCGACCTGGTCATCATCTGACGTCCGCGCCGATCCCCGACACCCCCGACCCACCATGAGCGACCTCGCGCCCAGCACCGGTTACCTCGACTTCGGCAGCCTCACCGCCCTGCGCGGCCAGGCGGTCCATGACGAGCGCAAGGCGCTGCGCAAGGCGGCCGAGCAGTTCGAGGCTCATTTCCTGCAGGAAACGCTCAAGGCCATGCGCCAGACCATCGTCAAGAGCGAGCTGAGCGAAAACGCCTCGGCCGACCTGTACGAAGACCTGATGGACAAGGAAGTCGCGCAGCAGATGGCTCGCCGTGGCGGCGTCGGCATGGCCAACATGCTCGAGCAGCAGTTCACGCAGCGCTATGCCCCGCCCGAGACCAGCACCGAGGCGGCCCTGAAGGCCCGCGCCCTGCCGTTGAATCCGGCCGCGCAGTCCCTGCCAGTGGCCACGCCGGCCCCGGCCGCCCTGCCCCTGCCGCGCGCTACCGCCGGCTACGCCCTGCCCTTGACGGGGCCCGCCCTGCCCCTGCCGGGCCGACCGGGAGCTAAGCCGTGAGTGACCTGCTTTCCCTGGGCAGCACCGGCGTCTCCGCCTACCAGCGGGCGCTGTCCACGGTCTCCAACAACATCGCCAACGTCGGCACCGACGGCTACACCCGGCAGGAAGTCGGGCTGGCCTCCAACCAGCCACGGCAGATGGGCAACAGCTTCATCGGCACCGGCGTGCGTCTGGAAGCGGTACGCCGCCAGTACGACGCCTTCATCGAAGGCAACCTGCGCAGCAGCAACAGCAACCTCGAGGCGCAGGGTCCGCTGGTCGAATACGCCAACCGCATCATGGACCTCATGGCCGACAAGAATGTCGGCCTGTCGGGTTCGCTCACCGCCTTTTTCGCGGCGGCACGCGACCTGGCGGTCGAACCCGCCTCGGTCATTGCGCGCAGCAGCTTTCTGCGCCAGGCCGACGGCGCCGCCTCCGGCTTTCGTCAGCTGACCACCCAGCTGGACCTGATCGACACCGAGACCCGCGACGGGCTGCGCTCCGCCACCGACACCATCAACACCTACGCCGAGCAGATCGCGCTGGTGAACAAGCAGCTGTTCAAGAACGGTTCCCTGGACCGCCAGCCGCCGGAAATCCTGGACCAGCGCGACCGCCTGCTGCGCGAGCTCTCGGCCCTGGTACGCATCAAGACCGAATTCGCGGCCAATGGCCAGGTCAAGATCAGCCTGAACGACTCGATGGACAACCAGAGCGGTAACAAGGTGGGCGCCGTGGTGGTCGATGGCGACGCCACCTACCGCCTGGGCTACACCGTGGACGATGCCGGTCGCGCTTCGCTGAGCCTGAACCTGAACAGCCCGAATGCTCGCGTCATCACCGGGGTGGCCGGTGGCGAGCTGGGCGGACTGATGCTCGTGCGCGACCAGGTCCTGCGCCCCGCCCAGACCAAGCTGGATGAACTGGCGCAAGCCCTCATCACCGAAGCCAACGCGATCCATGCCACAGGTATCGACGCCCTGGGCCGTCCGGGTCAGGCCCTGTTCGGCCTGCAACCTGCCGGGGTGTCGGCCGCGCGCGGGATCAGCGCGCTGCTGGAAGACCCCCAGCGGGTTGCGGCAGCGGGCCCCTTCCGTATCGTCGCCAGTGACCTCAATGTGGGCACCGCCCAGGCCCAATGGAGCCTGGAGCCGCAGACCTTCGCGCAGCCGCCCACCCTGGAGGCGCTCTACGCGCCCACCGCGTCCTTCCCGAACCGGGCGCCGGGCGATCCCTTGACCTTCAACGTCACCGGCTTTCGCTCGCTGGCCACGCTGCCCGCAGGCAGCCAGGACGTGGTGCTCACCCTGGACACCGCCGACGGCCAATGGCCACAGCTGCTCACGCGCGACGGCCGTCACCTGCTGGGATCGCCGCTGTCTGTCGACCAGCAGGACCTGTTGCTCGGCTCGGGCAGCCTGGTCCAGGGGGCCACTTACAGCGCCGACTACCTCAATGCCCAACCCGAAGACGCCTACCTCGGCGCCGACTACCACATCGGGGTGCGCGCGCGCCCGCTGACGGCGCCCGCCTACGACATCGACGGCGAGAACCCGCACCGCTTGATGGGCGAGACCGCTGTGGCGGCCCAGATCCAGAGCCAGTACAACTTCAATGCCGATGGCCCCGCGGCCCAGCCGATTGCGGCAGGCGCCCTGTCACTCAACGGCGTGGCCCTGACCGCCTACAGCGGCAGCCGCGACCCGCAAGCCATGGCTGACTGGCTCAACACCCAATCGGCGCAGACCGGTGTCACCGCCTCGGTCACCTTTCAGGGCGACGAAGCCAGCCTGGTGCTCACCGCCAACGACACCACACGCAACGTCGAGCTCACCTTCGGCCCAAACGGCACCCCGGCCGACCTGGCTCAGCTCGGGTTCAAGACCCATCTGTACTTCGACGGCACCACGCCGGAAGACCTGGTCCTCTTTGCCACCGGCGATGGCCAGGCCGAACTTTCTGCGCGCGTACCGCCCCTGCCGTTCGATGCGGTGCAGCCCCAGCGGGCCCAGCCCCTGCGCATCACCTTCGCCGCGGACAACCGCTACACGCTCACCGACATCGCCACCGGCACCGTGCTGGCCGAGCGCACCTACGACCCGGCCCAGGGCAGCATCCGCTACCAGGGCCTGCGGCTTTCGTTCAACGCCACGCCCAGGTCTGGCGACCGCTTTGACCTCAACGGCAACCAGGACGGCACCGGCGACAACCGCAACATCGTGCTGATGGCCGAGCTGGAGTTCAAGACCCTGCCCAATGGCTACTCCCTGACCGACGCCTACATGGAACAAACCAGCGGCGTGGGCAAGATGGCCCAGCAGGCCGCTGTCGCCCAAGAGGCCCTGACCGTGGTGCACACGCAGGCCATCGAGGCGCGCGACGCGGTGGGCGGTGTGAGTCTGGATGAAGAAGCCGCCAACCTGGTCCGCTACCAGCAGGCCTACCAGGCCAATGCCCGCGTGATGCAGACCGCCACCACCTTGTTCGAGGCGCTGCTCAACGTCCGTTGAGCCTGGGAACCACCATGAAAGTCTCCACCTCCTACTTCTTTGACCGCGCCGCGCAGCAGGTGACGGGCGCCCAGAACCGGGCGGCCGCAACGCAGGCCCAGCTGGCCACCGGCAAACAGCTGGCCTCCCCCAGCGACAACCCGCAGCAGGCCATGGTCATCGAGCGCCTGCGTACCGCGCTGGACCGGCAGGAAACCCTTGCGGGCAACCTGCAGACGGTGCAACGCCGCTACCAGGCCGAAGAGTCCGCCTTGCGCAGCAGCAGCGACATCCTGATGCGGATGAAAGAGCTGAGCATCCAGGCGGCCAACGGCACCATCGGTGCGTCGGACCAGGCGGTCATTGCGGTCGAACTCAAGTCCTTGCGTGAGCAGATGCTGGGTGTGGTCAATGCCCAGGACGATCAGGGCCAGTCCTTGTTCTCCGGCACGCGCGCCCGCGCCCCGGCCTTTACCGAGGTGGACGGCCGCGTGGTCTACACAGGCGACCAGACCCCGGTGCGCATCACCTCGGGCGACCAGCGCCTGCAGCAATACAACCGCTCGGGCACTGATGTGTTCGCCCGCGTGGTGCGCGAAACGCCCGACGGCCCGCAGGGCGTGGGCTTTTTCGACGCGATGGACGACCTGATCGCGGCGGTCGAATCGGGCTCGCAGCCCGACCTGCAGCGCGGCATCGCCGAGATGGACACCCTGCAGCAGGGCGTCTCCCTGGCCCTGGCCGAAACTGGCGCGGACCAGAACAACGTGCAGTCGCAGCTGGACCTGCTGGACCAGACCATCCTGCGCCTGAAAACCACGCTGTCGGAGGTCGAGGATCTGGACTACACCGAAGCCATGACCCGCATGAACAAGCAGCTGCTGTCGCTGGAAGCCGCCATGAGCAGCTTCTCCAAGGTGTCGCAGCTCAATTTGTTTGATT
>JACCDL011189264.1_pt1 | contig 10731 bp, 5 predicted proteins | sample 7441931 | NCBI WGS metagenome assembly JACCDL01 (sample SAMN15323437, study PRJNA562643) | freshwater metagenome | isolation source: river surface water | place: USA:Blue River Watershed | collected 2017-08-16 | reverse complement strand
GTGGTTCGATCACCGCCGGTATGGCGATCTACGACACCATGCAGTACGTACCTAACGACATCGTCACCGTCGGCGTCGGCATGTGCGCTTCGATGGGGCAGTTCCTGCTTTCGTCGGGCACCAAGGGCAAGCGTTACGCAACCCCAAACACTCGAGTCCTGCTTCACCAGCCACACGGTGGTTTCGGTGGCACCGCTTCCGACATCCAGACTCAGGCCGAGCTGATTCTTTCGATGAAGCGACAGCTTGCCACCCTTACCGCGGCTCAAACCGGCAAGACCGTCGAGCAGATTATGCAAGATGGCGACCGCGACCGCTGGTTCACCGCCCAGGAAGCACTCGAGTACGGCTTCATTGACCACATTCAGAAGTACGCGAACGGCGTCACCGGAGTAGGAGCCAACTAATCATGAACACCCCACAGGGACGCTACATTCTTCCTAGCTTTACCGAGCGCACCAGCACCGGTTACCAGACACACGACCCGTACACCAAGCTGTTCGACGACCGAATCATCTTCCTCGGCGTCCAGATCGACGATGTATCGGCCGACGACGTAATGGCTCAGCTGTTGGTTCTTGAGTCTCAGGACCCAGATCGCGACATCACTATGTACATCAATTCGCCAGGTGGCTCTTTCACGGCGATGACCGCTATCTACGACACCATGCAGTACATTCGCCCTCAGATCCAGACGGTCTGCCTTGGCCAAGCTGCTTCTGCGGCGGCGGTGCTTCTAGCCGGAGGCACCCCTGGCAAGCGACTAGCGCTTCCGAACGCTCGCGTGCTCATTCACCAGCCAGCTAGCGGTGGGGATCGCGGTCAGGCCTCGGACATCGAGATTCAGGCCAAAGAGATCATGCGCATGCGCGAGTGGCTCGAGCACGCTATTGCCAAGCACTCGAAGCACACTGTTGAGGAAGTCAAGAAAGACATCGACCGCGACAAGATCCTCACCGCTCAAGAAGCCCTCGAGTACGGACTAATCGACCAGGTGCTTACCTCCCGCAAGAACGCCTAAAAAGCCTCTAGGCTTTATGCGTGAGTAAGCTCAGCGAGTCAGGCGAGATCCTGAAATGTTCCTTCTGTTCTAAGAGTCAGAAGCAGGTTCGCAAACTAATTGCCGGACCTGGAGTATTCATTTGCGACGAGTGCATCGAACTCTGCAACGAAATCATCGAAGAAGAGCTTGGTCAAAGCGTTCAAGAAGCTCTGGAAGATATCGAACTTCCGAAGCCTAAGGAGATTTTCGCTTTCCTCGAAGAGTATGTAATTGGTCAAAACCAAGCTAAGCGCGCTCTTTCGGTTGCCGTTTACAACCACTACAAACGACTTCGTGCCCGAGGAACACTCACAGCCGCGGGCAAAGAGCATGACTCGATCGAAATCGCGAAATCAAACATTTTGATGATCGGCCCGACGGGTTGCGGCAAGACACACCTTGCCCAGACCTTGGCCAAGCGCCTCAATGTACCTTTTGCTGTGGCCGACGCTACGGCCCTCACCGAAGCCGGTTACGTAGGCGAGGATGTCGAAAACATCCTGCTGAAGCTACTTCAGGCAGCAGACGGCGACGTCAAGCGAGCCGAGACCGGCATCATCTACATCGACGAGATCGACAAAATTTCACGCAAGGCCGAGAACCCTTCGATTACCAGAGACGTCTCCGGTGAAGGTGTTCAGCAGGCACTTTTGAAGATTCTCGAAGGCACCGTCGCTTCGGTTCCGCCGCAGGGAGGCCGCAAGCACCCGCAGCAGGAATTCATTCAAATCGACACCACCAATGTGTTGTTTATTGTTGCCGGAGCATTCGCTGGCCTAGAAGAAATCATCGCTGCTCGTACCGGCAAGAAGGGCATCGGCTTCGGCTCGTCGATTGCGGGCAAAGCAGAGCAACTCGATATTTTCACCGAGGTAGAACCAGAAGACCTACGTAAATTCGGCCTGATCCCCGAATTTATCGGCCGGTTGCCTGTGATTGCGAACGTTACTCAGCTAGACCGAACCGCTCTGCTGCAGATTCTGACGGAGCCGAAGAACGCTCTCGTCAAGCAGTATCAGCGCATGTTCGAGCTCGACGGATTCGAACTCGAATTCGAGAAGCCAGCCCTAGAAGCAATCGCCGACATGGCGATTTCGCGAAACACAGGCGCACGTGGGCTTCGGGCGATTCTCGAGGACATCCTCGGCCCAGTCATGTTTGAGCTGCCAGGAAGTCCGATTCAAGGTGTCGTGAAGATCACTCGAGACGTCGTAGAAAACGGCACGATGCCTCAGGTCATGCCGTTCAAGGCACGCCAGGACAAGTCAGCCTAAAGTGCGTAGCACCACGCTGGCGGGCTTTGTAGCTTCAATCACCGGCACCGCAGCGTCAATCGGCGTAGTTCTAGCAGCCCTAACCGGTTTGGGAGCCAACGACGGGCAAACCGCCTCGGCTATATTCTTCATGCTCATCGCCTACGGCGCGCTCTCGATTGTTCTAAGTTGGCGCTACAAAATGCCGATTTCTATAGTTTGGTCAACCCCCGGAGCGGCGATGCTCGTGGCCGCGGGATCACTCAACCTCGGTTTTGCGACCGCGGTCGGCGGGTTCTTGCTCACCGGTTTGTTGCTCACGATCACCGGCCTTTGGCCCGCGCTGGGGCGCTTGGTTTCGAGTATCCCAAAGCCTATCGCCAGTGCCATGCTCGCGGGTGTCATATTTAGCTTTTGTGTCGCACCTTTCCAAGCCTTAGTCGACTTCCCTGTGATCATCATCCCGGTGCTGGTTGTCTGGTTCTTTCTCTATCGCTTCGCGCCGGTCTGGGCTTCGCCAGCCGCCATCGTTCTGGCATTTAGCCTCATTGCTCTAACAGTCAAGCTCGATAACTTCGATCTCAGGTTGATTCCGCATCTCGAACTAGTTAGCCCAGAATTCAACTTGGCTGGACTGTTCAGCGTTGCTTTGCCGCTCTATTTCGTCACGATGGCTGGGCAGAACATTCCCGGGCTAGCGATTATGAAGTCCTTTGGGTTTGAGGTTCCTTTTCGCCCTGTGCTCGCATCAACCGGAATAGCAGCGTCTGCAGGGGCTTTTCTCGGAGGCTTCGCTCTAAACTTGGCGGCAATCTCAGCCGCGATCAACGCGAACGACCAGGCACACAAGGACCCAACCAAGCGCTGGCTGGCATCTGTAGCCGGGGGAGTGTTCTACCTGCTGCTGGCACTTGTCGCGGCTCCAACCGTTAGCTTCGTGCTTCAAGTACCGCGTGAACTCATATTGGCAGCAGCCGGTGTGGCACTGTTTCCAACTCTGGTTTCCGCTTTCACCAGCGCAACTGAGGAGCCAAAGTTGCGCTTGCCAGCCGTAATCACGTTTTTAGTGGGTGCTTCGGGTATGGCAGTAGCTGGAGTCGGAGCGGCGTTCTGGGCCCTGCTGGCAGGCGTTTTAGTTTGGTTGGTTACAACAACCCGCGACGCTTGAGCAGCGGCTCAATTGAAGCCTCAGCACCCCTGAAGTCCTTAAACAGTTCCATGGCGTCTTTGGTTCCGCCGCGGGAAAGCAGGGTGTCGCGGAAGCGCTGGCCGTTTGCGCGGGTCAGGCCGCCATTGCTCTTGAACCAGTCAACGCTTTCGGCATCGAGCACCTCGGACCAAATGTATCCGTAGTACCCAGCCGCGTAGCCACCCGCAAAGATGTGGGTGAAGTAGGTGCTGCGGTAACGGGTTGGCACAGGCTCAAAGGTGAGACCGTAGGCGTCGATCGCTCTCGCTTCGAAAGCTTCAACCGAGTCGATTTCAGCCGAAGAATCCAGTTCGTGCCAAGCGAGGTCGAGAATTGCGGCCTCGAGGTACGAGGTAGTTGCGTGTCCCTGGTTGAAGGTCTCGGTCTTGTTTAGATTGTCGATCCACTCCTGCGGAAGACGCTCGCCGGTCTCGTAGTGGCGTGCGTAATTTTCGACAACTTCAGGCCAGAGAATCCACATCTCATTGACCTGCGAAGGGAACTCCACAAAGTCTCGCGGAGTCGAAGTGCCCGAGAAGCGTGGATACGTGACATCCGAAAGCATTCCGTGCAGAGCGTGACCAAACTCGTGGAACAGAGTGGTGGTTTCGTCGAAGGTTAGGAGGGTTGGCTCACCCTTCGGCGGCTTTGGAACGTTGAGGTTATTGACCACGACAGGCTTCTGGCCGGTTAGGTGGTTTTGGTCAACCAGGTTGTTCATCCAAGCGCCGCCGCGCTTTGACTCGCGTGCGTACGCGTCGAAAACGAACAGTGCTAGTTCACTGCCATCTTCGTTGTGGACCTCGAACACTCTTGCATCCGGGTGGTAGGCAACCAGATCTTCACGAGGAGTGAAGGTGATTCCAAAGAGCTTTGTGGCAGCAAAGTAGACGCCGTCGTTGAGCACACGCTCGAGCTCGAAGTAAGGCTTGAATGCCGCGGTGTCAACGTTGTACTTCTCGAGGCGCACCTTCTCGGTGTAGAAATCCCAGTCCCAACTCTTGACTTCTTCGCCACCCATGGCGAGTTGAATGTCGGCTGCTTCGGCACGGGCATTGCGAACCGCGGCAGGGGCAATGCGACGCAGCATCGAGTGCACGTTTGCTGGCGTTCCAGCGGTTTGCTCGCTGATTACGTACTCGGCGTGTGACTTGAAACCGAACAGTTCGGCGCGCAGTGCGCGAAGTTTCACAAACTCCTTAACGATTCCGCGAACGTCGTTGTCGTTGTCGCGGCCTCCCTTGATCAGGGAGTTGCGCATGATGCGTTCGCGTGTCTCACGGTTTGTGAGGGCTTCGAGAAGCGGGTGTCCGGTGAAGTTCACCATTGGGATCGTCCACTTGCCTTCGAAGCCGCGCTCCTTTGCTGCCGCTGCAGCTGTGGCCAGAGCGGCATCAGACAGGCCGTCGAGTTCAGTCACATCGTCAAACGTGACAGCTAGGTCGTTGGCGTCGGCAAGTACCTTCTGGCCGTACTCGGTTTCTAGAACCGACAGGCGTTCGTTGTAACCCTTGAGAGTTTCGCGCTGTTCCTCGGTGAGGTGAGCACCGGCGTGGATGAAGTCGCGGTAGTAGCGCTCTAGCAGGTAGGCAGACTCATCGTCGAGCGCGAGGAACTCCTTGCGTTCGTAGAGGTCCTTGATTCGACCCCAGAGCGCTGCGTTTAGACGAATAGCGTCGGTGTGAGCCGCAAGCTTCGGCGCGATCTCGGCTTCGATTGCGTCCAATTCTGGGCTGGTGTCGCTAGATGACTTGTTGAAGAAGACCAGCAGCATGCGCATGAGCAGACTGCCGCTAAGTTCCATCGAAACGATGGTGTTCTCGAAAGTTACTTCTGGTTGCTCGATGATGGCGCGGACCTCGGCGAGCTGTCTCGCACAACCCTCGTAAAAGGCAGGCAGGTAGTGCTCGTCACGAATCTCGGCGAAAGGCGGAAGCTCGTAAGGGAGGTTGGATCGGGTCGCGAATGGGTTCTGTTCAGTCCAGGTCATAAACCGAGCCTACTGCTCGATTTCCGCCAAAACCACTTCAACAATCTCAACTTCCGCACCCTCGGCAATCGTGAGGTTTTCGATGCGTCCAACGGCTCGAATGTCGCCCTCAATCAGCGCCATAGCGGCCGTATTTGGGGTGCGCAAAGTGGCACTCTTGACTTCGGCCTTCATGGAGACCTTGGCGTCGGACTTTGCCTTGCGAACACCGAATAGAGCCTGAGATGCCTGTTCTAGCAAACCATCGTGGTCACCGGAGATGTCAGCTAGTTCGCCCTCGGTTGGCCAGCCAGCGCGGTGAATCGAGCCCGAATCCTGCCACCAGCTCCAAACTTCTTCGGTTGCGTATGGAAGGAATGGCGCGAAGAGTCTAAGCATCACGTGCAGTGCGCGACGCAGGGCAACAACCGCTGAAGCCTGCTGCTCCTCGGTTACGCCACCTTGGCCGTATGCGCGGTCCTTAACGAGCTCTAGGTAGTTGTCTGTGAAACCCCAGAAGAAGCTCTCGGTTAGTTCTAGCGCCTTGGTGTGGTCGTAGGCTTCGAAGGCTTCGGTAGCCAACTTGACCACGTTGGCTAGCGAGCGCAACATCGCCTGATCGACCGGCTCGGTGACGCGCGTCGCTCCTTCGGGAGCCTCGAACGAGAGCACGAACTTCGCTGCGTTCAAGACCTTGATAGCGAGTCGTCGACCAACCTTCATCTGACCTTCGTCGAAGGCGGCGTCGGTTCCAAGGCGCGCGGCTGCTGCCCAGTAGCGAACTGCGTCAGCGCCGTGGTTTTCGATCGGCTCGGTCGGCACGACAACGTTGCCCTTGGACTTGGACATCTTCTTGCGATCAGGGTCAAGAATCCAGCCCGAAATCGCCGCGTTGCTCCAAGGCAGTTCGCCGTGCTCTTGCTCCGAACGCAGAAGGGTCGAGAAGAGCCAGGTGCGAATGATGTCTTGCCCCTGTGGGCGTAGGTCAAACGGGAAAACCTTGGCGAATTTTTCGGGGTCTTCAATCCAGCCACCGGCAAGCTGTGGGGTGAGCGATGAGGTCGCCCAGGTGTCCATGATGTCAACCTCGCCGATGAAGCCGCCGGGAACGCCGCGTTGAGCCTCTGTGTAACCGGCAGGAACATCGCTCGACGGGTCGATTGGTAGGTCCTCGTGCTTAGGAGTTAGGACTCTGTCGAAGTCAGGGTTGCCATCGGCATCGAGCGCATACCAAACAGGGATTGGTACACCGAAGAAGCGCTGGCGAGAAATCAGCCAGTCGCCGTTTAGGCCATTCACCCAGTTTTCAAAGCGAACACGCATGAAGTCGGGGTGGAACTTGAGCTGCTTACCGAGTTCGATCAATCTGGCTCGAATCGCTTCGTCGCGACCGCCGTTGCGGATGTACCACTGCCTTGTCGAAACAATTTCGAGCGGTTTGTCGCCCTTCTCGAAAAACTTGACCGGATGTTGAATCGGCTTAGGGTCACCGACCATGTCGCCCGACTCCTGCAGCAATTCGACAATTCGTGCCTTCGCCGAGAAGGTTGTCTTGCCTGCGAGTTCAGCAAACGCAGCCTTGCCCTGCTCGCTCGTGATTGCCTCTGGCGCTTCCGAGATTATGCGTCCGTCCCAGCCGATGATCGCTCGGTTCGGTAGATCGAGTTCGCGCCACCAGATGACGTCTGTGACATCTCCGAAGGTGCAAATCATCGCGATACCCGAACCCTTGTCGATCTGGGCGAGGCGGTGAGCAACTACGGGCACCTCAACACCAAACAGGGGAGTCGTTACCGTTTTGCCGAAAAGTGACTGGTAGCGCTCGTCGTCCGGGTGCGCGACTAGAGCAACGCAAGCCGGAAGAAGTTCGGGGCGGGTGGTCTCGATGAAAACCTTGCCTTCAGGGCCATCGAAGCCAACCCGGTGATAAGCGCCGGGTTGTTCGCGGTCTTCGAGCTCAGCCTGTGCCACGGCGGTGCGGAAGGTGACGTCCCACAGGGTAGGCGCCATCGACTGGTATGCCTCTCCGCGCTCAAGGTTCTTCAAAAAGGCCTTTTGAGACACGGCTTGCGCGGCAGGTGAAATCGTCTGGTAGGTCTGGTCCCAGTCAACCGAGACGCCGAGGGTGCGCCACAGGTTCTCGAACTGCTTTTCGTCCTCGGTGGTCAACTTGTCGCAGAGAGCAATGAAGTTGCGGCGCGAAATCGGCACCTGATCGGCTGCCTTGGACGACTTGTTGTCGCCGCCTTCAAAAGGTGGCACGAAGTTCGGGTCGTAGGGGAGGGTTGGGTCGCAGCGAACCCCGTAGTAGTTCTGAACTCTACGTTCGGTCGGAAGGCCGTTGTCGTCCCAGCCCATCGGGTAGTAAACCTCGAAGCCGGCCATGCGCTTGTAACGGGCGAGCACGTCGGTGTGGGTGTATGAGAACACGTGACCAACGTGCAGCGAACCCGAGGCTGTGGGTGGTGGGGTGTCGATCGAGTAAATCTCTGAACGTGACTTCGAGCGGTCAAATTTATAGACTCCCGACACATCCCAGGCCACCGACCACTTGCCCTCAAGACCTTCGACGCTCACCTTCTCGGGTGCGTCGGCGGGATTCATGTAAGGCTGGCGTTCAGTCACTGGGAAAGTCTCCAAAATCGGGGTCTGTATAAGGTTAACATTGACTGCAGAACCATTTGCGTAAGCCAGAAAGCCATTGCATGTATCCCAAGAGAAACGCGGGCGCGGGAGTCAACCCGTCACCGAGCTTCCCAGCCGTTGAAGAAGGCATCCTAGAGTTCTGGGAAAAAGATGGCACCTTCCAGGCGAGCCTGACTCAGCGTGCCGACGCCGAGGAATTCGTGTTCTACGACGGCCCTCCGTTCGCTAATGGTCTTCCGCACTACGGACACCTACTTACCGGCTATGCCAAAGACATGGTTCCGCGTTTCAAGACCATGCAGGGCTACCGGGTCGAGCGCCGATTCGGCTGGGACACCCACGGTCTGCCTGCCGAGGTCGAGGCCGAGCGCCAGCTGGGAATCTCGGGTCGCCTCGAAATCGAGAAGTACGGAATCGACAAGTTCAACGCAACTTGCCGCTCATCAGTTCTAAAGTTCACCGACCAGTGGCGCACCTATGTGACCCGTCAGGCCCGATGGGTGGACTTCGATAACGACTACAAAACCCTAGACACCCCTTACACCGAGAGCGTTCTCTGGGCGTTTAAGGAACTGCACAAAAAGGGACTGATCTACGAGGGGTTCAAGGTGCTGGCTTACTGCTGGCGTTGCGAGACTCCACTGTCGAACCACGAGCTCCGAATGGACGACGAGGTTTACCGCAATCGTCAAGACCAAACCGTGACCGTGACCTTCCCCGTTCTACCGGGACAGCGGTTTGAAGGAGTAAAACTTCTCGCCTGGACGACAACCCCCTGGACGCTTCCAACCAACTTCGCACTGGCCGTTGGCCCGGAGATCGAATACGCGGTCGTGGCCGACCATCTGCTCGCCAAGGCGTTGGTTCCGGCTCACGCCAAAGAACTCGGTTTTGACAGTGGCGAAGACGCCGTGGCGGCAATCACTGAGACCGTTCTCGGAAAAGAGCTCGCAGGGCTTCGCTACGAGAGTCTTTTTGATTACTACAAGGACTCCGAGAAGTTCGACACCGCGAATGCCTGGCAGGTGCTTGTTGACGACTACGTAGGAGCTGAGGACGGCACCGGCATTGTTCACCAGGCACCTGCATACGGTGAGGACGACCAGCGAGTCTGTCTAGCCGCTGGAATCCCGACCTACATCTCCATCGATGAGCAGGGCAAATTCAACAGCTTGATCACAGACTTTGCCGGCCAGCACATCTTCGATGCGAACAAAGAAATCATCCAGAAGCTGAAGGCGCAGGATCGTTTGCTCAAGCAGGCGTCCTACGACCACCCGTACCCGCACTGCTACCGCTGCAAGAACCCGCTCATCTACAAAGCCGTTTCTTCGTGGTTCGTCGAAACGACCAAGCTCAAAGACCGCATGCTCGAGCTGAACCAGCAAATCGACTGGACGCCCGAGCACACCAAAGATGGCTCGTTCGGCAAGTGGCTAGAAAACGTGCGCGACTGGGCGATTAGTCGCAACCGTTTCTGGGGTGCTCCGATTCCAGTTTGGAAGTCGGATGACCCCGCTTACCCTCGCATCGACGTTTACGGTTCGCTAGACGAGCTAGAGGCAGATTTCGGCGTGCGCATCGATGACTTCCACCGCCCGACAATCGATGAACTTACGAGACCTAATCCAGACGACCCGACAGGTAAATCGACCATGCGTCGCGTGCCGGAGGTTCTCGACTGCTGGTTTGAGTCTGGTTCGATGCCGTTCGCGCAGGTTCACTACCCGTTCGAAAACCGCGAGTGGTTCGAAACCCACAACCCCGGCGATTACATCGTCGAGTATGTCGGTCAGACGCGTGGATGGTTCTACACGCTGCACGTTCTTTCAACCGCGCTCTTCGACCGTCCAGCGTTCAAATCGGCCGTGTCGCACGGCATCATCCTGGGTGACGATGGCCAGAAAATGTCCAAGTCGCTTCGCAATTACCCGGATGTCAATGAGGTTTTCAACCGCGACGGCGCGGATGCAATGCGCTGGTTCCTGCTTTCGAGCCCGATCCTCCGCGGCGGCAATCTGAGCGTTACCGAGCAGGGTATTCGCGAGGGTGTCCGCCAGGTTCTGCTGCCGCTTTGGAACACCTGGTACTTCTTCTCCCTTTACGCAAACGCAGCCGGCTACGAAGCCAAGGTTTCTTTCGATTCCACCGACGTCCTCGACCGCTATCTGTTGGCTAAGACCGGTGAGCTAGTCAGCTCGGTCGAGGCGAACATGAACCGCTACGACTCGTACTCGGCGGCCGCGAACCTTCGAGACTTCGCCGACATCCTCACCAACTGGTACGTGCGGCGTTCGCGCGATCGCTTCTGGGTTGACTCACCTGAGGCATTTGACACTCTCTACACGGTTCTCGAAACTGTTTGTCGAGTTGCTGCACCGCTGCTACCGATGGTCACCGAAGAAATTTGGCAAGGCCTGACCGGTGGCCGTTCGGTTCACCTGGAGTCTTGGCCCGACGCATCGCTGTTCCCACGAGACCAGGTTCTAGTTCGCGCCATGGACCAGGTTCGCTCGGTCGCCTCGGTTTCGCTCAGCCTTCGCAAGGCGGCGGGGCTTCGTGTGCGCCTTCCGCTGAACAAGCTGACCGTTGTTCTAGAAGGTTCTAAAGACCTCTCCGAATTCGCCTCGAT
>JACCDL011493793.1_pt1 | contig 10753 bp, 9 predicted proteins | sample 7441931 | NCBI WGS metagenome assembly JACCDL01 (sample SAMN15323437, study PRJNA562643) | freshwater metagenome | isolation source: river surface water | place: USA:Blue River Watershed | collected 2017-08-16 | reverse complement strand
CCTGAGCCTGGCTCGCGTCGGCGACGGCGGTTGTCATCACTTGCCCCCGGCCGCGCGTTCGAGCACGGCGTACACCGAAGCGGTGTCGTCGAGCGCGTGCCCCTGCGACATGGCCGAAAGGTAAATGGGGATGCAAGCCGAGAACAAGGGGGCCGGCACATTGAGCTCTTGCAAGGCGTTTTGGATGATGGTCATGTCCTTTTGCCAGACCTTGTTCTTCATCGTCGCGTCGGCCCAACCCCGGGTGGCCATCATGGGACCGCGCACCTGGAACATGCGCGAGGTGCCGGCGCCACCGCCGACCACTTGGACCATGCGTTTGGGGTCCAGCCCCATCTTGACGCCGAACAACAGCGCTTCGGCGGCCGACACGTTGTGGATCGCCACCATCAGGTTGGCCACCAGCTTCATGCGCATGCCGTTGCCAAACTCGCCCACGTCAAACTGTTCGCGGGAAAAGCCCTTGAAAACCATCATCATGGCCTTGATCGCCGCCTTGTCACCACTGGCGTACACGGTCAGGTCGCGGTTCTTGGCTTGAGCGCCGGTGCCCGACAGGGGGGCGTCGATCATGGTGATGCCCACCGAGGCCAACAACTCGCGGGCGGCGATCTTGTCGGCAATGGGAAAGGTGCTGACCTCGGCCAAAACAGTCTTGGCGTTTTTAACGCCGGCTTTGCGGTGGGCATCGACCAGTTGCTGAGCGACCTGCATCAAGGCCGCGCTGGAAGGCAGCGAGGTGATCAGGTACCGGGTGCGACCGACCCAGCTGGAGGCGTCGGTAAAGACCTCGGCAATGTGCTTTTGCATGCGCTTGCGGGTGGCGGGCGACACCTCGGCCCCCAGCACATGAAAACCCGAGAGCTGCAAGTTGGCGCTGATGGCCGAGCCCATGATGCCCAAACCGATCACGCCCACCACTGTCTTGTCTTTTTTGCCTGCCATGGAAACTCCTGATTGTTTGTTGATAAGAAGATCAACAAAATCATACAATGCCTTGACGCATTCTGCCTGCACTCAACCACTTTCTATGGGAAAACCATGAGCCACAATCACCACATCGACCGCCCTGACGGCAGTCGCATCGCCTACAGCGTGTCTGGGTCTGCCCAGGGCACCCCCCTGATCTTGTCCAACTCCCTGGCCACCGATGCCCGCATGTGGGAGAAGGTCTTGCCCGATTTGCAAGCCAGGTATCGGGTTATCACCTACGACACGCGGGGCCACGGCCAGAGCGTGTGCGCCGCCGGGCAGCCCAGCTTGTCCGATCTGGCTCAGGACCTGACCGCGGTGCTCGATGCCGTGGGGGTGCCCCAAGCGCTGCTGGCGGGGGTTTCACTGGGCGGCATGACGGGCATGACCCTGGCTTTGGAGCGCCCCGAACGGCTGCTGGGCCTGATGGCCTGCAACTGTCGCGCACGCATCAACGCCGAGGGCATCGCCGGCTGGGACCAACGGGTGGCGCTGTTCAATGACCAGGGGATCGAGGCCCTGGTGCCAGCCACGCTGGAGCGCTGGTTCGCCGCCGATGTGCGCGCCAACGACAGCACCCTGATGCAGCGCATGGCGGACATCATCCGCACCACCACCCTGCCCGGCTATGTGTCCTGTGTCCACGCCATCAAGGGCATGGCCATGCACGATCGGCTCCACGCGATCAAACTGCCGGTGCTGTACCTGGCCGGTGCTCAGGACGGCGGTGCGCCGGTGAGCGAGATGCAGGCCATGGCGACCGAGGTCAAAGGCAGCCGCTGCGAGGTGCTGGACCCTTGCGGGCACATCAGCCCGATGCAACGGCCTCAAGATTTCGTTCGGCTGCTCAACGGTTTTGCCGCGCAGCGGGTCTGAGCGGGTCTGCCCCGAACCAGAATGACAACGGGCCCAAGGGCCCGTTGTTGTTTGGTGCATCGCGAGGATCACTTCTTGGCGTTTTCAGCCTCGTACTTCTTGCGCGCCTGGGTGTAGTAGTTCACCACCTGACGCACGTTCTTGGCACCCTCAGCCTCCAGCTTCTTCAGATAGCTGTCGTTGGCGTCGTTGCCCGCCTTCAAAATGGCTTGTTCGTCGGCCGGGGTGGAGAAGGCAAACTTGATGCCGTTCTTGTCTGCCCACTGCTTCTTGATCTGCTCTTCAGACGTCATGAGCTGGGTCGCGTAGCGCACGCCGTATTCGTTGCGCAGATCGACCAGCATTTTCTGGGTCTCGGGGGGGAGGGTTCGGAATTTCTTGCCGGACATGAAGAAGGCCGAACCGACCACACCACCGTTGCCCTTGAGGCCAGGCGGGTTCATCATGTGCACGTGCTTGACCACTTCGTTGAGCTTGAACACGTTCGAGAGCAAGATCACCAATTCACCCAATGCATCAAGGGTGCCGCGGTCCATGGCCGGGTACATGTCGGGGAACACCATGAACACCGGGTTCCAGCCCAGTCCCTTGTAGAAATCGGTTCGGGCGCCACCGTAAGTGCGCAGGGTTTTGCCTTTGAGCACGTCCATGTTGCTCAGCGGCACCTTGGTGCCGACAGGGGCCAGACCGCTGATGTGCGACATCAGGGGAACGATGTCGTTTTTGGCCAGTTCGGCTTTCAGGTCCGGCTGGTTGTCCATGGCGTCCAAAGCAGCCTTGACCGCGGCCACGTAGTCGTCACCGTAGTTGAACATGTGGTCCAGCGACATGTAGTTGGGCAACTGGGCCGGCTGGTAGGAGCTGCTGATCCATGCGGCATCGGCGATGCCGGCCTGGATGCCTTGCAGGGCATCGGCCCACTTGACCAAGGCATCGGACCAGAAAAACTGAATCTTGATCTTGCCACCGGAGCGTTTCTCGACCTCGGCGCCCCACCACTTGTGGAGCTCGCCGAACCAGGATTTCTCCGCGGTGGGAACCGCGACTTTCCAGGTTTGTTGTTGCAGGGTTTGTTGTGCCACCGCCGTGGTTTGGATGGCAAAGGCAGCCAGTACGGCGGCCGCGGTTTTTAAAATCAATCGTCTCATGCTGACTCCTTGGGTTGAAAGAACTGACACAAATGAATCTCACCCCAGACCGGGGTCTTCGGCCTTGGGCATGGCACTGATGCCGGCGTAGCACTCACGCCCTCCCGCCAGATAAAAAGCCTTGATGACGTTGATGACCAGCTGCAAGGCCATCAGGCTCAGACCAAAGGCAAACAGGGTCTTGAAGGGCCACAGGGGGAAACGCAACACGGCCAGCCTGTATTCCATGATCTTGATCGAGTTTTCGGCGATGGTCCAGGCCGAAAAGGACAGAAAAATAAAGGCCACCGCCGCCAGCAGGTTGCACAAACCATCCAGGAAATGGCGGGTCCTGTTGCTGAGCCGATCGGTGGCAAAGGTCACGTTCACGTGGCCGCCTTCCAACGCCACCAGGGCCACGCCAAAATAAACCGAGACGACCAGCAGGGCCTCGACCAGTTCAACCGTGACCGGAAACGGCATCGAGAGTTTGCGGCCAAAGACATTGATGAAAATGACCACCGTCATGATCACCAGGGGAATGGCGATCAGGTAAGGAATGAAGCGCCGGTAAAAGGCCTCGTAGGCCATGATGATTTTTTCCATGGTCTTGCCTCTTATCGCATTTGTTTCATCAAATCGGGCAACCAGGTCACGATCTCAGGGAAGAGGGTCATCAGCGCCACCGCCATCAGCATCAGAAAAACGAAAGGCAAGGAGCCGGCAAAAATATCGCTGAGCTTGACCGAATCCCCCAAAGCCCCTTTCATGACAAAACAGTTCAGACCCAAAGGCGGGGTGATGGTGCCGATGGCCATCATCACCACCACCACGACCCCGAACCAGACCAGGCTCATTCCGGCGTCGGTGATCAGCGGCGCCAAAATCGGCATGGTGAGCACCATCATCGAGATCGCGTCCAGGAAACAGCCCAGGAACAGGTAGAGGATCACGATGCCGACCATCAAGGCCCAGAAGCTGAGCTCCAAAGACTTGATCCACCCCGTCATCGTCGACACCACGCCGGTGGTCGAGAGGAAGGTCGCAAAAATATAGCCCGCGCCGAGCAGCATGAAAATCATGGCCGTGACTTGGGCGCTGGCGATGAAGGAAAAACGCACCCGCTCCCAGGTCAGGTTGCCACGCACCCAGACCAGGAACAGCGAGCCCACCACCCCCACCGCAGCCGCCTCGTCGGGCGTTGCCACACCGGTGTAGATGGCGCCCAAGACGATCGTGAACAAAACGGCGGCCGCCCACAAGCGCTTGAGGGTGGCCAATTTGGAAGCCCACGAGGTGTCCAACTCGGATGAAACCGGCGCCGCCTCGGGCTTCCAGCGGGCATAGAGGGTCACCGCAGTGGCCATCAGGACCGCGGTCAGAATGCCGGGCATGATGCCGGCGATCAACAACTGACCCACCGAGGTTTCGGTGATGATGCCGTAAAAGACCATCAAGAGGCTGGGTGGGATCAAGACGTCCAGGCAGCCGGCCGCGGCCACGACACCCAAAGCGAGTTTGGAGTTGTAGTTCGCGCGCTGCATCTCAGGCACCGCGATCTTGGAGAAGACCGCCACCGCCGACAAAGAAGACCCCGAGCAAGCACCAAAAATCGCGGACGAATAGACAGTGGCCACGCCCAGGCCACCGGGCACTCGCCCGAACCAGGCCTTGGCCGCGTCGTAGGCGTCCTTGCCCAGGTCGGCGTAAAACGCGAGCGTGCCCATCAGAATGAACAGGGGCAGGGCCGACAGGGTGAAGTTCGAGGTGTAGCTGAACAAGCCGGTCGGAATGAATTTGAAGGCGGCATCGAGCGGGTAGACCAGCATCATGCCGCCCAGACCGACCACCGCCATGCCGTAGGCGATGGGCATGCGCAGCAGCGTCAACACGATGAAAAGGGCGAATCCCAGCAGGCCGATGGTGAGTTGATCCATGAGGGTTCCGGTCAGTTCGGTTTGGGCGCACCGGGTTGGTGCTGCGGCAGTGAGGACTCAAAGGCGGGTAACTTCATCAGGGCACTGAAAATGGACATGACCTGGGGCACGGCAGAAAAATCCGTGATGCCAAAAAGCTTGGCCCCCACGACCTGTGAAGCCAAACAGAAGTCGGCCGCGGTGACCTGGTCGCCGTGACTGTAAGCCCCCGGGCGCGGATCCAGGGTCAGGGCACGCTCATAGGCGATCAAGGCTTGCAGGGTGAAATGCTGCAGCCAGGTGTTGCGGGTCGCTTCGTCGAGTTGCAAGGTGTTTTGCAGGTAATTGCGCACCCTGGGCACCACCAGGGGATGGCCATCGCTGGCGCACAAGTGAGCCAAGGCCAAGACCCGGGCCCGATCAGCAGGCGATTGGGGCATCAGGGCGGGTTGGGGATGGGCTTGGTCCAGATAGTCAAGGATGGCCATGGACTGAAACAACGGGCGGCTCAGGCCCTGAACGACCAGCGCAGGAACGGCCCCCTGCGGGTTGATGTTCAAGTAGGCCGGATCGTGCTGTTCGCCCGCGAGCAAATTGACCGAAATTTCCTCGAACGGCAGGCCTTTGTGCTTGAGCGCCGCGCGCACTCGGTAAGCGGCCAGAGACCGCCAAAAACCATAGAGTTGAAGTGCCATCAAAGAGATCCCATTGTTGAATTGATCAAGTGACCATTAAAAAAAGATGGTAGTGAACCAGGGCGGGCGCTCCTATCGGATAAACCCGAAGCCTTACCACCCCAATAACCCCAGAAAACCAACGGGTTCATGGGCGTTTGGGGATGACGGGCAACAACAGGTAGCTGGCCCGCTTGGGCCCACTGTGCAGGGTGTTGACCCCATCGAACACGCGCGCCGGCCGGTCGGTCGGGTCGGTGTGCGTGAAGGGGCCGCAGCCCGTCATGGGGTATTTCATGTTCGACAACACCCCCGCCGGTCCGGGGTACTCATAATCTTTGCCACGCACCGTCAGGGCCACTCGGTAGCCGGCGGGCACCACGATGCTGGTGGGCAAGATCTCGACATCGAGCTCGACCGTCTGGCCAGGCTTGAGGGGTTCCACCCGGTCGTGCGGGTGATAGGGCCGATACGGCTTGCTGAGTTTGGGGTCGAGTGCCCGGTGCGAGGCGCGCAGCCAACCCTGACCCACCGGGGTGTGCGGGTCCAACGCCCCTTGGAACACCACCTCTTTGAGGTCAGGGGTGAACACCCGCAGCACGGCAAACACATCGGCGTCGCGGGTGCTTGACGACAAAAAGAGCTTCAAGGCGCTGGGGCCGGTGATCTCGATGTCATCGGCCTGCGGTGGCAACATGAAGGTCACGCCGTCCGAAAAACCCTTGTAACTGATTTTGCTGTGGGTCGCCGGGGCCTTTTTGCTCAGGCTCAGCTGCGCGGGGTCGAGATAAAACTTGGTCCAACGGGTGCGTTTGAGGGGCCACTCGTTCTCGGCGCGCTGGACAAACTTGTCGACATGGCGCACCTGCAGTTGCACCTTGGGCTGGCGGTTCCAGCCGTTTTTCTTGCCATGAAGGAAATGGTCGAAGAAGCGCAGCTGCAGCTCGCGCCCGTAGTCGGTGTAGAAATGCGTCCAATGCTCAATGCCATGGGCCTCGAGCCATTTGTTTTTCGAGTTCGCGCGGACAAAGCCCTCAAAATTGCCCCTGGGGTGCAGGCCCTGACCGCCCCAATTGGCCGCCGACAGAATCGGCACGTTGACCTTGGACCAGTCGGGCATGCGGGACTTCCAATAATCGTCGTCCAGGGCATGTTTCAGGGCAGCACCCGCAAAGTCTTCGCGATTGGCCTTGAGTTGAGCGTCACTCAGGTTGACCTCCCCGCACACGGGCATGCCGGTCACGCGGCTCTTGGGGCCACGCTTGCCCAAACCGTATTGGACGGTTTTGACCTGCATGTCATACCAGTTTTTGATGAAATCGCACAAAATGCCACCGTGGTGGCTGAGGTCGCGGTACATGTCGGCCGCCCCCTCCCAGGTGCAAATGGCCGCCAGGTGTGGGGGTTGCAGCGAGGCCACCTGCCATTGGTTCATGGCGTAATAGGAAATCCCATTCAAGCCGACCTTGCCATTGCTCCAGGGTTGCACGCCTGCCCACTCGATGCAGTCGTAATAATCGACCATTTCCTGCGGGCTCCACAACTGCATGTAGCCAGGCGACATGCCCGCCCCGCGCGAATCGACGCGGATGCAGATGTAGTCGTGGGGCACCCATTTTTCTGGGTCGACCACTTCCCACTGCTGGTATTTGTTGCTCGAGCCCGCGGTCACATCGGGGTGATTCTGGGCCATGCGCTCCCAGGCGGTCTTGTAGCCATCCTGGAAAGCCAGGCCCTTGCCATAGGGGCCATAACTCATGATCACAGGGTAGCGACCGGGTTTCTTGGGGCGAAACACATCGGCCTTGAGCACCAGCCCGTCGCGCATCGGGATGTCAACATCCCAGTCAATGCGCATGCCATCGCGGACTTCGGTGCGTGTTGCTACGCTCATGTAACCTCCTGTTGATGATCTATCGCTCAACGATGCTAACCAGAGATATTCACATCGCACAAGGGGAAAACCCGCACCAGGCTCGGCAGTTGACCAGTTGGCGACTTTGTCGATCACTTGATCATCAGTAGAATTGCGTACGCTTTTCCAGTCCAGCCGTGCCCGCCACTGCGACACCTTCCTGTAAACTTGCTCGACCCTTCCTCTGGAGACCCTTGATCATGTTGTTCACCTGTTCGCCCACTTGCCAGCACGCATACCACCAGCACAAAGGCAAACCCAAGCTGTTCACCTCGCTGACAGCCAAAAAGCTTTCCAACCGCAAGGACGGACACCTCAACATCGACGTGCACTGCCACTATTTCAACCCCGAGGTGGCCAAGAAAGCGGCCTCGCTGAACCCCGGCCAGCAGGAATATCCCTTCATTTACGCCAATCAGCACACGCGCGACGTCAATGCCAAGCAGATGGCCGAGCGCTCGGCCATGCTCTCCGATGTCGAGGTGCGGATCAAGGACATGGACCGCATGGGCGTCGATGTGCAAGTGGTATCACCCGCCCCCTTCCAGTATTACTACTTCGCCCCGGCCAAGCTGGGGGCTGAATTGGCCCGTGCGGTCAACGAAGGCATGGCCAAGCTGGTGGCCCAATACCCCGACCGATTGGTCGGCATGGGCACCGTGCCGTTGCAAGACGCCACAGCGGCTGTGCGTGAATTGGAGTACGCGGTCAACAAGCTGGGCCTCAAGGGCATCGAGATCGGCACCAACGTCGCCGGCAAGGAATTGACCGACCCTTCGCTGAAGCTGGAAAAATTCTTCAAGCGGGCCGCCGAGCTCGGCGTCACCCTGTTCATGCACCCCAACGGTTACACCCAAGCCGAGCGCCTGACCGACCACTATTTCAACAACGTGATCGGCAACCCTCTGGACACCACGGTGGCGGTCAGTCACCTGATCTTTGACGGCGTGCTGGCCCGCAACCCCAAGTTGCGCATCATTCTGGCGCACGGCGGGTCCTACTTGGCGCACTACTGGGCGCGCATGGACCACGCCTGGGGGGCTCGTGCCGATTGCCGGCGCGTGATCAAGAAAAAGCCGTCGACCTATTTGGAAAAGAACTTCCTGTTTGACACCATCACCTTTGATCCGGTGATGCTGAAAAACCTGATCGACCGCTACGGGGCGGACAAAGTGGTGCTGGGCACCGACTACCCCTATGACATGGCCGAGGTTGATCCGCTGGGCCTGGTGGCCGCGGTCAAGAAGCTGCCCAAGGCCGACCGCGATCTGATCACGGGCGGCAACGCCGCCAAACTGTTCAAGATCAAACGCAAGCGTTGATCCCGACCGCGCTTCGCTGAAACCACAACGCCTCCCCTGGGGGAGGCGTTGTGGTTTTCGATCCGGTGTCGGCTGGGCCCTGAGGGCCAGGGCATGACGATCAGTTCTCGACCGCTTCGACCTTGCCGCTGCGGGTGGACTTGACCACGGCCTCCAAGGCGCAGATGTTGGCGATCATCTGCTCCTGCGGCACGGGATAGGGCTGCCCCCCCATGGCGGCGTCGGCAAAAGCCTCCAAGTTCGACAGGACGGCAGGATGCGGGTCGTAAGAGGCGGTTTGTGGCTCCTCGCCCCGGACGTGCCAATTCATGGTCCAGCCGGTTGAGGCCTCGGGGTGGGTTTTGTCGCGCACTTCGACCCAGCCCTTGCTGCCAAAAACGGCAAAGCGCCCCACAAAGGGCGTGGCCAAAATGGCGCTGATCAGGGCGTGTCCCCCGCGCTTGTAGGTGGCCAAAATGGCCAAGGTGTCGCCATTGACCAGAGGGGAACCCAGTTGCTTGACGCTGGCGTAAACCGTCTCGGCCGGCCCAAACACGCCGACCGAGAGGTCCAGCAGGTGAATGCCGGTGGCGGTCATGGGGCCGGCCGGGGCCTCGGCCGCATTCAACCGCCAGTTGTCCGAGGCCATTTGCAGGAACTTGTCCTGGCTGAAGTTGGCCTCCATCTGCAAGGGGGTGCCGATCAGGCCGCTGTGGATCATCTCCATGGCGCGCATGACGGCGGCTCAAAGCGCCGCTCGTGTCCCACCGCCAGGGTGAGTTTTTTCTCGTTGATGGCCCGCATGGCGCGCAAGACGTCGGCGCGGTTCAGGCACAGGGGTTTCTCGCAAAAGATGTGCTTACCGGCCTCGGCCACCTGAACCATCTGATCGGCGTGCATCGAGTGCGGGGTACAGAGCACGACACCCTCGATTCGGGGGTCACGGATGGCGGCCTCGAAGCTGGGCGCAAACTCGACACCCTGGGACTGGGAGAAGGCGCGCCCAGCCTCGGCGTTGAGGTCGGTGGCCAGCACGCAATCGATGTTGCGGGCGTTTTTCAGGTAACGAACGATGGTCTGGCCCCACCAGCCCAGACCGATCACGGCGACGCGGAATTTGCGCGGTTGATTCATGCGGTTTCCCTTGGTATCAAAGTGGCCTCATTCTAGGGTTGGATGATCCATTGATCAACAACACCGAGGGAAAACGCCCTCGGGGGTTTCCCCCAGCGAGGGCGTGGGTGTCGCTCAGGCGAAAACGCCGGCGGTGTCTTGCATCGCAGCCGAGACCTCACCCAGGTGGTGCAGGCTGTCGCCGTAGGTCATCTCCATCTGCGTCAGGCGCTTGAAGTAGTGGCTGACGCTGTACTCGTCGGTCACGCCAATGCCGCCGTGCAACTGCACCGCCTGCTGCCCGACGAAACGCATGGACTGCCCGAGTTGAACCTTGGCGCGGCCGATGGCACGGCGGCGCTCGTCGGCCGGCGCGGTCAGCTTCAGACTGGCGTAATAGCTCATGGAGCGGGCCAACTCCAATTGCATCTTCATGTCCGACACCCGATGGCGCAGGGCCTGAAAGGTCGCCAGGGTGACGCCAAACTGCTTGCGTGTGTTCATGTACTCGACGGTCAGGGCCAGCGTTTTTTCCATGGCCCCAACGGCCTCGGCGCACAGGGCGGCCAAGCCGACGTCGACCGCGTGCGCCAGGGCCGGCAGGCCTTGCGCCGTGATCAGCACCGCGGGGGCCTGATCGAGCATCAATTCGGCGGCACGGCCCCCGTCCTGCGTCAGGTAGCCACGCGTCGAGACGCCGCTGGCCTTTGCCTCAACCAAGTACAGTCCCATCTGTCCATCGCGCACGGCGGGCACGATGAAGGCATCGGCGTGATCGCCCACGGGGACGATGCCCTTGCTGCCGCTGACTTTGAATGCCCCGCCATCGGCTCGGGCCGTGGCGTCGCAGACCTCGAGT
>JACCDL011110706.1_pt1 | contig 10760 bp, 6 predicted proteins | sample 7441931 | NCBI WGS metagenome assembly JACCDL01 (sample SAMN15323437, study PRJNA562643) | freshwater metagenome | isolation source: river surface water | place: USA:Blue River Watershed | collected 2017-08-16 | reverse complement strand
TGCCTTCGGCCGCAGACAATCGGCCTTTGCAATTTGAAGAAGCCATGCAACGCATCAATCAGTGCATATTTTTGTCTGCGACACCAGCAAAGTTTGAAATTGAAACCAGCCAGCAAGTGGTTGAACAGATTGTTCGGCCAACCGGACTCGTTGATCCAGAGGTCATAGTGCGACCGACTAAAGGACAGATCGATGACATCATTGAAATGGTCAATGGACGTGTTGATAATGGCGATCGCGTATTGATAACAACTTTGACGAAGAAGATGGCTGAAGATTTAAGCGAATATCTGCTTGAACAAGGATTAAAGGTTCGATATCTTCACTCAAATATTGACACAGTCCAGCGAATTGAAATTTTGAGAGCATTGCGATTGGGTGAATTTGATGTACTCGTTGGTATCAACTTGCTGCGAGAGGGATTAGATCTTCCCGAGGTTTCCTTGGTCGCAATTCTTGATGCGGACAAAGAAGGCTTCTTGCGGAGCGAAACTTCGCTGATTCAGATGATTGGGCGAGCTGCTCGAAACGTAAATGGACAAGTGATCATGTACGCAGACAAGCGGACACCATCTATGGACCGAGCAATTGGTGAAACTCAGCGGCGACGTGTGCGACAAATTGAATACAACAAAGAACACAACATCAACCCTCAGACCATTCGCAAGGCAGTAGGAGACATACTTTCGGTTTTGCGCCCGTCTGAAGGATCAACACCTGCGTCTAAGGGGGCTCGTCGCGATCGCGAGAGAGAAACGGTAGTAAACGAACTTCGTTCCTTGCCGCAACAGGAATTGGGCCGACTCATACAGACCCTTGAGGAAGAGATGAATCTTGCGGCTGCTGAACTGAAATTTGAGTATGCGGCAAGATTGCGCGACGAAATAAAAGATTTACGTCGCGAACTTCGTGATGCCAAGTAGCCATTAACTAGTCTGCTTGGCATGCCTCCAGCGAAGAAACAGCCTGCATATTCGCCTGGAACCATCAGCGTTCGTGGGGCGCGTGAACACAATCTAAAGAACATCAATGTTGAAGTGCCACGTGACAAGCTGATTGCACTCACTGGACTATCAGGAAGCGGCAAAAGCAGTTTGGCTTTTGACACGATTTACGCCGAAGGACAGCGTCGATACGTTGAGTCGCTCAGTGCGTATGCACGTCAGTTTTTGGGACAAATGGACAAACCTGATGTGGACGTGATTGAAGGGCTTTCACCAGCGATTTCTATTGACCAAAAGACTGCTTCAAAAAATCCTCGTTCAACTGTTGGCACCATCACCGAAATATATGACTACCTGCGGTTGCTGTGGGCGCGAATCGGAGTCCAGCATTGTCCAAAGGACGGAATAGCACTTCAGCGGCAAACTCCTCAACAGATTGTTGATCGAGTTTTAGAGTTGCCTTCTGGAACGCGTTTTCAGGTTCTTGCGCCAGTAGTGCGAGGCCGCAAAGGTGAATACGACACCCTTCTTGGCGAATTGATGGCCCAGGGTTATTCGAGGGCGCGTATTGATGGAAATGTCACCGACATTTCGGAATTCCTGAAAAGCGGAAACAAACTTGCTCGTTACGAGCAGCACAGTATCGACATCATCGTTGACCGTCTTGTGCAGAAGTCCGGAATCAATCGTCGATTAACAGACAGTCTGGAAACTGCTCTCAAGCTTGCAGACGGTGTTGCCGGCATTGAGATCATGAGTGGCAAGTCTGATGAACAAGGTGAGATCATCACGTTCAGCCAACACATGGCTTGTCCAAAGTGCAGTGCAAGTTTTGAAGAACTTGCTCCCAGAAATTTTTCGTTCAATTCGCCTTATGGTGCTTGTGAAACTTGCTTGGGTCTGGGTACCCGTTACGAGGTTGAAGAAGAATTGGTAGTGCCTGATCCCGAACTTTCAATTCTTCAAGGCGCTATTGCGCCATGGAGATCGGCTCACACTCAATACTTTCAGCGCATGCTCGAAGCTGTCGCAGAGGAATACTCAATCCCGCTCAATGTGAAGTGGGAAAAGCTCTCTGATAAGAACAAAAACATCATCATGCACGGGGCGGGAGATGCCCTGATGGTGAAGTACAAAAATCGATATGGACGATCTCGCGAATACTCAACCTCATATGAAGGCGTAGTTCCGTGGATCAAACGTAGGCACGAAAGCGCGGAAGGCGATTATTCGCGCGAGCAATTTGAAAGCTATATGCGAGAAGTGCCATGCCGAGCGTGCAAAGGCCAACGTCTAAAGCCTTCATCTCTTGCAGTAAAGGTGAATGGCAAAAGCCTGAGTGAAGTTTGCGACCTTTCAATTGGAAAGTCGGCAGATTTTCTCAAGGGCTTGAAACTTGGTGATCGTGACAAGATGATCGCAGAGCGTGTGACTAAAGAAATCAATGCCCGTTTGGGGTTCTTGTTGGCTGTTGGGCTTGATTACTTAACTCTCTCACGAGCTGCAGCAACTCTTGCAGGCGGTGAAGCCCAGCGCATCCGGTTGGCGAGTCAAATAGGTTCTGGACTTGTTGGCACCCTGTATGTGCTTGATGAACCAAGTATCGGATTACATCAGCGAGACAACCATCGCCTCATTGAAACTCTTATTCGTTTAAGAGACTTGGGCAACACCGTCATGGTGGTTGAACACGATGAGGACACAATTCGGGCTAGTGACTGGATAGTAGATATTGGACCCGGTGCTGGAGAGCACGGCGGGGAGGTCGTGTACAGCGGAATTGTTTCCGGAATCGAAAAGGTCACCAAATCAATCACTGGTCAGTACTTGAGTGGGAAAATGTATGTTCCAGTTCCATCGCAACGCAGAAGTCCAAAGAAAGATTGGCTCACTATTCGCGGTGCTCGTGAACACAACCTGCAAAATCTCACAGCAAAGATTCCACTTGGTCTATTCGTCGCAGTAACTGGAGTATCTGGAAGCGGCAAGAGCACTCTTATTAGAGACATTTTGTTGCCCTCTCTGATGCAAAAGATTTACAAGTCGAAGGATGCTCCAGGCAAACACACTGCAGTAGATGGAGTGCAACACCTCGACAAAGTGATTGACATGGACCAGTCACCAATTGGTCGTACTCCGCGATCCAATCCTGCAACGTACACGGGTGTATTTGACGACATTCGAAAGCTCTTTGCTGCTACTCCAGAAGCGAAGGTGCGTGGTTATCAACCAGGTCGCTTTAGCTTCAATGTGCCCGGTGGTCGTTGCGAAGCTTGCTCAGGTGACGGAACTATCAAAATTGAAATGGTCTTTCTCCCAGACGTTTATGTTCCTTGCGATGTTTGTAAAGGCGCTCGATATAACCGAGACACATTGGAAATTGCGTTTAAAGGAAAGAACATTTCCGAAATACTTGATATGCCAATTTCAGAAGCGGTCGACTTTTTTGCGAATCAGCCGCGTATTGCTCGGCACATGCAAACCCTCGTAGATGTGGGCCTTGGTTATGTACGTCTTGGGCAATCAGCGCCAACACTCTCTGGCGGTGAAGCACAGCGTGTAAAACTTGCTGCTGAACTAGCAAAGAGAAGTACTGGTCGCACCATTTACTTGCTTGATGAGCCAACAACTGGATTGCATTTTGAAGATGTTCGACGCTTGCTTACGGTGTTAGGTCGTCTAGTCGAATCGGGTAATACCGTGTTGGTGATTGAACACAATCTGGACGTCATCAAAACTGCCGATTGGATCATTGACATGGGTCCTGAAGGCGGTGACGGTGGTGGTCGAATCGTTGCTGAAGGTTCGCCTGAAGATGTTGCAAAAGTGAAGGCCAGTTACACAGGGAAATATCTAGGACCCCTGTTGAAGAAGAAGTCGTAGGCGTGCAACGACCAAGTATCCCTATTCCCGATTCGCCGGGTTCGTATCAGTTCAAAGATGAGCAAGGCGGAGTGATTTATGTGGGTAAGGCGATCAATCTCCGATCACGTGTAAATAGTTATTTCGCAGACCCCGTAACGCTGCATCCACGTACAGCAAAGATGATGTCAGTTGCTGCGTCGGTTGAGTGGATTGAAGTTCGCAATGAGATTGAGGCGCTCATTCTTGAGTACAACTTGATCAAAGAACATCGACCACGATTCAACATTCGTCTCAGAGATGATAAGAGCTATCCATTTCTTGCAATCACAATGGACGAAGAGTGGCCGCGCGCTGTGGTGATGCGAGGCCGTCGCCGGAAAGGCACAAAATACTTTGGCCCGTATGTCAATGCTTGGGTGATTCGAGACACACTTGAACTAGTTCTGCGCACATTTCCGGTTCGCACATGTTCGAATGGGGTTTTTAAACAACACAATCGTCTTGGTAGACCGTGTTTATTGTTCCACATTGAAAAGTGCAGTGGACCTTGTGTCGGAAATGTTGAAATAAGTCAATATCAAAAGTATGTGGCAGATCTGCAGCGATTTCTCAACGGTGATTCTGACGAGATAGTTACCAAGATCGAAAATGAGATGAAGGAAGCTTCTTCGCTGCAAGATTTTGAACGTGCCGCAAAGTGTCGTGACAGATTGACACACATCAATAAAGCTCTTGAACGACAGCAAATGGTTGGTGATCAATCAGAAAACATTGATGTCATCGGAGGCGCAGAAGATGAATTTGAGGCTTCTGTTCAAGTTTTCTATGTGCGACGTGGTCGTGTCATGGGGAGAAATGGATTCATTCTTGACAAGGTGGAAGATGTCTCGTCTGGCCAACTCATGGATCGAGTGCTCGAAAGCATCTATGGAGATTCACCACCGCTAGGTATACCGAAGGAAGTTTTAGTCTCTCAATCTCCGGAAAGCGAAGAAGCGCTTGCGGGTTGGTTGGAGAAAGAGCGGGGAACCAAAGTTGAGATTCGTGTCCCCTCAAGAGGGGATAAGAAAGCGCTACTTGAAACTGTGGTGAAGAATGCGAGCGATGAATTTGCTCGCCATCGAATGAAGCGAGCAACCGATCACAACAGTCGAAGCCGTGCGCTAACTGAATTGCAAGACTTGCTTAATTTGCCTGAAGCGCCGTTGCGCATTGAGTGCTATGACATGGCTCATCTGCAGGGTACGCACTACGTGGGAAGCATGGTCGTCCTTGAAGATGGACTGCCTATGAAGCGCGAGTACCGAAAGTTCAAGGTGAAAGATGTGCCGGGTAACGACGATTACGCAGCGATGAGAGAGGTGCTTACTCGCCGTCTCTCCGCATATATTTCCGAACGAGATATGCCGATCGAACAGCGTGGAGAGCGCCCTGGAAAATTCGCATACCCACCACAGTTAATCCTGGTTGATGGCGGAAAAGGGCAACTTGGTGTGGCTATTGAAGTGATTCATGAATTGGGACTTGAACATGAAATTCCTGTTGCGTCACTAGCAAAGCGTTTAGAAGAAGTTTTTGTGCCAAATAAAACCGAACCAATTGAAATCCCGCGCAATAGTGACGCCATATTCATGTTGCAAGTTATTCGAGATGAGGCGCACAGATTCGCAAATAGCTTTCACCGCGAGTTGCGTGGAAAGGCGATGACCAAAGGTGCTCTTGATGGAATTCAGGGACTTGGTGAGGCAAGAAAGAAACGTTTGCTCGCACATTTCGGCGGAGTGGCTGCGGTGAAGAAAGCTTCGCTTGACAATCTGCTCAACCTTGGTTGGCTTCCGGAGGCGGTTGCACGCGACATCTTTAACCATCTACACGGGTAACATTTTCGCGTGGCTGACATTCTGCTCATCGTTGGGTTGTCTGGCGCGGGGCGTTCGCAAGCCGCTGACGATCTTGAGGATCTCGGTTGGTTCGTTGTCGACAACATGCCAATTGCATTGGTTGACAAGGTCGTTGAGTTGGCAGAAACCGGATCCGAAGGGTTGCAGCTAGCACTTGTTCTTGGAACGCCTTCAAACCAAACCAATGCAATTGATGTGGTGCAAAGTCTTCGAGATGTAGGTCACCGAGTGCGCATCTTGTATCTCGATGCTTCGACGCCTGAATTGGTTCGCCGGTATGGAGCAACGCGTCGCAAACACCCACTTGGGAGCTCGACCGTGAGTGTTGAAGAAGCGATCTTGCAAGAACGACATATGTTGGAACTGGTAAAAGGCGCGGCGGATTTGGTGATTGATACATCGAATCTCAATGTCCATCAATTGAAAGCTCAGATTCATGACTTGTTTTCTCCAGTTGATGGAAAAGACGTCATGCAATTAACTATTGAGTCATTCGGATATAAACATGGAATTCCGCTTGATGTTGATCTGGTCTTTGACGTGCGCTTTTTGCCCAACCCTCATTGGGACGAAACTCTGAGACCCTTAAGTGGCCTTGATCAACCGGTATCAGAATTTGTTTTGAGACAAGAACTGTCGTCTGAATTCATAGATCGCATTCAGTCGCTGTTTGCGATGCTGCTTCCCGCTTATCGTGCAGAAGGGAAAAGTTATTTAACGATTGCTATTGGTTGCACTGGCGGGCGACATCGATCAGTTGCTATCGCAGAAGAACTAGGCAAGAAATTCGTGGAAATGGGCCAACGCCCGCGCGTGATTCACCGAGATATCGCCCGCTAGTCCCGCGGTTGCTATTGTCGGGCGTTATGGCAAACACTCCAATTCGCGTAGGTATTAACGGGTTCGGTCGCATCGGTCGCAACTTTTTCAGAGCAGTTCAGGCTTCACAAGCTCCGATTGAAATCGTTGCTGTGAACGACTTGGGAAACATCAAGACGATGGCCCACTTGTTGAAGTATGACTCAGTTCTAGGGATTCTTCCTAACGACATCAAAGCAGTTGACGAAGGCATCAGCATTGATGGCAAAGTTCTGAAGGTATTGCAGCACCGTGATCCAAAGGAATTGCCGTGGGGTTCGCTTGGTGTAGACATTGTGATTGAGTCCACGGGATTTTTCACAGATCGAGACAAAGCCGCAGCACACTTAAATGCTGGAGCGCCGATCGTGATTGTTTCAGCACCTTCAGCAGGTGCAGATGCAACGTTTGTTTACGGTGTTAATCATGGTGATTTCGATCGCAACAAGCACAAGGTTGTGTCAAACGCAAGTTGCACAACAAACTGCTTCGTGCCGATGGTGAAAGTGCTTGACGATGCATTTGGTGTTGAAAAAGGTCTGATGACAACAATTCACGCATACACAGGTGATCAACAATTGGTAGACGGTCCACACAGCGATCTGCGTCGCGCACGTGGTGCAGCGATCAACATCACTCCAACCGGTACTGGTGCAGCGCGTGCAACGAGTCTTGTTCTCGAATCGATGAAGGGAAAGCTTGACGGGACCTCGCTACGTGTACCTGTTCCAACCGGTTCAATTACAGACTTTGTGGCAGTTCTCAACGCAACTCCTTCAAAAGAAGAGATCAACGCTGCGTTTAAGAAGGCTGCAGACGGAGCGCTGAAGGGTGTTCTTGAGTACACCGATGCTCCGATCGTTTCAAGTGACATCGTTACCAATCCACACAGCTGTGTATTTGACAGCGACCTCACCATGACCATGGGTAATTTGGTGAAGGTGCTCGGCTGGTATGACAACGAGTGGGGTTATTCGAACCGTCTCGTTGATTTGACGAAGCACATTGGCTCGACGAAGTAATTCGTCTATATGAATCGAGTTCCGGCTCTAGAAGACCTTGGTGACGTATCGGGTAAGCGAGTTCTTGTGCGCACCGATTTCAATGTGCCAATGGAGGGTCCAGATGACCAGCGGGTGATCACGGACGACTTCCGTATCCGTGCCGCATTGCCAACTATTGAGTACCTGACAAGTCGCGGTGCACACGTTGTGTGCGCGAGTCATCTTGGTCGCCCAAAAGGTGCACCATCTGCCAAGTACAGCATGGAGCCAGTACGAAAGAGGCTTGCCGAACTTGCTCCCGGTGTTGATCTTCTTGAAAACCTACGTTTTAACCCAGGTGAAGAAGGAAATGATCCAACTTTCGTTGACGATTTAATTCGCGGAATAGATATGTATGTAAATGATGCATTTGGTGCAGCGCACCGTTCACATGCATCAATCGTGGGTCCTCCAAGAACTCTTCCGTCTGCTGCAGGGCGCTTATTGCATCGCGAAGTTGAAGTTTTGGGTGACATGCGCGAAAAGCCAAAACGCCCTTTCGTTGCCGTACTTGGTGGTGCAAAAGTGAGCGACAAACTCGGTGTGATTGAAGCTTTGCAAAAACGTGTTGATGCGTTCATCATTGGTGGAGGAATGTGCTTTACATTTCTTGCAGCTCAGGGTTATCCCGTTGGAGATTCAATTTGTGAACGAGATCAAATTGAGACTTGCAAGCAGTTGCTTGCGGGTGGAACACCGATTCACCTTCCAGAGGACATAATCGGCCTCGATGCTCAAGGTGTGTATCAGACGTTTGGAATCCGTCTTCCTGAAGGCGCAAAGGGGCTTGATATAGGACCAGGATCGGCAGCGGCGTTCACCGACATCATCATGGAAGCACGTTCAGTTTTTTGGAACGGACCGATGGGAATGTTTGAAGATCCACGATTCGCATCGGGTACAAAAACTGTCGCACAAGCTGTTGCCGATACAAAGGCGTTCACGGTTGTGGGCGGTGGTGACTCTGCCGCAGCACTTGCGCAATTTAAACTTGAATCCGAAGTCGACCATGTGTCAACCGGCGGCGGCGCATCACTTGAATTTTTAGAACTTGGCGACCTTCCTGGTCTCGCCGCATTGCGAGGAGCACCAAATGCCAGATAGCACTATTTACCGCAAGCCACTTATTAGTGGCAACTGGAAGATGCACAACAATCACTTTGAAGCAATTCAATGTTTGCAGAAACTTGCATATCTTCTGACAAAAGATGATTACAGCGCAGTGGATGTTTCTGTGCACCCACCATTTACTGATATTCGAAGCGTTCAGACATTGATTGACGCAGATGAACTGCGCATTCATCTTGGTGCACAGAACTGTCACTGGGAAGAAAAGGGCGCCTTCACAGGAGAAGTTGCTGCAGCCTTTCTTGCCAAGCTCGGCGTTCAATATGTCATTGTCGGTCATAGCTAGCGACGTGAGTTATTCGGCGAAACCGACGTAGATGTTTCCAAGAAGATCACCACCGTTCAAAAATTGAATATGTATCCAATTGTGTGCGTTGGCGAAACGCTTGAAGAGCGTGAGTCTGGAAAGACAACAGAAAAAGTGATGGGTCAGGTAAGAGCGGCACTTGTGGGTCGCAGCGTTGATCAGGTGTGCAACATGGTCATTGCTTACGAGCCGATCTGGGCCATTGGTACGGGGCGTACAGCCTCGGCCGGGGATGCGCAGGCCGTGATTGGAGCCATCCGCGCACAGGTGCAAGAGGTAGCGGGTGAAAAAGCTTCCAGTGCTATTCGTTTGCAGTACGGGGGAAGCGTGAAGGCCGCAAATATCGCGGAAATAATGGCTCAGCCAGACATCGATGGGGCTCTAGTGGGCGGGGCATCCCTTGACCCTGCCGAATTTGCCCGCATCGTCCAATACCGCAATCGATAGTGCCAACGGGCCTGCGCTAGTAGCCTTACCAACACATGTCGGGGCAACTTGTCCCGATCCAAATGGGTGAAAACCCACCTAATCGACGGGGAGGTCGAGAGTGAAGAAAACCAACAAACTCGCTGGAGTTGTTGCTGGCTTCGCAGCGTTGTCACTTGTAGTGGCAGCTTGCGGTGGCAGCAGTGGCGACAGCAATGAAGGAGCGGCATTCACCAGCCTTGAGGCTTGTGCAACCCGCACCTACGATTACACAGCTCCTGAATCAACAAGTGCTGGTATGACCATTACGTACGACATTGCTCCAGAAGCAGTGTGGGAAGATGGTTCACCAATCACCGTTGCAGACTTCAAGGCAACTTGGGATGCTTCGTTGAACACACCTGGTTCATTGTCAACCACTGGTTACGACCAGATCACATCGGTTGAGGCTGGAACAAGTGACAAGCAAGTTGTAGTCACGTTGAAGGCTGTGTACGCACCGTACAAAGGATTGTTTGGCTCATTGATCAAGGCCGCTGCTGTTGAAAACACCGCAGACGTGTCTGGTGACTTTGCTGACATGATTCCTTACTCAGGTCGTGCATACAAGATGGAATCATGGAGCAAGGACCAGTTGGTCTACGTTCCAAACGAAAACTATTGGGGCACCGACAAAGCGGTTACACCAAAGATCGTTATGGTTCCAAAGGCTGACAGCGACACTGAAATCGCGTCAATCAAGGCTGGCGACGTTGACTTCATCTATCCGCAGTACTACCAGGGCATTGAAGAAGCAGTTGCACAAGACAACATCGCTTCATCAGTTCAATTCGGTGGTGACTACGAAGCGTTCTACTTCAACCAGAAGTGCGGACCTTTTGCAGATGACAACTTCCGTGAAGCATTCTCAAAGTCAATTGACCGTGATGCATTGTTTGCTCAGATCTACACCCCAATTGCTCCAACCGGAACGTTGTTGCAGTGTGGTCCAATCACCCCTGGTGATTACTGCGTAGGTGATGAGTTTGCTGGAAGCTATGACGCTGAAGGCGCTGCAAAGATCATGGAAGATGCTGGTTGGGAAAAAGATGCCTCTGGTTACTGGGCGAAGGATGGCGTAACGCCAGAAATTCGTTGGGTAGTCAACACCGGCAACACCCGCCGCGAAAGCACCCAGGCTTACTTGATTCCATTGCTGCAAGCAGCAGGATTCAACGTAAAGGCTGACGACTGTGACGCAGCTTGTTACTTCCAGAAGCCTTTGCCAGCACTTGACTACGTCTTGGCG
>JACCDL010900897.1_pt1 | contig 10764 bp, 10 predicted proteins | sample 7441931 | NCBI WGS metagenome assembly JACCDL01 (sample SAMN15323437, study PRJNA562643) | freshwater metagenome | isolation source: river surface water | place: USA:Blue River Watershed | collected 2017-08-16 | reverse complement strand
CCGAACAGGACCGTGAAACACCTTAGCGCCGATGATAGTTGATTAACGTCTGTGAAAGTAGGACATCGTCAAGCTCTTACCCCTCAAACCCCCAGTCGCCAAAGCGTCTGGGGGTTTGTCTTTGTGGCGGCTCAAATCGTGTTGCTGAACTTTAGGAGGAGTATTTCATCCTACTACTGTGCGTCTGAAGCTAGTCGCTATGACTTGCCTAAGGTAAGATTCTTTTATGTGCCCTAAGGAGCAAATAGCATGACGAATCCTATTCCTCAAGAACCTACCCCGATCGACTTGCGTCTCATCACACAAGTTGCCTATGGATTATTTGCAATTGGTTTGCTTAGTGCCGGCGTGTTCGGCGCAGCGAGCGTTGCCGCAATCGTATTGTTGTATATCAAACGTGCCGATGCTGCGGGTACTGTGTATGCAGTGCACTTTGACTGGATGATGCAGACTTTCTGGTGGGGCCTCTTGGCTCTGGCCGTGAGTGGTCTGGCGACTTATATTTATATCGGTTGGCTTGGCGTCATCGCGACAGGTGTTTGGGCGCTTTTTCGTTTGATTAAGGGCTGGTTAGCCCTGCATGAAGGGCGTACGCCGATGTGACCCGTTGCCTTTGCGAGTCTTGTTAACAGGCATAAAAAAAACGGCACCGTAAATACGGTGCCGTTTTTTATTCGCGCATCGATTTATTTCAGGTGACCGCTAACGATTTTGGTCAACTCAAACATCGAAACCTGGTTCTTGCCGAACAAAGGCTTGAGCTTGTCATCTGCATTGATGTTGCGACGGTTCTTAGCGTCTTGCAGATCATGCTTCTTGATGTAGTCCCAAATCTTTTTGGTGACTTCAGTGCGTGGCACTGCAGCGGCACCAATCACGGCGGCCAATACTGCGCTAGGAGTCAATGCTTTCATGAAAGCAGCGTTAGGCTTGCGAGCAACTTTCTTTGCAGCTGGCTTTTTCGCAGCTGGCTTCTTCGCAGCAACTTTCTTCGCAGCAACCTTCTTTACAGCAGCTTTTTTAGCAACTGGCTTCTTAGCAGCAACTTTTTTCACAGCAGCTTTTTTAGCGACTGGTTTTTTAGCAGCAACTTTTTTGGCGGCTGGTTTTTTAGCAGCAACTTTCTTAGCAGCAGGTTTTTTGGCGGTGGCCATGTGGGCTCTCCTAGTGAGGCAGATTAATGTGCACAACAGGCGCAGCATAATACTTCTGCGCAGGAAAGACAAAGATTTTGTCGAAACCTAGACGAAATAATACTAAATGTCGCAAATTTGTCTACGAGGTAAACTCGTTTTTCCTAGGACAAACGGGATTGTTTTCGCTATGTACCCTCGCTCACCGCTGGCTTCCATACAAAAATTCCACCAAGAACTTGTGGCGCTGCGGCGCGATTTACATGCCAATCCCGAGCTAGGCTTTCAGGAAATTCGTACTTCTGGAATCGTCGCTGGCGCACTTGAAGCGATGGGTGTTGAAGTGCATCGTGGCATAGGGAAAACCGGTGTTGTCGGCGTGATTCGCGGACACAAGAATGACTCAGGGAAAATGATTGGATTGCGTGCAGATATGGACGCTCTCCCGATCAAGGAGGAGAGTACCGCTGAGCATTGCTCGACTGTTCCGGGGATGATGCACGCCTGCGGACATGACGGCCATACAACCGTTCTGCTGGGTGCGGCGAAATACTTGATGCAGAACCGCAACTTCAATGGCACAGCAGTTCTGATTTTTCAGCCGGCCGAGGAAGGCTTGGGCGGGGCCCAGGCGATGGTGGATGATGGACTGTTTGAGCGTTTTCCGTGCGACGCGATCTATGCCCTGCACAATTGGCCGGCCTTACCAGCTGGCACGATTGGTTTAAATCCTGGCCCCATGATGGCTGCGTCAGATCGATTTGAGATCGTGATCAATGGACGTGGCGGGCATGGCGCGCATCCCTATCAAACGATTGATCCGATTGTTGTTGCAGCGCAAATGGTGACGGCGTTGCAAACGATCGTGTCGCGTAATGTTCACCCAGTTGAGTCTGCGGTTATTTCATTCGGCCATATACAGGCCGGCAATGCTGGCGCTGCCAGTGTCATCCCCGGTACTGCCAGGCTGATTGGGACCGTACGTACCTTTAGCGATACTGTACAAGCCTTGGTTGAGTCGCGGATGCGCAGTTTGATTCATTCGATCGCCGAAGGGTTTGGGGCAACGGCCGATTTCACATACGGACGTTACTACCCGGCTACGATTAACGTAGCCGAGCACGCAGCATTTGTTGCTCAGGTGGCGACCGACTTGTTTGGCGCAGATAAGGTGGTGGCGAACCTGATCCCCTCGATGGGGGCTGAGGATTTTTCTTTTATGCTCAAAAAGGTGCCCGGAGCATACTTTCGTCTCGGGCAAGGCGGGGCAGAGCAAGGGCGTGTGCTGCATAACTCGCGCTTTGACTTCAATGATGAAGTGATCCCCGCTGGTAGTGCCATGTTTGCTTCGATTATTGAACGCGCGATGCCTTTGGAAAATTAATGATGACGCAACAGACCCTTACGATCGTCCGGCCCGATGACTGGCATGTGCATTTACGCGACGGAGATGCGCTTGCAGCCGTCGTGGGAGCGACCGCCCGACAATTTGCTCGCGCGATTGTCATGCCTAATCTCAAGCCGCCCGTCACAACCGTTGCGCTGGCACAGGCGTATCGGGCGCGCATTGAGCAGGCGCTCGAGCAAGCGGGGATCACTCCCGGTGCATTTACTCCTTTGATGACGCTCTACCTAACGGATAACACTAGTGCGGATGAGATCGTACGGGCGAAGGAGACAGGCGCTGCGGTCGCCGTTAAGCTCTACCCGGCCGGAGCTACGACTAACTCCGATGCCGGCGTGACAGACCTTCTGGGGCGCTGTATGCCTGCGATGGAGGCCATGCAGCGTGTTGGGATGCCGTTGCTGGTGCACGGGGAGGTCACTGACCCAGCTGTGGACGTGTTTGACCGCGAGGCCTTGTTCATCGACCAAGTCATGATTCCGCTACGCAAGGCGTTGCCTGCACTGCCTGTCGTGTTTGAACACATCACCACCAAAGACGGTGCCCACTATGTGCGTGACGCAGAGGGCCCCGTTGCCGCCACCATCACAGCGCAACATCTGCTTTACAACCGCAATGCGATTTTTCAAGGCGGAGTGCGGCCGCACTTTTACTGCCTACCTATTTTGAAGCGAGAAGTGCACCGTTTAGCCCTCGTCGAGGCCGCTACAAGCGATAGCCCGCGATTTTTCTTGGGCACGGATAGTGCGCCACATGCCAAGGGTTTAAAAGAGCATGCGTGCGGTTGTGCGGGGTGCTACACGGCACTGCATGCCATGGAGTTATACGCAACAGCTTTTGACCGTGTCGGTAAGCTTGACAAGCTCGAAGCGTTTGCGAGCCTGCGCGGGCCAGATTTTTACGGCCTACCTCGCAACCAAGGCACAATCACCTTGCGGCGAGAGCCGTTCGTTATTCCACAAGAGCTTGCTTTCGGGAACGAAGCGATTGTCCCACTGGCCGCGGGGGAATCTCTGCCTTGGTCGATGGTTAGCTCCTAACCGCTTGGTGTGACACTCAAGGTCACGCCAAAGATTTGGCCTCGAGCGCTTCCCAGCGCTCGAATTTTTTTGTGAGCTCCGCTTCGAGTTGTGTGAGCTTTGCTTGGATTTCGGAGAATTTGCCTGGATCGTTCTTGTAAAGCGCGCCGTCACTCAGCTTTGCCACCAACGACTCTTGCTCTATTTCAAGACTTTGAATCATTGCCGGCAGTTCGTTTAGCTCTTTGGTTTCCCAGGGAGCTAGTTTGGTTTGACGTGACCGTGCTGAGGTGTTGTTGCCGCTTTGACTTGTATCGGCAGGCTTACTGGCGATCGCGGTTGTCGCCGCTCCGGTGGCCGCCTTTACTTGGTCTATCGCCGCACGCGGCTTGCGCGCCTTACGTTGACGCTCCCAGTCGGCGTATCCACCGACATAATCCATCCACTTTCCGTCGCCTTCGCTAGCGATCGTTTGTGTGACAACGTTATCCAAGAAGGTTCGGTCGTGGCTGACGAGCAATACGGTGCCTGGATAGTCTTGTAAAAGCTCCTCAAGGAGTTCGAGTGTCTCAATATCCAGATCATTGGTTGGCTCATCGAGAACCAGGATGTTTGCGGGTCGTGCGAATAGGCGGGCGAGTAACAAGCGCGCGCGTTCACCCCCCGAAAGACTTTTAACGGGTGACTGTGCACGTGCAGGTGCAAACAGAAAGTCGCCCAAATAGCTCATGACATGTTTGCGCGCTCCGCCGATCTCAATCCATTCGCTTCCTGGGTTAATCACGTCAGCGAGAGTCGCATTTTCGTCGAGCTGACTGCGCATCTGATCGAAGTAGGCGACACTGAGGTTTGTTCCAAGCTTTACGGTGCCGCTGTCGGGCTCGAGGGTCCCGAGGATCAGCTTGAGTAGCGTAGATTTACCTGCGCCATTTGGACCGATTAAACCGATACGATCTCCGCGCATGATTGTCGTTGAATAGTTTTTAACAACACAACGATCACCAAAAGATTTACTAACGTCTGTTAGTTCAGCCACGAGTTTGCCGGAGCGTTGCCCAGCATCCAGGGCGAGTTGAACGTTGCCCTGACGTTCCCGACGATCGGCGCGCTCCACACGCAAGCGCTCAAGACGTCGCACGCGTCCTTCATTGCGCGTACGACGCGCTTCGACGCCTTTACGAATCCAAATCTCCTCTTGCGCCAGGAGCTTGTCGAAACGCGCATTCTCAAGGCGCTGTGATTCTAGCCATTGCGCTTTGTGGCCTTGCCAGTCGGTGAAGTTGCCAGGAAAGCTCAGTAGCTGACCGCGGTCGAGCTCAACGATACGGGTGGCGACCGAATCTAAGAAACGGCGGTCGTGGGTGATGATGATGGCGCTGCCGGGCCACTGCTTGAGCGTTGTCTCAAGCCACGCGATGCCATCTAAGTCGAGATGGTTAGTTGGCTCGTCAAGTAGTAACAATGTTGGGTCGTTAGCGATCGCACTGATGAGTGCTACTCGCTTGCGCATACCGCCCGACAATGTGCCGACGCGCGCGTCGGGAGGGAGCTCCAGTTTGTCGATTAGGGCACGGACACGCGAGGCGCGACCCCAGTCTTCGCTGTCTGGATCATATTCACCCATGACGGTTTCTTCGATGGTCAGGGCTTCGTCCAGAGTGGGCTCTTGCTCAACCGTTGCAACGCGGACGTGGCCTGCCACATTGATCGCGCCGTCATCCGGTTGGTTGCGGCCGTCAAGCAGCCTCAGCAGTGAAGATTTTCCTGCGCCGTTGCGCCCGATTAATCCGATACGTTCGTTTGCTTGAATGGTGAGATCAGCGCCATCGAGAAGAGGATGGTGGCCGTAAGCGAGGTGCACGCCGTTAAGTGTGATCAGGGCAATGGACATGTAAGGTGCGCGCGTGCGAGGCACGAAGTAGGTTGCTAGACCGCTATTGTCGCAGGACAGCGGGATTGTGGTTTCGCATGACCTGTCTACGAGGGCTGGGACTAATGCACCGTACAATGCACATGCAAGGCGAATTGGGCAATCGCGGTGTCTTTACGGCATCGAGGAAGGTCCGGACTCCAAAGAGCGGGATAACGGTTAACGACCGTCCGGGGGTGGGTGGGTGCAAACCTGCCTGTCGTCGAGGACTAGGGCCACAGAGACGAGTCTGCAATGGGGGTGCGCTGAAAGGCGTACTCCGCCACGGTGTTCCCGTGGTGCAAAAGGCGCTTGCGTCTTGAACATTGCAGGGTGAAACGCGGCAACCTCTATCCGGAGCAACACCAAATAGGCATACGTGTGGCCTTGTGTCACGTTGGGCGGCTCGCCCGAGTATGCGGGTAGGTGGCTAGAGCACTTCAGCAATGATTTGCCCAGAGGAATGATTGCCAGCCCATGCAAGTGGGTTTACAGAATCCGGCCTATAGATTCGCCTTGCACCTCCTCATAAATTATTTTGTACGGGTTATCCCTATGCCCGCACTTAATAATCAACATTTAGTTGATTCTCCAATCCATTGATTTATTTGATTATTTCAGTTCTGAAATATTTAGAAAAACGCATCTAAGTCATTGATCCTATTGAAAAAAATGCGTTTTGCGCTTGACCAAGCTCGATCATTCACTTAGAGTGGTGAAAAGTAGGTTTTTGTGTATTTAAGTGGGGTAAATGGGGTGTTTCAAGGAAGCAGTGCGCTGACGCTAGATGCGAAAGGTCGGATCAATGTCCCGACTCGGCATCGTGATGCTCTGATCGAGCAGGCGCAGGGCTGCCTGACGCTCACGCGCCACCCTGATGGCTGCTTGTTGGTTTACCCCCGGGCGCAGTGGGAAATTAAGCGTGAACAGATTGTGGCGTTCCCGATGCAGGCTCGTGCCTTGCAGCGCCTGTTGCTCGGCAATGCTCAAGACGTAGAAATCGATGGGTCAGGACGCATTTTGATTGCGCCTGAGCTGCGCTCGGCCGCCGGCTTCACGCGTGACGTGATGCTGTTGGGCATGGGCGCGCACTTTGAATTATGGGATGCCGCTGCCTTGGCTCGCCGAGAGGCTGCTGATTTGTCGCAAGGCATGGGTGATGTACTGAACCAGTTTTCGTTTTAAGCCGTGACGCAGTTTGTCCATCGGCCCGTTTTGCTCGAGCCGACAGTCGAGTCACTGGTGGGTGCGCAGTACGGTCGTCGTGGTTCACATGCGTTAGATGAGCTGCCTGATCAACAGGCAAGGCTATCTGGTGTGTATGTGGACGGCACGTTTGGTCGCGGTGGACATTCGCGTGCGTTGTTGGCGCGTTTGAATACTGACGCACGGCTAGTGGTCTTTGATAAGGATCCGCAGGCAATCGCTGCGGCGCAGGAGTTAGCGGCACAGGACAACAGAGTAACGGTTGTCCATGATGGGTTTTCAAGCATGGTTGACGCGTTATCTGCGTTGGGTGTGCATGAAGTGGATGGTGTGATGTTGGATCTTGGGGTGTCTTCACCTCAGATCGATGAGGCAGTGCGTGGTTTCTCATTCATGCGTGATGGTCCGCTTGATATGCGAATGGATACGACGCGTGGCGAGACAGTGGCGCAATGGTTGGCGCTGGCAAGTGTAGATGACATGCGGGAGGTCATAGGACGTTATGGCGAAGAACGGTTTGCTTTTCAGATTGCAAAGGCGATTGTTGCTCGCCGCGCAACAAGTCCGGTGGCAACCACGCTCGAGCTCGCCGAGCTCGTGTCAGGCACCGTCCGCACGCGCGAAAAGGGCCAGCATCCGGCTACACGCACCTTTCAGGCTTTACGGATTTACATCAATCATGAACTCGAAGAGCTCGAGAGCGCCCTCCCGGCAGCTCTGAGTTTATTAAAAACAGGCGGACGTATGGCCGTGATTAGCTTCCACTCGTTGGAAGATCGCGTCGTCAAGCAGTTCATCACCGCAGCATCCAAACCGGAAGCTGCGTACGCCCGCCTCCCTCTGCGCGAAAGTGAAATGCCCCAGCCTGTTCTGTTGGCGCTTGCGCGTGTCTTACCCAGTGATGATGAAATTTCTGAGAACCCACGTTCACGCTCAGCGGTACTACGTGTGGCTGAGCGTACTCGTACTTCTTTCGGCCCTGACGGTGCGCAGGCCTTCATGCCTCGTGTCCGGCGCGATACGGCACGCTCCAAAAAGGGAGCGCGTTGATGGGGCGTCTTTCCGTGCTGGCCGCGATTGTGTTGATGTTCTCGGCGATCTCTTTGGTCACGGCGCGGTATCAGGCTCGGCAGCTTTACAACCAGCTAGACAAATATACGACGCAGGCTGAGGACCTTGAGATTGATTGGCGCAAGTTACAGCTTGATCGTGCACAGGCGTCTCGTAATGCCCACGTTGATAAGGTCGCGCGCGAAGAGCTTCGCATGAACGTTATTGCGCCCGAGCGCACAATCTACGTCAGCCAACCACCGGTCGCGCAGCCAGCCGCAACGCAGCCCGCCACAAGTCAGCCAACTCCAGCTTCTGGGAGTCGGCGATGAAGCACATGCCTTTCTTCAGCAACCCGATGCTTAAGGTGCCCTATCCCTTGTGGCGTGGTCGCCTGGTGTTGTCGTTGATAGGTGTTGCGTTTTTGGCTTTGGTGGCCAGAGCAATCTACTTGCAGGGCTTTACGACGGAGTTTTTGCAACAGCAAGGTGAAAAGCGTTACGAAGTAACCCAGCCGCTGTATGCGAGTCGGGGCAAAATACTGGATCGTAACGGAGTCGTGTTGGCTGCCAGCATACCTGCTCGTGCAATCGGCTTTACTCCAAAGCATGCCAAAACACTTAGTGATGATCGTTTAAAAAAACTGGCCGAGCTGCTTGATATGTCTGAGGCTGATCTGAAGACAAAGATCGACCCAGAAAAAAAGACGTTCATTTATTTGAAGCGTCAGGTGCCGATCGAAATCGCGCAGCAGATACAAAAAATGCGCGTGCCAGGCATAAGCTTGCACAGAGATAATCGCCGCTACTATCCTGAAGGTGAAGTCGCGGGAAATATCGTTGGCTTAAATACACTGGATGACCATGGCCAGGAAGGTGTTGAGCTCGCCTTTAACGACCAGTTGGCCGGCAAAGGTGGAAGTCGTCGAATCTTACGCGACCGGATGGGACGCCAGATCGATGATGTGAAGGATGTGGACCTTGCTGTAGATGGTCGCGACATACAGTTGTCGATTGACACGCGGATTCAGTATCAGGTCTATCGTGCGTTGCAAGAGGCGATGGTGACGAATAAGGCCAAGGGCGCTGCTGCAGTCGTGATCGATATCAAGACGGGTGAGATCCTGGCTTTAGGCAATATGCCAACGTATGATCCGAACAAGCGCGAAACGTTTCGTAGCGGCAATATGCGAAATCAGGCGCTGACTGACACGTTTGAGCCTGGTTCGATTATGAAGCCCTTCACAGTAGCGCTGGCACTGGAGCTCAATCGTATTACGCCAGCTACGCAATTCCGAACTGGTAATGGAAAGTTCACTTATCAAGGCGCAACCATTAGCGACGTGAGCCCTAATGGAGTCCTTGATCCAGCGGGCATTTTGCTTAAGTCCAGCAATATCGGGATGACCTTGATTTCAGAAAAGCTCGAGTCCCGCGAAATGTGGACACGCTTTAATGAACTCGGCTTAGGTCAAATGCCTCAGACAGGATTTCCGGGTGAAGTGCCAGGTCGCCTGCGACCCTGGGAGCGCTGGCGCTTGATTGAGAAGGCGACCATGTCTTATGGCTATGGATTGTCTGTATCGCTCTTGCAGATGGCGCGTGCGTACTCTGTGTTTGCACGAGATGGGGACATGGTGAGCTTGAGCTTGATGAAGCGTGATCAACCCCCAGCCACGACTCAAGTGTACCCACCAGAAGTTGCTCGGCGGGTGCGCTTGTGGCTCGAAGCCGCAGCAGGGCCCGAAGGTGCAAAGGCAGCACAAGTGCAAGGCTATCGCGTAGCTGGAAAGAGCGGCACAGCTCGCAAAATTGTCGATCGTAAATACAGCACCAGTCGCTATCGTGGTTCTTTTGTCGGTTTTGCGCCGGTATCCGACCCACGGATTGTCGTCGCGGTGACGATTGATGAGCCAAGCTCGGGTGTGTATTACGGCGGGCGAGTTGCCGCACCAGTCTATGCAAATATCGTAGGTAGCACCTTGCGAATCATGGGCGTTCAGCCTGACGCACCTTTTGCCTCGACGGTCGCGGCGACGCAGGGAGGCGCACGATGATTCGCGCAGAGCTGTTCGCTAAAGACGTAACCATACCTGCGCTGATTGAAAAGCGCGGTGTGACAGTCAAGGCTGACGCCCAGTTGCATATGGATTCCCGGACCGTGAAGGCGGGCGATGTTTTTATCGCGTGTCCTGGCGTGGTCGGTGATGCGCGCACATTCGTTGATGCAGCGATTCAAGCGGGTGCGGCTGCGGTTTTGCTGCATGTTGATCGTGCAAGTGAATGGCAGGACCGGTCAGCCGCGATTCCAATTTTCGGTATTGAGAATTTGACGGCGCGAGTCGGGGAGTTTGCGGACGCTTGGTATGACCAGCCGTCGGCGCAGCTCTGCGTGGTCGCGGTTACCGGGACGAATGGCAAAACAAGTTGTGTTCAGTGGCTGGCCCAAGCGCTTCGCAGTGAGGGGGTTTCCGTAGGCACCATCGGTACATTAGGGGTGAGCTACCCGGATGGTTTAAGTGCGACCGGCCAATTGACGACACCAGATGTTGTGTCGGTGCACCGCACGCTGGCTGAGATGCGTGCGCGTGGTGCTGAGGTTGTCGCTTTAGAGGCGTCGTCGATTGGTCTAGACCAAGGACGATTGAACGGCGTGCGTATTGCGCACGCAGCGTTTACAAATCTGTCGCGTGATCACCTCGATTACCATCTAACGATGCAAGCGTACGAGGCAGCAAAGCTTCGTTTATTTGTGCACGCAGGTCTGCAGGGTGTCGTACTCAATGTCGATGACCCCGTTGGCGTAAAGGTAGCGCGTTCGGTCGAAGTGCCTGTGACAACGTTTAGCCTGTCGCGTCAGGCAGATTCGGCGAATCTTACTGCGCGAGATCTTTCTACCAATCATCGTGGTGCAGTCTTTATTTTGTGTGAGCACGCGGAGTGCGTGGAAGTCCAGACGCAGGTGCTTGGTGCACATAATGTTGCAAACCTTTTGTGTGTTGCAGGACTCTTGCGTCAGCTGGGGTGGAGTTTGTCGCGTATT
>JACCDL011130766.1_pt1 | contig 10765 bp, 13 predicted proteins | sample 7441931 | NCBI WGS metagenome assembly JACCDL01 (sample SAMN15323437, study PRJNA562643) | freshwater metagenome | isolation source: river surface water | place: USA:Blue River Watershed | collected 2017-08-16 | reverse complement strand
TCTGTTGAAGATTTGTTACAATCAGAAGTTAATCGATATAAATCAAAAAAATCAATACCTAAAAATAAAGAACTGGATTCAACTGCGGTACGTACAGATAACACCAGAGTTAAAACACCTGTTGACAAAAACAAAGATAGTTTCAATTTTTAAAATTAAAAAAACATGGCAAATACTATTGAAATAAAAAAATTATATAACATTTTAAAAAAAGCAAAAAACGTAAAATCTCCAGATAATCCAAATAAAACTGTTGATTTTGAAACATTGTTAGAAAATGATTTTATCAAAAAGATGGAATCAAAAGATGGTAGAAATAATTTTTTTAAAAAATATTGGACAGTTTTAAATAACGCTGGTATTAATCTTGGGAAGTATAATGATTATGAAAAAAAATATGGTGGAACAACCACACAAACAACTAAATTGTCATTAGAAAAACTTTTAGATATTGATGATAGATTTTTGGAGACAAATGACCCGAATCAGGTAGTAAGATATTACAAAACACAAGATAAGGAACAAAGAGTGGCAATACTTTATAGTAATGGTAGATGGATAAGTAGAAAAGATAATGTGAATAATAAAGTTGGACAAATATCTGGTTATTGGAATTTTGTAGGTGATGATAATTATCAAATGAAATGGAGCAATAACGGAGAAACCAAACTTTATGATTTTAAAACTGGTAAAACCACTAAAGTTTCAGGTGAAGCACCTCCATCACTTGAAGATGTTGCACAAAAACAGAAAGAGGACGCAAAAACAAAATTAGATGCTGAACGTGAAGCCAAACTTCACCCAACACTTAAAAAGTTAATGGATATAGATAGTGATTTTAATCTAACTTCAAGTCCTAATCAACTTACATGGTACTTTCAGGACTCAGACAGTTTTTGGATAATGTTTTCAAATGGTTATTGGTTAAATAGAGATAAAAGTATTAATAACGCAAATGGTGAAGGTAGCGGAAAATGGTATTTTGATGGGGATGATAACTATAAAATTATAGATAATACCCTCGGATATATTTTTGATTTTAAGACTAGAAAATGGACAAAAATAAAGAAACCATTTAAATGGAATGAAGTTAAATTTACTTTGGACGATGTATTGAAAGGTAATGCAGTATTAAAGAGGGGTGATAAAGGACCAGCAGTTAAGGAACTTCAAAATCTTATGATAAAAATGAATCTTAGTAAAGTTTCCAAATCAGGTCAAGCTGATGGGTATTATGGAAAACTTACTGAATTATCAATAAGACAATTTCAAGGTGAAATGAAACGTGGTGAACGAGATGGTAAAGTGGGTAAAAAGACATTAAGTAGAATGCTTTATGTGCATAACTATGACCCAGATAAAGAAGTGGATGATGTTGAGACACCAAAAACCGCAGCGGATTATCTTCCAAAAGATGTTCCAAGTGATGCATTAAATCCAGAATTACCACCAGAAGAGTTACAAGAAAATATTAAAAAAATAGTTTCAAAAATTTTAAAAGAACACAAAAATTGAAGTATTTATAAGAGAGTCTAATTGGTTTGGTCGCCGTTAGATGATAACTTTTATAAACGAAAAGGAGGTGTTCTTAAATCTCGACAAAAGGGTCTTCGGACCTTTTGGTCGTTATAAGAGATACTTATTTTATATGAAAATCATTCTATCTGAATCACAAATTAAACGTTTAATCAAAGAAGAATTATCTGCGGATGTCGTGATAAATCGTGGTGGAATAATTTACACAGATGATAAAGATGGTAACGAATTAAAAGACAAAAAATTAATAGTTAGTTTATCGATAGATAAGTTAATTAAAAATCAAAAAACAAAAGACGAAGATAAGGTAGATTACAAAAAAAGAATTGATGGAATCATTAAAACATTAAAGGATAAAAAAAAATTAACACCTATCATTGTGTATAAGGATGGAAACAAATACAGAATTATAGATGGTAATCATAGATACGAAGCACACAAAAAATTAGGTAAAGATAAAATAGACGCAATTATTATTCCCAAAAAGAATGTTACCATTAAAAAGAAATGGACAAAAGAAATGGAGAAAGAATTTAAAAAAATTGATAAATAAAAAAAGGTTCCAAATAGGAACCTTTTTCTTTTGGTGGAGATGCAGGGATTCGAACCCTGGTCTTGCTCGCCGTACCATAAATGGACTACACGTTTATTCTATTAGTTCTCAATAGACAAATAAATGGTTCCTATTTTAACATTGTTACCAATAACTGTGTCGAATTCACTTTTATTAGGGTAGCCTTCTGAACGAGACCCTTAACACATCTTTGGGTGGTGTTACACCGTAGGGACTTCTGTTCCAAGGTTATGTGTCCATCGACCCGTGGTAGGTTCGCCTTAGGCTACTGCTACGTTAGAAGTTGCAAGTAAACCTGCAATTTCCATGTTTTTGTAAACGTTGCCGTCTAAAAGTTTCCACCGTTTATTTAAGTCGTAGATGAAGTCCGACTACGTGCCCACTTACATTACAAACGCCAATCAATTGCCGGTCATCCCCATGTAAGTATATTACAAAGATACAAAAAGTTTTTAATTAATCTTTCTTTTTTCTTCCTTTTCTTGTTTCTCCTTTAGCCGCACCTTTGATGTCTTTGGCTTGTTTTACAACTTCTTTAGCCGCTTCAACAACATCAGATACTTCTTCCTTCACTCTTTTAGCTCTAGCTTTCACAACTTTAGCTGTTTCTTGAACTTGTTCTACTTTAGCTTCAATAACTTCAGATACCTCTTCTTTTACTTTTTTTACTTTAGTTTTTACAACTTCAGCCGCTTCTTGTACTTGTTCTACTTTAGCGTCAATAACATCAGGAATTCCGTTTCCATCTTTATCTTCGATTGTGCCATTTTTCGTTAATGCTTTAACGGCAAAATAACCGATTCCAATTAGTGCTGCTACTGTAATAATAATAGTTGCCATAGTTTTTGTTTTATATATAAATAGTTATTAGTTTACGTAAATTAGTTGCAAGTAAGTGGTAGTGAATCACCATACTTAGCTTCAAAAAATAGTTTATTTTTTTCCCATTTTTTGTCAATCATACCAATTGATTTATGAACCACAAGTATTTTGGTAGTTACACCAATTTTAACTCCTTGTTTAAAGTTTAAAACACAGAATGGGATATCATAAAAGTGAAAGCCGGGAAACTCCTCATCAAACTTTTCTTTAATCCGGTTTTTATGAACGGCAAAAAATAATCCATCAACAATAACAACCTCTTTAAGATTTTCACCAAATGTGCCCGAGTAATTATTACGATGTACTTTTCCTTGGTGTTCGTGTTTAACTTGACCATACATTCTCTCTCTATCACTCCACCACATTCCATTTGAGAGGATATCTGTACCCGCAAGACCGATTATACCATATTCAGGATTTCGTTCAAACAGACGTTCGATTTTGGGTGTTATATTTGATGTTTCAATTTCAACATCATCGTGCATGAACACAACAATATCATTCGTTGAGTCTTCCAAACCTTTATTGTATAATTGTGATAATGAATACTCACCATTATTCTCGTATGCGATGATTTCAGTTTTAGGGTGAGAAAACGCTTTCCCCACCCTAATTAAAAAGTTATCGTCAATCTTTCTTGTTGGTATTACTACACTAATCGGCATCTTCTATATTATAAGCTAAAATTTCACCGTCAACTTCTTTTAAATCGATGACGATTGGTTTATTTATTGGTCTATATCTCTCATCACAAATTGATGCATTGACATACATAATACTATTAACTAAAGACATACCGTAACCATAATGAATATGTCCACAAACATGTAATGCCGGTCTAATTGTTTCGATACGATGTCTTAACATACCACAACCAACAGATTGTCCATTAGGGACAAAGTCTCTAACATTTTCTGCCGGACCGTGTGTAATCAATACATCGGTATCATCAGGAATCATATTCCATTTCTTAAACATTTCATCACCACCACGTGGTAAATTGAATGCCCAATTATAAAATTCAGGTTGCCATGGACTACCGTAAAATTTAATTGGTCTTGAAAATTCCGGTGATTCAATAATTAATTCACTGTCTTCCAAATATGTTACATTTGATTGAGATAAATTTTCTTCATTGATTAAATTTTTGAGCCAGTCAAAATCTCCAATATGGTGTGGCTCATTAAGTCTTTCAAATGCAAAGTCGTGGTTACCGGCGATGAAAATCTTTGTATCAAACCCCTCAATATTCATAAACCAATTAATAAAACGAGTAACATCGGGTTGTTCACCAATATTACTAACATCACCGGCATGAATTAACACATCACCTTTCGGTAACTTATGTGTCATCTTACGATGAAGGTCATGTGTGTCAGAAATACATACAATTCTCATAATCAAAAATATAACTAAAATTTTTTAAATAAAAAAGGGGTAGAACAAGTCCACCCCAGGGCCGACCAGTTACGGTCAGATTCCACCACTTGATTACTCAAGATTATTTATCCAAAAGTTGTGCAATTGCATCTAACTCCATTTGTGCTCTTAACTCTGGTGAGATAATTGCATTTAAACGTGCTTCGATTTCTGCTAATTCTTTACGTTTCTCTTGGATAGAGATTTGATTTACACGAGTTTGGAAGTCGTTTTTCCACTCGTCAACTGTAAATCCTAACCACTTAAAGTTATAGTCAACACCTAATTCTTTGGCCGCATTTTCTGACTTTTCTTTTCTATCGATTAGAAATGCGTACATTTCAACGATTTTTCTTACGTCGGATACGGTTCGAACATCGGTTCTATCGTGTGCTGAATTTGCTGAGTAACCAAAGTTACCACCCGTCAACCAACAAGGTCTTTCAGCCTTTTCGATTGCTAATTTTTTCTCTTGTACTGTGTTAAAAAGTTCTCTAACTTTTTCATCTGTTGTTTGCTTTGTTGTAGCCATTGTTGTAAATGTTTAAAATTAATAATTTATTTTGGTAATATGGAAATCGTGATGGTAAACGGTCAAAGTAAAAGTTTGAATAGAAGTAACCATACACATAGCCAAATTGCGGAGGAGGCGGGAATCGAACACCGCGACACGGGGATTTACAGTCCATAGAAGTATCTTAGATTATAGCCGGTTTTTGGAAATCAATCCAGAAAGCACCTGCTCTACCACTGAGCTACTCCTCCAATTTTTTAGGTGGGAACAAGTTGTGTGAAAATCTACGGCGATGAAGCCGTGGACTTGGATTCGAACCAAGATTAACCATTATAGAAGTAACACAAACTATAGCCACCAAATGTTTTTATAAGGAAATTCTGTAACTAAATCATAATTGCAAGATAGAAGTAAGTATACAGATAGCCTTAAAATATTTTAAAGAACGTTTTGTTAACCTTTGTTAACATTGTTTTATGGTAATTCCACCGGTATCTTTCGAATTGTGTATTATAGTTTTGAGAAGTAACCGTGGATAACCTATTTGCTTGTTTCAATAGTCCACTCCCGAACTGTCTTTACTTTGAGCCTTAATGTTACCGCTATGGATAGCCATAAAAATTTTGTGTGATGGAAATGTTGCAGGTGCTTTGTTTGATAATAGATTTCAATAGAAGTAACCCTCAAATAGCCATCACAATATTTTTTGTGGGAAGTGGGTAAGTAGTTTTTTTTCCAATAAAAAGATAGAAGTAACTTAGCCCGTAGCCACAATATTTTTTAAATGGGAGTCTTATACTCCCATTAATTTTGCTGTTTGTTCATATGATGACATAAAGTCTTCATACTTAAAATAAGTGTCAACATTTTCATCCAATGTCACTTGTTTACCACGTCCTTCAACGTGTAATAAAATCAAGTCGTATACACTTACTTTTGGTAACTCAGCATAATCTTGAATAACCTTTAATGTATTCTTGATATCACCTCTTGCTGTTACCCATCCTGATGAATCAATATCCAACATGATGTATTCTTTAGTATCTAAATCAATAATCGAAATTAATGTATTACTTGATTTAGACTCTAATTTAAATGAGTTAGAAATCGTTTCCGGTAACCAAGTCATATTAGATTCAGGGAATTCTCTCTCCATAATACCGAAGTGAGTTTTTACCGTATCTAAACCACGACCGTTGTAATTTCTTACATCAATAACGGCATATTTGAATCCCATTTGAATTGCATCTGCAACATCAATATCGATATATTCGGCACATGGTCCTCTTCTATGTCTAACATCACCAGAGTGAACTGATTTACCTATACGCATACCACTGAACGATAATACTTGTGGACGTACATTCTCACCAACAAATGTTACACTTAAATCCAAGTCCTCACTTCCTTTTTCATCCATCCAATGAACAAATGGTCTAATGACTTTTGCTTCAGGATTATCCAATGGTGTTCTTTGTCCACGAATTACCGGCTTTTCTGAAAAGTTCATACTTCTCATGTTTGTTGGTAAAGGGATTTTTTTCAATTCCTCATCAATCCAACAGTTACCTAATTCTTCAAGAGTTGAGAACTTATCTTTCAAAGTTTCAAAAATTTTGGAGTGAATCGTTTCAACGATTTCAGGTTTAATCGGTTCTAATGTAGGTAACTGTACACGACTTCTCGCACCTTTTACCATAATAGAACGATTTCCTTTTGAATCTAAACGACCTTCAAAGTGTGAGTATACTTCAAATAATACTTTATTCGATGTACCCATAACAGCATCACTGAAGTATCTCATAATCATCTCAATATCCTTTGGATTCTTACGTATTAACGCATCAATACGTCTTGAGAATTCACCAGGTCTTTGAGATAACACTTTTAACCCACTCTCTAATCCTTTTTGGAATGAATCTTCCAAAATACCATACCACGATTTAACTTTTTCATTTCTGATTTTGTTAAACGCTTCAGCGGATTTAGGGTATTGGTTTTTGTATTCCATTGGGTGAATTACTTCACCTAAACGAAGCCAACGCTCAAGTTTAATCTTCATTTCACGAACATCACAGTTTGTATTTTCCAACAAACCTAAAATGTAACGTCTTTCTCTACGTGAGAATTTCTTGAATTTAAACTTGTCACGAGCGGTATTGTAAACTCTTTGAGTTGTCCATCTATTCGCTCTAACTTCTTTCTCAGGAACTTTAGGTAATGAAATATCACCACCTGATAAGTGTACAGCAATACGTAGTACATCAGTCACCGTTTTTACTGGTAAACCTTCAATACCCATACCCGCCAAAGTACATAAGTTTTCTTTGAAAGGGATTACGTCAGGGAAAATTAATTCTTGACCATCTGAAACAAACCATTTAACTACCGATAAATCATTCGGGGTTAATGATGTGTTTACGGATACTAAATCAGTGAAGATTTGTGAGAATCTTTCTGAAGTACCATACTTAATCATATTGTATTTGATATTCTCAAATGCAATTGGTTTTTCATATGTTACAGTAGATGGTTCCCAAGTACCGTTTGACCAATAGTGACAAATGGCGTTGAAATACAATTCATAATCTGATTTGGACATAACTTCGTCAGGGAAGTTTTTGTACAATGGTTCATAGTTTAAGTCACCACCTTTAATGTGTCTTAAATATGAAATAACCTCATCGTGAAATTCAGTTATAAACGATAAATCAGATTTTGCTAATTCTTCGAATGCGTCTTGGTCTAACATGTAACCGTAAGCCATTAATTTCGCTTGAACGGTTGAGACCTCAATTCTGTTGTCCATTCCTTGATTTGGTGGACATACGAAACCCTTCTGAAGGGCTACGATATTACGTGTTAATTCCATGTTGTATAAATGTTGTAAAAAATGTCGTATAAATAAATATATACAAATATATAAAAAATTAAAATATAAGTCAAGTACTTCTTAAAAATTTTTTATCTTTTTTTGTTTTTTGTACTTTTTTCTCTCGGTTCTTTAACCTTTTTTTCTTTAGGTGGGTTCTGAGTTACTTTTCCAACAGGACCTCTAACATTTGTTTTCCATTCAGATTTAGGTACAAATACCCAACCATACATTTTAACTTTGTTATCGGCATCCATGTCGGTTACTCTACGAATTTCACCATCTTTACTTTTAATACATTTCATATGTTTTTCAATTATAAAACAAATATATGTAAGTTTTTTTACTTTTCAAAGTTTGGTTTAATTTTTTTTCCTCTTTCTTTCTCTAACTCTTCAAAACGTTCTTTTAATTTTTCTTCACGTTCATCTCTGAGTCGTTGAATATAGGATTCATTACGTTGTTTGTATTCGTCTTCACTAAGACGGTCCATATCAGTACTCATTATAAATTTTTTTAAAAAATTCAACTATCGTTTTATTTCTATCATATTGATGTATAATAACAAATGGTTCATCACCACACATAATCAAATTATTTTTTATTTTGATTTCGTAATTACTATATAAAGTTGCCGCTTGTAACGCCCAATTTGTTTCTTTTGTTTCTATTTGAATTTTATCTTTTATTAATTCATTATGAACTATTAAATTAAAACTACTTTGGTCGGTGTACGTTTCTAAATTTCCTGATTGAGAAATTAGATAGATAAATAATAATAAATCTTTCATTTCGTTTTGTCTACCGGCAATTATACCTACATTACACACTAAACAATTTAAATGTTTTTTTAAATAAATTTCATGTTTAAAACCATCTATTAAATTTTGGCCATTCCAAATTTCATCTTTATATAAATGATTTTCTCCCGATATTAATAATTTATTTTTTAAATTTTTGTTTAGGTAATCAATGGGATTGGTTTGAAAAATCACGTCTCTACAATCGGTAGTTATTACGTAGTCATATTGTTTTTTAGTTTCCTCTAAAATCGAATACATGTCAAAAAATCTATCCATGTGGACTTTAGTTTTTGTTTCTCTAAAATATACAACCCAACCTTTTGAATTTAAATAATTTGAGACCTCATCATCACTATTATACATAAACATAATTTTATCACCCATATACCCACATGATTCCAATGAATCTATATAAGGTTTCAATACCGATAAATTAAGATTATGTGTTGCCGATAGTAATAAATTATTCATTTAATATACTATATTCATTGGTTGAACTCCGGCAAATAATTCATCATTATCTGCCGGATTATCAGAACTAACTTCTTCTTCAATTTTATCTTCAGGTTCCATAATTAAATTCTAACTAAATGGTTTGCAGCATATGTTATGATGGCACCTTCGTGTTTCCATCTTGCTTTGTAACCCATACCTTCAACAAAACCAATAGCTTGTCTTAGAGAACTATTTGATTTGTATTTTTTATCTGGATTTAAGTCAATATCAATATAGTCGGCTTTCTTAATACCGTTTTCTCTAAGGTATTCTGCCAATTCAATAGACTTCCAAGTTTCAGTCATCAAACGAGTGTTTAAATTTCTCTCCATCGGCACCGTCTCACGAGTACATAAAACGTGGGCTCCTTTACCTTTCGTATAAAGTGCAATTACCACACCATAAATGGTTTTTTTGTTTCCATAACATTGTGAGTCAGACCCAATTAATATTTGGGTTTCAGGTTTCATTGTTAAATAATCTTTGATGTATTCAACAACGTCCGGTATTGATTTACCGTGGAGTGTTTTAAACATTTTCATTTCACCTTTTCATTTTACTATAAATATTTTAATGGTTTAGCTGTAGTGGAGGGATTCGAACCACTCAAGTGGAGATTCAACAAGTAACACATCCGGCCGGAAGGTGGTCTACCCCATATCACTTGTCTATTTCTTGTTCCACACCCCCGAGACAGGAGGGCTCGTCTGCCAATTTCGACACACTACAATAAGGGCCCGATACCTCAACTCTCACCTGCTCGAGCCGACACAGGATTGGAGGTTGTAGAGGGTACCGGATTCGAACCGGTGGACAGGTTTAACCCCATCCGCAATTTAGCAAACTGCTGGTTTAATCCACTCACCCAACCCTCTAAGTTGGTTAATGTTGGAGGAGAGTGAGGGATTCGAACCCCCGGACCTGTTACAGTCTCCGGTTTTCAAGACCGGCGCGTTAAGCCAACTCTGCCAACTCTCCTTGTGTCCCCATCCTGAGATTACAGATGAGTAGATTTTAACGGTTTAGTTTTCTTAAAAACAAACACATTAGTGTCTTACCACATAAAAATATAAATCAACACTACTGGGAGGAAATGTGTCGTTTTCCTTTATTCCCATGAGACCGGCGTTTTATATAGTTAGGATGTCCGGTCCATTACCCTATCCATTGTTAAATGAGTCTTGGATTAAAGACTCTGAGTATCTCTTGCTCATTGACCCCCCAGATGGATTCGAACCATCAATAACTGCACCAAAAACAGTTGTGTTACCGTTACACCATAGAGGAATGGCGGTCCCGACGGGAGTCGAACCCGCTCCGAACTCCGTGACAGGGAGACATCTTAGCCGTTTGACCTCAGGACCATATTTGGAGCGAATAGACAGATTCGAACTGTCGTTTCCGGTTTGGAAGACCAGAGCACTAACCACTGTGCTATACCTGCAAATTTCCCCACTTGAGATTCCAGATGAGTAGATATTTATAGTTTTTCCTTTCAAAAACCCAATGCATCTTACTGCTTAAAAAGTCAACACTACGGGGAGGAGCCGTGTCCCCACTCCTTTATTCCCACGAGAACGGCGTTTTATTAGTTAGGATGTCCGTTCTAATACCCTATCCATTGTTTAAGTTTTGGATTAAAAACTACCGAGTATCTCTTACTCGTTGTG
>JACCDL010091301.1_pt1 | contig 10773 bp, 9 predicted proteins | sample 7441931 | NCBI WGS metagenome assembly JACCDL01 (sample SAMN15323437, study PRJNA562643) | freshwater metagenome | isolation source: river surface water | place: USA:Blue River Watershed | collected 2017-08-16 | reverse complement strand
GGGTATCTCGTCGTCGTGACCATGGTGGAGTTGCATTTATTGATCTTCGTGATGCCTCAGGTTCTGTTCAGGTCGTCATTCGCGATGAAAAGGTTGCCGGATCATTACGTGCTGAGTGGTGCTTGCTTATTACAGGAGAGGTAGTTGCCCGTCCAGCTGGCAATGAGAATACAAATATCGCAACAGGCGAGATCGAGATCATGGGGGACACCGTTGTGGTTCTCTCAGAGGCGGCGCCATTGCCATTTCCAGTCGATAGCGGTGATGACACCGAGATCAATGAAGAGGTTCGCCTGCGTTATCGATATCTAGATCTTCGTCGCGAAAAGCCGGCCCATAATCTGCGACTTCGCTCAAAGGTGACTTCAACAATTCGACGTGTCATGGAGGATGAGAGTTTTCTTGAGATTGAAACCCCTTATCTAACTCGTTCAACACCTGAAGGTGCTCGAGATTTCTTAGTTCCGGTTCGCTTGCAGCCAGGCTCTTGGTATGCGCTTCCACAATCACCACAGTTGTTTAAGCAGCTTCTGATGGTTGCAGGTATGGAAAGGTATTATCAAATCGCGCGTTGTTTCCGAGATGAAGATTTCCGTGCAGATCGTCAACCTGAGTTCACTCAATTAGATATTGAGATGTCCTTTATCGATCAAGAGGATATTTTGGCTGTCGCAGAAAAGATCGTTGCTCGCGTGTGGAAGGAAGCGGTTAACTACGACATCCCTCTTCCACTTAAGCGCATGACTTATGCCGATGCAATGACTAACTATGGATCTGACAAACCAGATCTTCGTTTTGGAAATGAGTTAGTTGATCTAACATCTTTCTTTGCTAACACCCCATTCCGTGTTTTCCAAGCTCCATATGTAGGTTCGGTTGTAATGCCAGGGGGAGCATCATCTGCTCGACGTGAACTTGATGCCTGGCAAGACTGGGCCAAGGCACGTGGTGCAAAGGGTCTTGCCTACATTCTCGTTAATGAGGATGGAACACTTGGTGGACCTGTTTCAAAAAACATTTCCGAAGAAGAAACCGCAGGCGTTGTTGCTGCAGCGGGAGCAAAGCCAGGAGATGCGATCTTCTTTGCAGCTGGTGAAAGAACGGCTTCCTTAAATCTTCTGGGTGCTGTTCGTTTGGAAATTGGAAAGCGTTGCAATCTGATTCCAGATGGCCAATGGGAGTTTTTATGGGTCGTCGATGCACCAATGTTTGAGCCAACAGATGATGGTGGATGGACAGCGGTCCACCACCCATTCACAGGTCCAAAGCCTGAGATTGCTTCAACCTTCAAATCTGATCCTGCGTCAGCTTTGGCATACGCCTATGACATTGTGTTGAATGGAACTGAATTAGGTGGCGGATCTATCCGTATCCATGATCGAAATATCCAAAAGGATGTTTTCTCAGTTATTGGTTTGAGTGATGAGGAAGCGAACAGCAAGTTCGGATTCTTATTGGAAGCCTTCAATTACGGTCCGCCTCCACATGGCGGAATCGCTCTCGGTCTTGATCGAGTGTGTGCATTATTGACCGGTTCGGATTCAATTAGAGAAGTTATCGCCTTCCCGAAGACAGCTAGTGGTGGAGATCCATTGACTGGCGCACCAACTCCTATTACTCCTGCTCAACGCAAAGAGAGCGGAATTGATTGGGTGCCACAACCGAAAAACCCACAAGAGAGTTAACGGTTCAGGTAGGCTAACAACATGGGTCCAGGTGGAATTGCAACAATAATCGCAGCATCGTCATTGGCTGTCATCTCTATCGCGATCGCCTATGTGGTCGTAAGGGTTGGACGTTTAATTGATGAGGCGAGAGCCTCTCTTAAGGCGCTCACCGATGAGACAGCACCATTGATTGATGAGGTCCATACGACGGTTACTTTGGTCAACGGCCCCCTCCACAGCATTAATCGCGTGAGTAAAAACATCGAAGAGATGAGCGAAAAGGTTAGTGAAGCAACTCAAGGTTTTATGAATAAGAACGGCTCTGCGGTCAAGGTTGCAGGTGCGCTTTTGTCAGCGGCACAAATGAATAAGGGCCGTGCTAAGAAGAAGAAGGCTGAGTGAATCTAACTAGTGGAATCCGCCGAGATCCGTTCGCGCTGGCTGCGCTTCTTTGAATCTGACAATCGCCAAGGTTTAACACATACCGTCGTTCCATCAGCATCATTAATCGCTGATGATCCAAACCTTCTTCTCGTTAACGCCGGAATGGTGCCCTTCAAGCCGTACTTTTTAGGTGAAGTGACTCCACCATACAAGCGAGCAACTTCTGTTCAGAAATGTGTGCGCACCTTAGATATTGATGAAGTTGGTAAGACAACCCGTCACGCCTCATTTTTTCAGATGTGTGGAAACTTTTCATTTGGCGATTACTTCAAAGAGGGTGCGATCGCACTTGCTTGGGAGCTTTTGACCCGTCCAATCGCAGACGGTGGTTACGGTTTCCCTGAAGAAAAGTTGTGGGTCACTGTTTATCTAGATGATGATGAGGCGGCAGAGATCTGGCACAAACAGATAGGTGTGCCTAAGGAGCGAATTCAACGTCGCGATATGGCAGATAATTTTTGGTCCATGGGAGTTCCAGGACCTTGTGGTCCTTGTTCAGAGATTTATTACGATCGTGGTCCGGCATACGGTGCTGAAGGCGGACCGATCGCCGATGAAAACCGTTACCTCGAGGTATGGAATCTCGTATTCATGCAAAATGAGCGCGGCGCTGGTGGCGGCAAGGATGGTTATCCAATTCTCGGAGAGCTTCCGGCAAAGAGTATTGACACTGGTTTAGGTCTTGAGCGAACCGCAGCTTTATTGCAGGGTGTTGAAAATATTTATGAAATCGATACAACGATTCAAATTTTAAATCGTGCATCTGAGCTAACCGGCGTGAAGTATGGGTCATCTGAGAAATCTGATGTCTCCTTGCGCGTGATCGCAGACCACGCTCGCACTTCAGCGATGTTGATCGGTGATGGAGTCACCCCCGGTAATGAGGGTCGCGGATATGTTCTTCGCAGAATGATGCGACGAACTATTCGTAATATGCGCCTTCTGGGTTCAATGGATCCGATCATGTCGGAACTCACCGTTGCGGCAATTGGTGCAATGGGGCCTCAATACCCTGAACTGGTTTCAGATAAGAATCGAATCCTGGCTGTCAGTGCATCTGAAGAGGAAAGCTTCTTGCAGACACTCAAGAGCGGAACACAGATCTTTGATTTAGCTTCAACGGCGCTTAAGAAGAGCAAGAGCAATGTGCTGCCAGGAGAAGATGTCTTCAAACTCCATGACACATACGGTTTCCCATTTGATTTAACCCTTGAGATGGCACGTGAAGAGGGTCTAAGTGTTGATGAGGATGGCTTCCGTCGCCTAATGAAGGAGCAAAAGGATCGCGCAAAGGCCGATGCTAAAGCTAAAAAATCAGGTCACACAGATGTCTCTGTTTATCGCGCGATTGCAGATAAGAGTGGAAAAACCGAGTTTCTTGGTTACACAAATATCTCCTCTGAATCAAAGTTAACGGGAATCCTTGTTGATGGTGTTGGAGTTGCCTCAGCATCTGAAGGTGATGATGTTGAAATCATCCTCAACCGAACCCCTTTCTATGCTGAAGGTGGAGGACAGTTGGCAGATGGTGGGCGCATTACGCTCAGCAGCGGCGCGGTAATTGAGATTGATGATGTGCAATCACCAGTGCCAGGAGTTTCCGTGCACCGTGGACGTGTTTTACGTGGCAGCGTAGAAGTTGGCTCCGATGTTTTGGCCGAGATTGATTCAGAGCGCCGTTCTGCGATCTCACGAGCTCACACAGCAACACACATGGTGCACAAAGCTTTCAGAGAAATTTTAGGTGAGACCGCTACCCAAGCTGGATCAGAGAACTCACCTGGACGTTTCCGTTTCGATTTCCCTGCAACAGGAGCGGTTTCACCAAATGTTTTAAATGATGTTGAATCTCGAGTCAATACATTGCTGCTAGATAATCTCGAGGTAACTGCGGAGAGTATGTCTCAGGCGAAGGCTAAAGAGCTCGGAGCGATGGCCCTCTTTGGTGAGAAGTATGGTGATGTGGTCCGAGTAGTAAGCGTGGGTGATTGGGCGCGCGAATTGTGCGGTGGAACCCACGTTTCTCGTTCTGGTCAACTAGGAGTTGTAAAACTTCTAGGTGAATCATCTATCGGTGCTGGTGTCCGACGTGTTGAGGCATTGGTTGGCGTGGATGCCTACAAGTTCCTAGCACGCGAACATATTCTGCTAAATTCTTTGACCGATTTAATCAAGGGCGCACGAACAGAAGAGCTGCCCGAACGCATCTCAGATATGTTAAACAAGATGAAGGAGATCGAGAAGGAGTTAGCTGCAGTTAGATCTGCTCAAGCTCTGTCTCAAGCAGGAGATCTTTCTAAATCAGCTACAGATGTAAACGGCTTCACCTACATCGCATCGGTGATGTCAGATGGTGTTTCAGGTGATGACCTTCGTAAAATTGCAATAGATTTAAGATCACAGCACACCAATTCAGTGATCGCGCTTTTAAGCAACAATGATGGCAAACCAGTTTTGGTTGTCGCGGTCAGCGATCAGGCACTTGCTAAGGGTGTAAAGGCTGGAGCATTGGTCAAGATCGGTTCAACTGTTCTTGGCGGTGGCGGTGGCGGTAAGGATGATTTCGCACAAGGCGGAGGTACAAATCCTGCAGCATCCCTTGAGGCGATTTCTGCTATCTCTCAATCTTTGCTTGGGTAGATGATGGAACGTGGACGCCGTATCGCTTTTGATTATGGTGATGCACGCATAGGCGTTGCAGTTAGTGATCCTGACTCAATCCTTTCCTCGCCGCATTCAACATTAAAGGCAACAGACAAAAACCTTTTTACATCCATTATTGCTATCTTTCAAGAGATTGAACCGGTACAAATCTTTGTTGGGAGACCGGCATTATTAAGTGGCAATTCAGGATCAGCTTCTCAAAAAGCTGAAGAGTTCGCTAAAAAATTAACAGAAATAACCGATGTTGAAATAGTGATGATAGATGAACGGATGTCAACCATTAGCGCTGCTCGCAGCCTTCGTGAAGCGGGCAGAAACGCTAAAGACTCTAAATCATCTATCGATATGGCTGCCGCTACTGCGATTCTGGATTTTGGTATTGAGTTACAAAAGAGCAAACAATGAGATCCTTGAAGCGGATTTTTGCTGCAGGTATCATTATTTTTCTCTTTACTCTTTCGCTTTTTCTGACTAGATCGGTCTCATCTGCAGCACCTGAGTACGATGCAGTCAAGATAGTTGCAAATATGGAAGAGGTAGTAATTGATATTCCGGCAGGTGCTTCGGGATCTGATATCGCATCCCTGTTGTTCGAATCTGGGGTGGTCAAATCATCACAATCATATTTTCGAGTTGCAGTCGCCGATACTCGGTCACAAAAGGTTGCACCTGGTCAACATCGATTGACAAAGAAAATCTCGGCGCTGCAGGCGTTGGAACAACTTCTAGACCCCGATCGAATTCCTAATTTGATTAAGGTCAATGAGGGAGCCTGGAAGAGCGAGATTATCCAATCATTGATTAGTAGTGGATTTTCCCAAGGTGAAATCAAGAGCGCTCTCAATAAGCTTAGACTTCCATCGGGTTTTACAGATAGCGAGGGTCTGCTCTTTCCTGCGCAGTACTCATTTGAGCAGGGGGCATCTGCGCAGTCCGCCTTGCAAGATATGGTCGATCGCTTCACCAGCGACAAGGTCGCTCGCACTATTCTGCAAGGCAATGGCAAATACTCTGCACTGCAATTATTAACTATCGCATCAATAGTTCAAGCAGAGGGCGATACTAAGGATTTTGACAAAGTGGCACGGGTTATTTACAACCGTTTGGCTATTGATATGCCTCTGCAAATGGATTCAACAGTTCACTTTATAAAGAAAGTTCGCGGCGAAATATTCTTGAGCCGAAACTCTACTTTGCTTAACTCGCCCTACAACACATATCGCCGTTATGGATTACCGCCTGGTGCCATAGGCAGCCCGGGAACATCAGCAATTCAGGCAGCGCTTAAACCTGCGCCAGGAGATTGGCTGTATTTCATTACAGTTGCGCCAGGGGATACCCGCTTTACATCTAGCATTTCTGAATTCAATACTTGGAAACAGCTTTACACAAAGAATCGAAAGGCGGGTGCCTTCAATTGATTAATGCAGCTGTACTTGGCTCACCCATAGCTCATTCTCTAAGTCCCTTACTTCACGCTCAGGCGTACCAACTTTTGGATATTGAAGGCACATACGAAGCGATTGAAGTTCGATCCGGTGAGTTAGCATCATTTTTGGGTTCAACCGATAAGAACTGTTTATCGCTGACGATGCCTCTAAAGGAGGAAGCACTTTCTTTAGCGGATAACTCTTCCTCTCTTTCTCAACGTATTTCTAGTGGCAACACTTTGACCCGCGCAGACGGTAAGTGGTTCTTGACCAGTACCGATGTTGCAGGGTTTGAATACTCATTAAAATCGCAACAGATCGATGCATTGGACACGGTGATGGTGTTAGGTGCCGGCGCAACTGCTAGAGCGGCGGTTTCATATTTTTCAACTGTGGCAAGGAAGATCCATGTAGTCAGCAGAAATGCCCAGCGCGAGGCGAGCATGAGTAAAGCCTCAGATACTCCAATTGATTATTTACCATGGGAGCCGACCTCAAAAATCAACGAGGTAGATCTAGTTGTTAATACCGTGCCAGGAGATGCTGCAAGCAGTTTTCTCTCTTCGATCAACGCACCCCGCGGGGCTCTCTTTGAAGTTTTATACCATCCGTGGCCTACAGAACTGGCTCGTACTTGGGCGAATACTGATCGACTGGTTGTTGATGGATTAGAGCTTTTGATTCATCAGGCGATCTCTCAAATGGAGATCTTCTCTGGAGTTGTCCTAGATCGTACTTTTCTGCATGCACATTTACGCAAAGCCGCCTTAAAACAACTGACATAGTCCACAACCGCATTTCACTACTGTTTCAGATCGGTACTTTGGGCAGGTGATCTATGCTCTCTTCGCACTTTCCTTACCAATCGCATTAGCTGACCTTAAGTTCCATAAGATTCCAAATATCTATCTTTGGCTGCTGACGATATGTCTAATCCCACATCTTGCGGTCAATGGTTTTGGCGATTTGAAGGTTTTGATTATCTTTCTTTCCTGCACAACACTGTTGCATTTTCTTGGGATGGGAATGGGGGATCTCAAGCTACTTGTGATGATTGGTCTGTGGCTCAACAGTGCTGGTATTCCTACCTTTCCCCTTTTTGGATCCTTGATCCTTTTCTGCTTAATGATTCATTTTATGTTGGTGTCTCTGCATAAAAGAAGATTGCCCAGATACATACCCATGGCCCCCAGTATTTTCATTGGTTTCGGCCTTTATTTGGCGACGCGATAGGGATCAGATCTGTCACAATAGGAACATGCGTTGGTTAACAGCTGGTGAATCTCACGGTCAGGCACTGAGTGCGATTGTGGAAGGAATTCCCGCTTCCGTTTCAGTGACGACTTCAGATATTGATTACCACCTAGAGCGTCGACGTCTTGGAGTTGGTCGCGGAGCACGTCAGAACTTTGAAGCTGACAAGGTAACAATTTTAGGTGGAGTTCGTTTAGGCCTGACTCAAGGTGGTCCGATTGCGATTCAAGTAGGAAATTCAGAGTGGCCGAAATGGGAAAAGGTGATGTCGACGGATCCAGTTCCTGATGAAGAGATTCGCGATTTAGCCCGTAACGCTCCATTGACTCGTCCACGTCCAGGACATGCAGATTTAGTCGGAATGCAAAAGTACGATGTTGATGATGCGCGTCCAATTCTGGAAAGAGCAAGTGCACGCGAAACTGCAGCTCGTGTTGCATTGGGCGCTGTAGCTCGAAACTTTTTAGAACAAAGTGTAGGAATCACAATTTTAAGTCACGTCTTATCCATTGGATCGATTCGCGTTCCAGAAGGTACAGCGTTACCACTGGCCACGGATATGAAGAAGATCGATAGCGATCCAGTCCGTTGCGCTGATTCGGCAACAAGTGAGTTGATGATTACTGAAATTGAAAACGCTCATCGTGATGGTGACACATTGGGAGGTGTAGTTGAGGTCCTTGCCTTTAATATGCCGCCAGGGCTGGGTTCACATGTTCACTGGGATCGTCGCTTAGATTCAAAACTTGCCGGTGCGGTTATGGGAATTCAAGCGATTAAGGGTGTCGAGATTGGTGATGGTTTCCAGACAGCTACCCGCCGAGGCTCGGTGGCACATGATGAGATTGAAAAGGATGCTTCAGGCAAGATTGTTCGCCGTACAGATCGTGCAGGTGGTACCGAGGGCGGCATGTCCAACGGTGAAATTCTTCGAGTACGAGCGGCTATGAAACCTATTTCAACGGTTCCAAAGGCGCTAGACACTATTGATGTTTCAACTGGTGAAGCGGCCAAGGCGATCAATCAGCGCTCTGATGTATGCGCAGTACCTGCAGCAGGGGTAGTCGCGGAGGCAATGGTTGCCTTGGTGCTTGCTGAAGCTGTTCTGGAAAAATTTGGTGGCGATTCTGTTACTGAGACTCGTCGAAATTTCGAGTCATACATTTCTCACTTAAATTTCAAGTAAGAATCACGATGAGTCGTTTGGTTTTGATAGGAGCCCCCGGTGCTGGAAAAAGCACTGTAGGCAAAGCTCTGTCAGAGAAACTAAATCGTGAGTTTCTAGATACCGACACGCTGATCCAAGATCTAACAGGTAAAACCATTACCGATATTTTTGTTGTTGATGGGGAAGAAGCTTTTAGAGCGATCGAGCTTAAAGTGCTTGCAGATGTATTGAAGAGCGAAAACACGGTTATTAGTTTGGGTGGAGGCGCGCCAATTTCAGAGCAAGCCCAAAGATTGATTACAGATTCACAATCTTTAGTGATTTTTTTGGATGTTTCATTAGCTACAGCGGCGCCACGAGTTGGCTTTAACCGAGATAGACCACTTTTACTTGGTAATCCACGTGCACAATGGCAAGCTTTGAGCGATAAACGTCGACCAATTTACGAGCGATTGGCAGATGTTGTGATTAAAGTAGATGAGATGGATGTGGACGCGATCGTCACAGCTATCGTAGAGGAAGCGAAATGAAAAGCATCTCTGTTAAAGCCGAACATGAGTACTCTGTGTTAATTGGTCAACAATGGGCACCGGCACTTATTCCATTAATCAAAGATCGAGCCAGAGTTGCGGTCATCATCTCTTCTAGCTTTTCGCCAAACTTGGATGCGATCAAATCCACTGATGCAGAGCTTCATCTCTTTCAGGTTCCAGATGGCGAGGATGCAAAAAGCTCAACAGTTTTAATGAATCTGTGGAATTGGTTAGGAGCTGCGGGATTTACCCGATCAGATCTCATCGTAGGAATAGGCGGGGGAGCGATCACAGATGTGGCAGGCTTTGCCGCCGCTTCATGGTTGCGCGGGATTGATTGGATCGCAGTTCCAACCTCATTGGCGGGGATGGTTGATGCATCAGTCGGTGGTAAGACAGGGATTAACTCTGATTACGGTAAGAATCTCATTGGAGCCTTTCACTCACCACGCTGTGTGATTGTCGACCTAGATTTTTTAAAGACTTTGTCTTCACGAGATTTTTCAGCGGGCATGGCCGAGGTGATTAAATGCGGATTTATCGCCGACCCTGAGATTCTTAGGATTGCTGGGGCAATGGATTTGAAGAGTCAATCTGATAACTCTGTAGAGATACTTGAAATCATTAGCAGGGCGATAGCTGTTAAGGCAGATGTTGTCTCATCTGATTTCAAAGAGAGCTTTGCTCGTGAAGCGCTCAATTACGGGCATACCTTGGGTCATGCAATTGAGATTCATGCAAAGTATCAGCTACGTCATGGCGAGGCGGTAGCGATAGGTATGGTCTTTGTGGCTGAGCTAGCTTTTGCAAGAGGATTAATTGATGCGACTGTTCTTGAATTACATCGCAATCTATTGAGTAGATTTGATCTCCCAATTGCCTTTCAACGAGATGCCTGGCAGAAGCTTTCCCCTTTGCTTGCATTAGACAAGAAGGCCCGCGGAACAAAGATTCGATTTGTGGCCCTTGACGGTATCGGAGCAACTGTTCGCCTCGATGATCTTTCTTCCAGCGAACTCGATGCAGCTTATGAGAGAATCTCCTCATGAAGATCCTAGTAATTAATGGCCCCAATCTTTCTCGGCTAGACATACGGGACTCATCAACCTATGGAGATCTCAATTATGCGGAGTTGAAAAACCTCATTGATATCGCCGCAACCAAACATGGATTTGAAGCCGATATTCGCCAAAGTGATGATGAGGCAACAATCATTAGCTGGCTACATGAAGCGGCGGACAATCAGACCCCTGTGATCATTAATCCAGCAGCCTTCACACATTATTCATATGCGATACGAGATGCCGCGGAGTTAGTGAAGGCGCCGTTGATTGAAGTACATTTGTCCAACCCCTTAAGTCGTGAAGAGTTCCGCCATACATCTGTAATTTCAGGTGTTGCAAATGGAACTATCGGTGGATTTGGGCCAAATTCTTATGTTTTGGCCATCATTGCGCTAGCAAATCTAGTTTCAAAGTAACAAACCACACCCTTCAAGCGGGTATCCTTAGACCTTCGTAAAACATTAACAATCGACAAAGAGCGGGTGGATTAGCTGTGGCAACAACTAATGATTTGAAAAATGGTATGACCTTGGATATCGAAGGCCAGTT
>JACCDL010219398.1_pt1 | contig 10783 bp, 14 predicted proteins | sample 7441931 | NCBI WGS metagenome assembly JACCDL01 (sample SAMN15323437, study PRJNA562643) | freshwater metagenome | isolation source: river surface water | place: USA:Blue River Watershed | collected 2017-08-16 | reverse complement strand
TCAAAAAGTTCAGTACAAGCCATTTCGTGGCTCTGCTGATGACACAGATGTGGTCGTGAGAACTTTGGTGGTCGGTAAGGGTGAGCCCATTCAGTTGGATTACCGCTTAGAAAAAACTGCCGCCGGCTGGAAAGTCTATGACATCAATATTTTGGGCGCCTGGCTGGTGGAGTCCTACCGTAACCAATTTAACGATCAAATTAGCAAGGGCGGCGTTGAGGGTTTGATTCAGTTTTTGCAACAAAGAAACAATTCCTTAGCAAACGCCAAGTCATAACTTCATGATGATGACTCAAGACTTTCAGTTGCCTGCTGAAATCAACCACGGTAATGTTGAGCAAGTGCTCCATGAAGGACTTGTGGCAATGAAGAGGCTCAGTTCTGGTCAAATGATGGCAATTGATTGTCAGCATCTCAAGCAATTTGATTCCAGTGCGCTGAGCATGATTCTTTCCTTGCAACGTCAAGCACAGGCTCAGTCCATCAACATTCAATTAAATGCCATTCCTGAAAAGTTAGCCAGCTTGGCCAAGGTCTATGGTTTAGCCGACATTGTGCTGGTATGAGTGCCATTGAATTTAAGCATCTCAGTAAAAACTACGGTTCTTTATTAGCTCTTGATGACATCAATTTGGTGATTGAAGAGGGCGAGTTTTTTGGTTTGCTTGGCCCCAATGGAGCTGGCAAGACTACCTTGATTTCTATTTTGGCTGGTTTATGTCGACCCACAACAGGTTCTGCCACAGTGATGGGGCATGATGTTCAAGCAGACTTTCGTCAAGCCAGACGATTATTGGGCATCGTGCCTCAAGAGCTTGTGTTTGACCCCTTTTTCAATGTGCGAGAAACCTTGGAATTTCAATCGGGTTATTTTGGAATAAAAAATAATGGGGATTGGATTGACGAGGTCATGCATCACTTGGGTTTAACCGATAAAGCTCAAAAAAATATGCGATCTTTATCAGGTGGTATGAAGCGCCGTGTCTTGGTAGCCCAGGCTTTGGTGCATCGCCCACCAGTGATTGTGTTGGATGAGCCGACTGCTGGCGTGGATGTAGAACTGCGTCAATCTTTATGGAAATTCATTAGTCGCTTAAATCAAGAAGGCCACACCATTGTCTTGACCACTCATTACTTGGAAGAAGCTGAGCAGTTATGTCACAGAATTGCCATGCTCAAAAAAGGTCAGATTGTGGCTTTAGATAGCACGGCCAATTTATTGGCAAGAGTAAAAAATTCAGATAGTAAAGAGGGTGACTTAGAGGACGTTTTCATGCAGATCATGCAAGAGGAGTCATCGTCTTGAAAGATGTGATGAATTCCCACAAAGTTACTATGCCTAGCTTTGAGACTACCAGTGGTTTTACGGCCCTTTTTTATAAAGAAGTGAAACGCTTTTGGCGAGTCAGCTTTCAAACAGTGGCTGCACCTGTATTGACAGCCATTTTGTATTTGATGATCTTTGGCCATGTGTTAGAAGATCACGTCAAAGTCTACGATTCGATTTCTTATACGGCATTTTTAATACCAGGATTGGTGATGATGAGCTTGTTGCAAAACTCATTTGCGAACACATCGTCATCTTTAATTCAATCAAAAATCACGGGTAATTTGATTTTTGTTTTATTGGCCCCTTTATCGCATTTAGAATTTTTTTCTGCTTACGTCTTAGCCGCGATGGTTCGAGGTATTGTGGTTGGCCTGGGGGTATTTTTAGCAACGTGTTGGTTTACCGACATTGCTTTTAACAACTGGCTTTGGGTGCTCGTGTTTGGTTTACTCAGCGCAGGTCTTTTAGGTGCTCTTGGATTAATTGCTGGTATTTGGGCCGAAAAATTTGACCAGTTGGCGGCATTTCAGAATTTCTTCATCATGCCTGCCACCATGCTGTCAGGTGTGTTTTATTCGATTCATAGTCTGCCGAGTATTTGGCAGACGATTTCTCATTTCAACCCATTCTTTTACATGATTGATGGATTTCGTTACGGATTCTTTGGGGCTTCAGATGTTTCGCCGTGGTTTAGTTTGTCGGTGGTAGGGGCATTCTTTTTGGTGGTGGCCTTATTGGCATTAAGATTGTTGGCCACAGGCTATAAACTACGGCATTAATTCAAACAAAGTACCGCATCTTCTAAAGATACAACCCATGTTACCAACACCAGAACAAGTCAAAGCGTATATTGCCCAAGGCATTGTTTGCACGCATTTAGAAGTTGAAGGCGATGGGCAACATTTTTTTGCCACGATTGTCAGTGATGAATTTGAAGGTTTAAGACTCGTGCAGCGTCATCAAAAAGTCTATGCTGCATTGGGGGAACGCATGAAAGCTGAGATTCATGCTTTGTCATTTAAGACATGGACGCCTGCTGAGTTTTCAGCTCAGCAAGCATAAAAAGGAAATAGGATTTAGTGGATAAGTTATCAATACAAGGTGGTGTTCCTCTCAAGGGAGAAATCACAATCACGGGTGCTAAGAACGCAGCCCTTCCTATTTTGTGTGCCGGGCTTTTGAGTGCCGAACCCATTACTTTGCGCAATTTGCCAGATTTACAAGATGTTCGAACCATCTTAAAAATCTTGGCACAAATGGGTCTGAAAGTGAACTTTCCCAATCCGGAAGATCGCTCGGTAGTGATTTTGGATGGTTCAGACATTCATACGCCAGAGGCTTCTTATGATTTGGTGAAGACCATGCGAGCGTCTATTTTAGTTTTGGGACCTTTGTTGGCTCGTTTTGGATACGCCAAAGTTTCTTTGCCGGGTGGATGTGCCATTGGGGCACGCCCAGTGGATCAGCACATCAAAGGCTTAAAAGCCATGGGTGCAAATATTCAGATTCAGCATGGTTACATTGAAGCCAAATTTGGAAAAAATCCCAACGCTTTGGTGGGCGCAAAAATTTTGACGGACATGATCACGGTCACTGGTACAGAAAATCTCATGATGGCTGCAGTCTTGGCAGAGGGCGAAACTGTCCTTGAAAACGCTGCAAGAGAGCCAGAGGTAACCGATTTAGCCGAGTTGCTCATCAAAATGGGCGCAAAGATCAGTGGAGTTGGCACGGACCGATTGGTCATTCAGGGGGTGAAATCACTGCATGGGGCTGAGCACAGCATCATTGCTGACCGGATTGAAACAGGCACCTTCATGTGTGCGGCAGGTGCAATGGGTGAAATTGGCGCAGATTTAATGATTAAAAATGCGCGTCCTGATACTTTGGATGCCGTCATCGATAAATTGCGTGAAGCAGGTCTACAGATTGAATTAGGCAGCGATTGGATTCATGTCAAGATGAACCAAAGACCTAAAGCAGTCAGCTTTAGAACTTCTGAGTACCCAGCTTTCCCAACTGATATGCAAGCGCAGTTCATGGCCATGAATGCAGTGGCCAGCGGAACCTCGCGCGTGACAGAAACTATTTTTGAAAATCGTTTTATGCATGTGCAAGAACTCAATCGCTTGGGGGCTCAGATTGTGATTGAGGGAAACACGGCCATTACTGAAGGTGTCGATGGTTTATCGGGCGCCATCGTCATGGCCACCGATTTAAGGGCATCAGCCAGCTTAGTGATTGCAGGCTTAGCGGCGCAGGGTGAAACCATTGTGGACAGAATCTACCATTTGGATCGTGGATACGACCGTATGGAGCGTAAATTAGCCCAAGTAGGCGCAAACATCGTTCGCGTGAAATAATAGAGCCATGTCAAACATGATCACCTTAGCCTTATCCAAAGGCCGTATTTTTGATGAAACCTTGCCCATGTTGGCTAAGGCGGGCATCACTGTGTCTGAAGATCCTGAATCATCTCGTAAATTAATTTTGCCGACTTCAAGCCCCAATCTGCGCGTCATCATTGTGCGCGCCTCGGATGTGCCCACTTACGTTCAATATGGTGCCGCTGATATTGGCGTTGCTGGTTATGATGTTTTGGCTGAGCATGGTATGGATGGTTTATATGCTCCGATTGACTTAGGTATTGCCAAATGTCGCATGTCTGTAGCGGTCAAAGAAGGTTTTGACTATGCCAGTGCAGTTCGTCAAGGAGCTCGTTTGCGAGTGGTCACTAAATATGTTCAGCAAGCGCGTGAGCACTTTGCTAACAAAGGTGTACACGTTGACCTCATTAAATTATATGGTTCTATGGAGTTAGGTCCCTTGGTGGGTTTGGCTGATGCCATTGTTGATTTGGTTTCAACGGGTAATACTTTGAAGGCCAATCAACTCAAAGAAGTGGAAGTCATTAGCCAGATCAGCTCTCGCTTAGTTGTGAACCAGGCAGCTTTTAAGCGTCGCCGTGCTGACTTGCAACCATTGTTGGATGCGTTTTCTAAAGTTTGATTGAAAAGCTCAAGTGACCATGTCAATTTCTGAAAACATTGTTCGTCAGCTCAATAGTCAACATGCAAATTTTGCCAAAGACTTAAAGCAGCTGTTGGCATTTGATGCTGCCGATGATGCAGCGATTGATGCGGCGGCTGCAAAGATTTTGGCCGATGTGAGAGCCAGAGGTGATGCTGCAGTTTTGGAATACACGCAAAAGTTTGACCGTTTGTCCAAAGAGCAAGCATCTTCAATCAAAGCTCTAGAAATTTCAAAAGCAGATTTACAAGCAGCTCTTCAATCTTTGCCCAAAGAACAAAAGTTGGCTTTAGAAGCGGCTGCAGCTCGAGTAAAAAGTTATCACGAGCGTCAGAAAAAAGAATCGGGTTGTCACAGCTGGGATTACTCTGACGAAGATGGCACACGTTTGGGTCAAAAGGTCACTCCATTGGATCGTGCTGGTTTATATGTGCCTGGTGGTAAAGCAGCTTACCCATCCTCTGTATTGATGAACGCCATTCCAGCAAAGGTTGCTGGTGTGAGTGAGGTCATCATGGTCGTGCCCACACCCGACGGCGTGCGCAATCCTTTGGTGCTGGCTGCGGCCGCAGTGGCAGGTGTTGATCGAGCTTTTACGATTGGCGGCGCGCAAGCCGTGGGTGCTTTGGCTTATGGCACAGAAACCATTCCAGCGGTCGATAAGATTGTGGGCCCTGGCAATGCTTATGTGGCTGCTGCTAAGCGTCGCGTCTTTGGCACAGTCGGCATTGACATGATTGCAGGCCCATCAGAAATTTTGGTCTTATGTGATGGCAATACCAACCCAGATTGGGTGGCGATGGATTTATTCTCACAAGCTGAGCATGATGAGTTGGCCCAATCTATTTTGTTGTGCCCAAGTCAATCATTCATTGATCAGGTGCAAGCCAGCATTCTGAAGTTCTTGCCTGAAATGCCACGTCAAGCGGTCATCAAAAAATCATTACAAGATCGTGGCGCCATGATTTTGGTAAAGAACATGGAAGAGGCTTGCGAGATTGCCAATTCAATTGCGGCCGAGCATTTAGAAATTTGTGCCAACAATCCTCGCCAATGGGCCGAGTTGATTCGTCATGCGGGCGCCATTTTCATGGGTCCATACACCAGCGAGTCATTGGGTGATTATTGCGCTGGTCCGAATCACGTTTTACCAACGATGAGAACGTCACGCTTCTCATCTCCTTTGGGTGTTTATGATTTCATAAAGCGCTCCAGCATGATTGAGGTGAGTGATGCAGGCGCACAAAAACTCGGACAAATTGCGAGCACCCTAGCCCACGGCGAGGGGCTTCAAGCTCACGCAAGAGCAGCCGAGTTAAGACTCAAGAAATAATTCAAAGCTAATAAAAAAACAAATCAAAAAAGTAAGGTAGTAAAGCAGTAAAGCAGGGTAATGGCATGCAAACTGTGTGCTATTACTTTTGTTGATTTGATTTTTTACTTATAAAAACTATAAAATTCTTTTTTAAGCGGAGACAATATGAGCATAAATATAAATGCTGCACATGACTTAGCTACCAAGAAGGAGTTATCTGAAGTCAAAGATCAGCTCAACCAGAGAATTGATCTGATGAAGGAAGAAAGTAAGTTAATTGACTCAAAAGATATTTGCTCAAGAGAATATATGAGTTGGATGGAAAGTCGAATAGTCGAAAAACTGATTCTTCGCCTAGGAGGTTTCATGGTTGCTTACGTGTCAATTGGATTATTGGCACTTGGACTTTTTACAAGGGGTATCAGCTAAATGGATACTCACACAATATTTCTTAATTTAAGAAAATCAGGCTTCTCAATAGATCATTCAGAAGCAATTCTTGGGGCGATTAAAGAATCTGGTCAACAGTGTGATTTTGCAACCAGAAGTGATTTAAAAGAGTTAAGACAAGAGCTTCGTTTTGAGATGACTCATCTTGAGCATCGCTTGATCAACAAGGTTGGTGCCATTGTGATTGGCACTGCCAGTGTGATGATGTTTTTAGATCGTTTTCTACCGTCTTTTCAATGATTCAAAAACCTTGTGTGATCACACAAGGTTTTAAAGAATCTCTTTGATCGCCTTAACTAATTCATCACACTGTTCGTCAGTACCAATGGTGATGCGAAGGTATTGATCAATCCTCGGTAATTTGAAATGACGCACGATGATGTGCTTTTCTCTGAGCTTGGCAGCAATAACTACTGCATCGTGTTTGGGATGTTTCGTGAAAATGAAATTAGCCGAAGATGGAATGGTTTCAAAGCCAAGGGTATTCAGTGATTGAATCAAATTCTCTCTGGTTTTGATCACAGCCTGACTGATCTTCTTCAAGTAATCTTGATCTTCAATCGCCGCAATCGCGCCAGCCATCGCCAACTTATCAATGGGGTAAGAGTTGAAACTATTTTTAACGCGCTCAAGAGCTTCAATTAAATCTGAGTGACCGACTGCATAGCCCACTCGCAATCCCGCGAGTGCATATGATTTAGACAGTGTGCGTGTGACCAATAGATTAGGGTATTGATCAACCAATGCAATCGCTGAATCAGTACCGTAGTCAACATAAGCTTCATCAATCACGACCACGCTGTCTTGGTTGGATTGAAGCAAGGTTTCAATGTCTTTTAAAGGCAATGCTCTGCCTGTTGGAGCATTTGGGTTTGGAAAAATGATGCCACCATTGCGACCATTATTTTTCTTCAGGTAGTCAGCCACTGAAATTGAAAAGTCATCACTCAATGGAATATTCTCAAAAGAGATGCCGTAGAGTTTGCAGTAGACCGGATAAAAGCTGTAAGTGATGTCCGGAAACAAAATGGGGTGTTCATGTTTGAGTAAGCCTAAAAATACATGGGCTAAGACTTCATCGGAACCATTGCCTACAAACACTTGATTAGCTGTCAGACCATGAAGTTTGGCAATGCTTTGTTTCAAGGCATCAGAATTCGGGTCTGGGTAAAGACGCAAAGCTTCAGTATTGGCGGCAGCAATGGCGGCCAATGCTTTTGGAGAGGGGCCATAGGGGCTCTCGTTGGTGTTGAGTTTGATGAGCTGGCTTAATTTGGGTTGTTCGCCCGGAACATAGGGCGTTAACTCTTTGACGGTCTTGCTCCAAAAACGGCTCATCTTCTTGTCTTGCCTTATTTATTCAGTAATTTTTACGATTATTTCAATGAAATTAAGCTAATTTCTTTCAAAATCAGCACCTTCAGAAGATTACCACGGGGTGGAAATCCAAGGGGACGGTGATATTATGACGGTATGCGCAATGTAGACGTCACTCGTAATACTTCAGAAACCCAAATTCAGATTGTCCTCAATCTGGATGGAACGGGCAAAGCTCAACTTAATTCTGGGGTTCCATTCCTAGATCATATGTTGGACCAAATCGCTCGTCACGGCATGATTGACTTGGCGGTTAGCGCCAAAGGTGACACCCACATTGATGATCATCACACCGTTGAGGATGTGGGCATTACTCTAGGTCAAGCCATTGCTAAAGCTGTGGGTGATAAAAAAGGCATTACGCGTTATGGCCATTCTTATGTGCCCTTGGATGAAACCTTGTCGCGCGTGGTGATTGATTTCTCAGGACGTCCGGGCTTGGAGTTCCATGTACCGTTCACGCGTGCTCGCGTGGGTGACTTTGATGTCGATTTGACCATTGAATTCTTCCGAGGGTTTGTGAACCACGCCGGAGTGACTTTGCACATTGACAACATTCGTGGCATCAACGCGCACCATCAAATTGAAACAGTATTCAAGGCCTTCGGCCGTGCCTTGCGCATGGCCTTGGAATTGGATCCTCGTGCCAGCGGTGTGGTTCCTTCTACAAAAGGTAGTTTGTAAGCACTTCATACTCACTTGCCCGTCATTAGGTTCAAACCTTGTCTAAAAATTCACCGAGCATTGCCATTGTTGATTACGGAATGGGTAATTTGCGTTCTGTTGCACAGGCATTGATGCATGCAGCGCCTGAAGCCAAGGTCATGATTTCTTCTCAAGTAGCAGAAATTAAAGCCGCCGATAAGGTCGTGCTTCCCGGGCAAGGCGCCATGCCTGATTGCATGTCACATTTACAAGAATCAGGGTTGTTGGATGCCGTTTTAGAAGCCAGCCGCACCAAGCCCATGTTGGGTGTTTGCGTGGGTGAGCAAATGTTGTTTGAAAGCAGCACAGAAATCCGTTTTGATGCACCAAAGGGGACAGAAGTCACGCCAGGTTTAGGCTTGTTGCCAGGTAAAGTTATTCGCTTTGATTTGGCAGGAAAAAACCAAGCCGATGGCTCACACTTCAAAGTACCTCATATGGGCTGGAATCAAGTGCAACAAATTCAAAAGCATGCCTTGTGGGAAGGCATTCCAGATAACAGCGCATTTTATTTTGTGCATAGCTACTATGCTGTTCCTGCAAATTCAGCTCATACTGTAGGTGCAACTGATTACGGAAGTTTATTTACATGTGCAGTGGCAAAAGATAATATCTTTGCAACACAGTTCCACCCAGAAAAAAGCGCACATCTCGGTTTGCGTTTGTATCAGAATTTCACACGTTGGCAACCTTAAGTGAGCCCAAGAAAACAAGATAGCAAACTAAATAAAAAAGATGCAACACACCAAAAGCAATTTAACTAACTAACACTTTTAATATTTACTATGTTGTTAATACCTGCAATTGATCTCAAACAAGGCCACTGTGTTCGTTTAGAACAAGGTGACATGGATAAAGTGACGACCTTCTCAGGGAATAGAGGTGCTATGGGCAAGCACTGGGTAGATAAAGGTGCGCGTCGTTTACATTTGGTGGACTTGGACGGTGCTTTTGCTGGCAAGCCTAAAAATGAATCTGCCATCAAATCTATCCTAAAAGCGGTTGGCGATGACATCCCTGTTCAGTTGGGGGGTGGTATTCGTGATTTAGAAACGATTGAGCGTTTGTTGGACGATGGCATTAGTTATGTCATCATTGGTACAGCCGCAGTCAAAAGCCCAGGCTTTTTACAGGATGCTTGCGTGGCATTTCCGGGGCACATTATTGTGGGCTTAGATGCCAAAGATGGCAAAGTGGCTACGGATGGATGGAGTAAGTTAACAGGCCATGAGGTAATTGATTTGGCCAAAAAGTACGAAGACTATGGTGTTGAAGCCATCATTTATACAGACATTGGCCGTGACGGCATGTTGCAAGGTATCAATATGGATGCCACTGTGAAATTGGCGCAAGCGGTGAACATTCCAATCATTGCCAGTGGTGGTTTAACCAATATGAAAGACATTGATGCCTTGTGTGCGGCTGAGTCTGAAGGTGTGATGGGGGTCATTGCTGGTCGAGCCATTTACACCGGTGATTTGGATTTGGCCAAAGCCCAAAAGTATGCCGATGAAAAAATAGAAAAAAATAAGTAAAAAGAAACTAATCAAACCACATGCTCTCAAAAAGAATCATTCCTTGTTTAGATGTCACTGCAGGACGTGTGGTGAAGGGTGTGAACTTTGTCGAGTTGCGTGATGCAGGTGATCCAGTGGAGATTGCCAAACGTTACGATGATCAGGGCGCTGATGAAATTACTTTTCTAGACATCACGGCCACATCGGATGAGCGAGATTTGATTTTGCACATCATTGAAGATGTGGCTTCTCAAGTATTTATTCCTTTGACTGTGGGTGGTGGTGTTCGAGCTGTGGCTGATGTGCGACGTTTGCTCAATGCCGGTGCTGACAAGGTGGGCATGAACTCTGCTGCAGTTGCCAACCCTGATTTGGTATCAGACTCAGCGGCGAAATATGGTTCGCAATGCATTGTGGTGGCGATTGACGCCAAACAAACATCTCCGGGTGTTTGGGAAGTCTTTACACATGGCGGGCGAAAAAACGCGGGCATTAATGCGATTGCGTGGGCTCAAGAAGTCGCTCAGCGCGGCGCGGGTGAGATTTTATTGACCAGTATGGATCGTGATGGCACAAAAAATGGTTTTGATTTGGCATTAACACGTGCCGTCAGCGATGCCGTGCCTGTTCCAGTGATTGCTTCTGGAGGAGTTGGCAACTTGCAGCATTTGGCCGATGGCATTAAAGAAGGTCATGCTGATGCAGTATTGGCTGCCAGTATTTTTCACTTTGGCGAATACACTGTGGGTCAAGCCAAGCAGTTAATGGCCGAGCAAGGCATTCCAGTGCGTATTTAAGAATTTAAAAGTACATTAAATAAAACTAAAGCAATATCAAATCAATACCAAAACAACATAAGACACTCATGAGCAACAAAACAACCCCGAACGCTAATTGGCTAGATCAAGTGACTTGGAATGAACAAGGCTTGGTGGCTGTGATTGCCCAAGAATTTGATACGGGTGATGTACTCATGATGGCTTGGATGAATCGTGAGTCTTTACAGCTCACTTTAGAAAAAGGTGAAGCTGTTTATTGGTCACGGTCTAGAGAAAAACT
>JACCDL010607445.1_pt1 | contig 10784 bp, 5 predicted proteins | sample 7441931 | NCBI WGS metagenome assembly JACCDL01 (sample SAMN15323437, study PRJNA562643) | freshwater metagenome | isolation source: river surface water | place: USA:Blue River Watershed | collected 2017-08-16 | reverse complement strand
GGATTCCAAATGGCATCGTGAAAGGCCTCCGCTATCCGCCAGTGCCCCAAGGAATGGAACAAGACGGTATTGGGATCTGCAGATTCATTGCTATGAAACTCATGAAACAAGCCATGTAAGGGGTGCTTGGGATCCATCACCTCGTCCAAAGCCTGGGATAAGGTGGCAATCTGCCTTTCATCGAGGAGTTGAATCCCTGCCAAATACCCATTCTCATGAAAAAATTCGATCTGCTCAGTAGACAATCGGTAACGATCACAGTCCTCAGCCGAATTTGGCTGGGGAAAAAGGTCAGTTAGTGGGAAATGAAAATCGGCAAGGTCTCTCATGGGTTCAAGGTCAATACCCAAGAAATTTACATTTTTTAGAGCTGAATTCTAGCCAAAGGTCAAAAAATAGCAAAAACCCTAGTCCTCCAAGCGATCCAAGCGTTGCAAAAGCGGAGGATGGGAATAGTTGACAAATACGTACCAAGGATGCGGATGAATGGTGCTAAGCGTCTTCACAGAAAGCGTCTTCAAGGCCTCTGCTAGCGGCTTTCCTCCAAAAGTTTCCTTCGCGTAGTGATCAGCCTCAAATTCATGACGGCGACTGAGCCAATTCATTCCGATTCCCAAAATCATGGAAAGGGGTGTAAAAAGCATGGTAAACCCTAAGATATTCAAGTGCACAGACCAATTGGATCCTCCTAAGGCCAAGCTCATCGATTCTGAAAAAACCACCTGACCCAATAAAAACAAGAGCAAGCCTACTTGAAGCACTGAAATCAGCATCCCCCACTTCAGGTGATTTTTCTTGTAATGCCCAATTTCATGAGCCAATACCGCAACCAACTCCTCTGGGGGATGTTGCTCAAGAAGCGTATCGTAGAGCACTACTTTTTTTCGCTTTCCAAAGCCAGAAAAAAAAGCATTTGCCTTCGCGGATCTTTTGCTCCCATCCATTACAAAAATGTGCTTTACTGGGAAATTGACCTTTGCAGCATACTGCAGCAACTTGTCCCGCACCTCTCCTTCGGCCAAAGGGGTAAGCGTATTAAATAAAGGAAGAATCCAAGCGGTGTAGCCCACATTCACGAGCAGCATAAATCCCACCGCAACCAACCAAAACTGCCACCAAAAATGCGGTCCCATGGAGTGAATCAACCAGAGAAAAACGAGCAGTAAACCTCCGCCTACTAGCAAGGACAAAACGTACGCCTTCAACTTGTCCGAAAAAAAAGTACCTCTAGTCGTTTTGTTGAAACCAAACTTTTCCTCAATCACAAAGGTGCTGTAGTAGTCAAAAGGAAGACTCAGCACATCTGAAACCACGAAAATGACCCCAAAAAAGAAGAGTGAATTAACTAATGGAGAATAACCAAATGCTGCTATCCAAGTATCGATAGCCCCAAACCATCCTTGGCTAACGCAAAGAAGGGTCAATAGAAAGGTAAAACTGCTGGCGATTAGTTTGAAGTTGAAATTCTCGCGCTGGTAAGCTTTGGCCTCGACTAACTTCTCCTCACTCAGGTATTCAGCTAAAGTAGATGGCACCTTGGATATGGGCTGGGACACCTGAAGAAACTCCAAAATCTTGGATACTAAAAAACCAAAAATCAGTACCCCAACTAATAGGTAATTCAAACTTTCAGGTCCCATTTCCTCAGTTTAAAATTTAGGACAAGGAAGAATGGTGTCTCGACCAAGGGGCTTCCCCTGGTTACGACTAGGAATGGTCCAAGAGAGACTCAACTCATGGGCTCCCCCACTTTGAATTCCAAGTTGGGATACCGTATAATCAAAACTGTAGCCTACATTTAAGCCATTGAGTAAATTGACGCCCACCATCATCACGATCGCGTCTCGGTTGCTTTGCCCTTCTACAGGCCTAAAAGGTAGCCCTCGGTACCAAGCTCCAAATACGATCGGCTCCACATAAAAATATGCACCTACGTCTAATTGCTCAAAAGGTCCCTGCCGCTTGTAATTTACAGTAGGTGTCAAGTACCGCTGCTTGCTCAGGTGAGTAAAATCTCGTCGCATACTGCCTGATCCCAAAGAAATCCGGTAGCCTGCATGCAAGGAGAGTTTGCTTGGCAAAGGACTCAATCCATCTACAAAAGACTGGTTGGGCTCGTTCAAGTGGTGGGCAGAAAATCCAATCCAGGCATTTTCAGTAAAGAGTAAACCCCCAGCAGACAGCGAAAAAATGCTAACTGGATCGCCTAAACCTGGAATATCAGCCCCTGGCAACAAGGGCCCCGTAGGATTCGTCGGGTCAATTTGATTTGCAAAAACCAGGTTTTCATAAAACCCAATTTCTCTTCGGATGTAACTTGCCTGAAATCCAGGTCGGAAGTACAAGTTGTCCGCCAGCCGTAATTCGTAGGAATATAGGGCAGAGACCGAAGTGGAGCGCAACTTGGATGCTCCCTCAGTATCTTGCATGACATGTACCCCTATCCCTGAATTGTATTCTGGTAAGTAAGTATCGTAGTAGGCAGAGAAGGTGGTAAATTGTGCATCCAGTGAAGGCCACTGATTTCGGTAGTTGAATCCTACTCGACCCATCAACTCCGCTCCTGCCATCGCTGGATTGAGGTAGAGAGGTGCTGCATAGTACTGGCTATACTGGGGATCTTGGGCAAAGGCTGGAGAAATGGAAGCCAAGCCCAGAATCGTAAAAAAAACCCACGTCAGTAGAGACCGTAACACGAAATTGTTCGTTTATTTGAATATGCACTAGACCTCTAAACGAATCCAATAGTGGGTTGTTGTAGAAGTAACGCTAAAAATATGAAAAGCAAGTCGAATACCATACAATTCTCAAGACTATTTGCAGGACTACTCCTGCTCTTGGGAAGTGCTTGGTATGGAACGGCTATGGGACAAGGATACAATGAAAACGAATGGATCTTTGGAAATTGCCCAACTGGAGGACATACCTATCTTTCTTTTGGGAAAGGCCAAACCGCTGCCGTTCAGACGCTTCCTGCCTCTGTACTTAGCGGTGCATTCAATAATGCCATTGCCATAGATCCCATCACGGGCCAACCCTTGTTCTACACCAATGGGGAACTCGTCTACGATTACTCAGGAAGTCCTATTGAAGGTTCAGCCCCTGGATTGAATGGAAACTTTCAAGGCCGGCAAACGGTAGCCACCGGATTTTTGGATTACAATCCCGCGGGCAACAAACTTTTTTACATTTTTTACCTCTCTCTAGCAGGACAACTTCAGTATGCCTTGGTGGATATGAATGCGCTAGGCCAAGCCACAGGCAACCAGCCCCCTTTAGGAAAAATCACCAGTAAAAATCAAGTCATTGGTCCCGCTCAAGGATCGGTTTTGGTGGTTAAATCCCCAAGTTCCTCCTCCTACCTACTCAGCTTTGCAGGTGGAAATCTACAAGCCAGACGGCTGGAAACTACGGCGGGCTCCTTTACCCTAACGGGCACCCAAGGAATCTCGATTGAGCCCAAAGCCATGGTCTTTGATGAACCCTCTGGCCAGCTGCTGCTACTTCCAAAAAATCCAGGAGAGGATATTTTTCTGATTTCCTTTGACACGGCAACAGGAACCTTTGGCGGCCCACAAGCCTTAAGTAACTCGGGCAGTACTGCGACTATTTTCGGTGCTGCATTTTCCCCTGATGGAGCCTTTATCTATTTTTCTAGAGGCAATAAACTCCTCCGGATCCCAACAAACTCACCGAATGCAGTTCCTGAAGAAATCCCCTTAGACCCAAGTATTCAGCAAATATACGACCTGAAAGTAGGCCCAGACGGCTTCCTGTATTATTTGTATGAGGAACTAGCCGGCGGCCCCCAAATCATGGGTAGAATTACCAATCCCAATGCAAGCTCCTTGCCTACCCTTCAAGTAGAGGCAGATCCCTTTGCTGGTAGCGATTTTTGTGGCCGTATTTTTCCCATCTTCGCTCCCAACGTATCCATTGAACCGGTGGTTGATTTTACCTGGGATCCGGAAGCCCCTTGCGCGAATAACCCGGTCCAACTGACCAGTCAAATCACCCCGCAGAATTACCAGGCGCTCTCCTTCCTTTGGGAATTTTCCCCTCCATTGACCGATGAAGATGGCAATCCCTTGCCAGCAGACTTCAACCAGGAACATTTTTTGGTGCCTGCTGAAGCCGCACAAGGGAGTAGTTTGGAAGTAACGCTCACGGTGACCTTTCCGGATAGTACCACCAAGAAGGTGACCAAAAGCATTCCGCTCACGGAAAATGAACTTCAAGCCAACTTCAGCCCTTCAGATACCACCCTTTGTGAGTCCTGCATCGACCTAGATCCCCTTTTGCAAGCGCAGGCTGGAGGTGGTACTGGAGGAACGGGCGGAACAGGAGGCGGTTCCAACTACGAGTATTTTTGGTCCAACAAGCGCGAAGAAGGTTGGATAGGCAAAGAAGGCAATGAAGTATGTAAACCAGGACTGTATTGGGTGCTGGTTCGAGAGCCGGGTTCTACCTGCTATGCCTATGCCGAGATCCGAGTCAAGATGTGGGATGTACCCGACCAAAGCAATAACATCTGGTTCTTTGGAAATGGGGCTGGCCTGGACTTCAACCCCGATCCAGACGACGACACTGCCCCTGTTCCACGACCCATAGCCGAAGCACATCCCCAAGCAATACCTGCGGGTACTTCTACCATCTCCGATCAGACGGGGCAGGTTTTGTTTTACACCGATGGCCAATCCGTCTGGGACCTCAACGGAAACTTGATGGAGAATGGCAGCGACATTGGAGGCAGCAACACGGCAAGCCAAGGGGTATTGGCCGTAGGCGTTCCTACTCAATCCACCCTTTTCTACCTGTTTACGACCCAAGCCTCCACAAGTGGCAGCAATGTCGTTAGTTTCTCCCTAGTAGACATTAAGGCTGAAAACCCTACAGGAGTGGGCAATGTGGTCACCAAAAACAACTTTCTATTCAGTCCCTCCACCGAACACAGTGCTGCTTTAAGTGCTGGAGATACCACCTGGGTGGTATTTCACGAATTGGGAAATAATACCTTCCGTGCCTATCCTGTTTCGAGCCAGGGCATCGGTCAACCCGTCCTAAGCTCGGTGGGTAGCACGCATGGATTTGCTTCAGGCGTAGGAGCCATGAAGTTTAGCCCTGATGGCAGCAAGTTGGCCATCACCATTTCCGAAGGAGGATGCAACCGAACCGAGATTTTTGAATTTGACCAGCAAACAGGCGAGCTCAGCGAATATGCCCTCCTCGACCTAGGATGCTCAGGGGATATTTACGGGCTGGAATTTTCCCAAGACTCGGACCGCATCCTAGTTTCCTACCGAAATGGGGGGCCAGGAATTGAAGAATACCTCATCAAGGAAGTGACTTCCAACTGTCCGAGTTGCTTTGCGACAGCAACTACCCCAGCCGCAAGAGCAACCTGCATAATTTCTACAAAAAAAGTACTCAGCGGTACTGCAGGAATGGATTTGGGAGCCCTGCAAATCGCCTCGGATGGACAAATCTATGTGGCTGTAGTAGGAGATGACCAAATTGGGCAAATTCAGGTTGGGACCGGTTGTACCGCAGCCAGCACCTTTAACCAGGATGCGGTAGAAGCCATGCCAGGAACGGCTACCTTGGGATTACCTTCCTTTGTCCAAAATTCAGGCAGCTCCATCCCCGAACCCGCCTTGGCTATCCCTCCCACACTTTGTTTGGACCCGGTATCGGGCGCTACCGCCACCTTGGGTGGGGGCGGCGAGCCCGACATTGATTCCTATTTCTGGACCATTACCCATGAGGATGGAACGGTCATTCGCTCCAATTTTGGAGGACCTGGGGATCAATTTCAGAACTTGGAACAAATCTTCACGAAAGCAGGCACCTACACCATTGAATTGCGGGTAGACCGCTGCGCGGAAATTGATTATTTCACCGCAGAAGGCACACTTGAAATCGTAGCGCCTCCTGCACTTACCCTAGCCACGGATGCTACCCTTTGTGAAGGTACCCCTATCACCCTCACCGCTATTGAAGGCTATAATCCAGCAACTGGTTTGTACGACTTCTTGTGGACCAATGCTGCCGGCACCATCCTAGGTAATTCTAGTTCGAATACCATTACCGTCACAGAAGAGAGCATCTACACGGTAGTAGTCCAATTCCGTGCTCCTGCAGACCCTTCCGAGGAAGAGGAGGTATTTGTGGCAAGTTGCAGCAGCACTGCCTCCATTTTTGTGGGGCCAGCCTTCGAATTTGACCTGACTCAGACGGACAACGAAGTTTGCTACGAAGAAACATCCGTCACCTTTGCTCCCAATACCCCAATCACCGGAGAATGGTTTTATGAGCGAGACAACAGTGGTACACAAGTTGCCTTAGGTTCCTTTTTTGAGTTAGAACTGGATATTTTGACACTTCCAGGTCCGGGCCAATACGAAATTACTTTCCTTGCTCAGGATCCCATCCTACCCGGCTGTAAGGTTTCCAAAACACTCAATTTAGTAGTGAACGAGCTTCCAGTACTCCTCGCACGAGCAACTGCCCCCGCCACCAATTGCAACACCGCAGATGGTGCAATAGAAGTTACCCTTCAAGCAGCTGTTAGTAGCCTACGGCTCGTGGAACTGGGACTCAGCTTTTCAGCCTCCCCGGCAGGAACAATCCTTCCCATCCCAGGCCTCAAACCAGGGATCTATACCTTAGAAGCTGAAAATGCAGCAGGATGTACCTATTCCGCTTCTGTGACCGTAGAAAACAGCAACCCTCCCGCTGGCTATGCCTTTACTGTACTTGCAAGTGATGAGATTTGTTCGGCTACAGGAGTAGCCCAAGGCAGCATCCAAATTACCTTTACCGGCGGTAGTCCACGCGTAGGTACTTACAAAATTGTCCGCCAAGGAGATGGGCTGGAATTGACGGGACCACTCCCCAATCAGGCCACTTTTCTAATCCCTGTTTCTCGGGGAGACTACCTAGTAGAGGTGGTGGATCCAGGTGGCTGCTCCATTCCGGACAAGACGCTTTACAGCATCAAACAAAAATCCGAGGTGCAATTTTCCGTCCCTGCAGTAGTGACGGGATGTATCTCCTATGCCTTTACCCCTACAGGTCCCAAGCCTTTAACCTACACGATTACTGGACCCGGAGGAACAACCATTTCCCCAGCAGCAGACGGATCTTACCTGCTTACCAACAGCGGGAATTATACGGTGCTTGGGGCAGACCCAACAGGCCTGGATTGTCCCAAGGTGATTCCCATGACTGTCAATCTTAGCCCTGCACTTGATTTTGAGGTTTCCCCTCCCATCGTGGACTGCTTGACTGGGATCCGGTTTGAGGCCATCCTCAAGAATGCGGCCCCAGCCGATGTGATTTTCTTGTGGCGGGATGATTTGGGAATCATTGTAGGTAGAAGGCAAGAATTTGTCCCCAGCAAGTCTGGAAACTATACCTTGGAAGTGCAGCCTGCAACGGGAGGTCTCTGCCCTACCAAAAAAATCCCGTTTACCGCCACAATTCTTCCCGGTAGGCTCACGGTAAGTTTGGAAGCCAGTCCTTTCTGTGTAGATAAATCAACTACAGCTATCGAAGTAAAAGCTACCTTGGCTACGGTCAATAGTTTTGAATGGTTTTTGGTAACTGGAGGAACCCGGACCAGACTCCCGGAGTATACCACAAATCAAATTGAAGTGGACCAAGAGGGAACCTATGAGGTGATTCTACGCAGCAGCTTTGGTTGTGAACTGGGCAGGGCAAATGTGGTGGTGGTAAAATCGAAATTAATACCACCCATTCTTCCTACGGAGCCACTGGTGATTTGTGCGGTAGAAGGGAAAAAGGCAACACTCGATCCAGGCCCATATGCAAGTTACTCCTGGACCTTGGATGGAGAGAAAGTTTCTCAAGACCCTACCTTCAGTCCTGAAAAGGGTGGTACCTACACCCTACGTGTCGGCGATGCATTGGGCTGTGAATGGGAAGGAACCTTTACCGTGGAAGAAGATTGTAGCCTCAAGGTGGTCTTCCCTAATGGGATGGTACTCAATGACCCAAACCGAAACTTTATTTTGTATGTCAACGAATACATCGACGAGGTGGATGTATTTATTTACAATCGTTGGGGGGAATTGATTTTCTACTGCGAACAGGATACCATGGAACCCAACAAGCCTTTCTGCCCTTGGGATGGATCCGTGAATGGAAAATTTGTTCCAACGGGAACATACGTGGCCCTTGTGCGGTTTACCTCCAGAGCCCAAGGTCTCACCCAAACTGAAACTAAAGCGATTACGATTATCCAGTAAGTCCATGCTACTTGTTATTTCTCCAGCCAAAACCCTCGACTACAGCAATCCCGAATACAGCAGCCACACCCAACCTGACTTCCCAGGAGAAGTAAAAGATTTGGTGGGCGTTTTACGCAAAAAATCGGCCTCAGAAATATCCAAATTGATGCATTTGAGCGATTCCCTCGCAAGCCTAAATGCCGAGCGCTACAAGACCTTTAGGGAAACTTTCAGTCCGGAAAATTCCAAGCAGGCGCTGTTAGCCTTCAAGGGAGAAGTGTATGCCAAGATGGAGGCAGATCAATTCAGTGCAGCAGACCTGGAGTTTGCTCAGCAGCACTTACGCATCCTTTCCGGATTGTATGGATTGTTGAAGCCACTGGATTTGATTCAGCCTTACCGATTGGAAATGGGCACCTCGCTCAAAACCAAGAAAGGGAACAACCTCTACCAATACTGGGGCACCAAGATCAGCAAGGCTTTGAATGAAGTGGGGCAAGGCAAAACTTTAATCAACCTAGCTTCCCAAGAATACTTCAAGGCGGTAGATCAAAAGACCTTGAAACTTCCCGTGATCAGCATTCATTTTAAGGAACACAAGGAAGGAAAATACCAGGTAGTCGGATTTTTTGCCAAGCAGGCAAGAGGTTTGATGGCTCGCTATGCCATCTTGAATCGGATTACAGATCCCGAGCAACTCAAAGTTTTCCGAGAGGAAGGTTACGAATTTTCTGCCCCCTTGAGTAGCGATCAAGATTGGGTTTTTGTACGCTAACGAGCCACTAAACCTGGAAGAGAACTGCCCTTAATAAAAAAATTAGGGGCGGTCATGCCTATTTTTTTGAATTCAGGGAGGCGAATTCTATTTTTTTACCTACTTTGAAACTGTCAAAAGTCACTTAAAGCAACCCAAAAACCTAAAGCACTACCTTATGACACAAACCATCAACAAAAATGCCCTATTCAACGCAAGTTGTCTGGCGCTGATCACCACTGCCTTTTCCTTCTCTATTCGCGCAGGAATTCTTCCTCAACTTGGCGAATCTTTTGGCTTAAACGCTGAACAACTGGGCTTTATTAATTCCATGTGGTTTTTAGGATTCCCAATTTCCATGATCCTTGGAGGCCTATTTTACCATATCGTAGGTCCAGCCAATATCATGCGTATCGCATTTTTGACCCACACTGTGGGGATTTTGATGACCATCTTTGCGGATGGATACACCACGCTTTTGATTTCCACCCTCTTTATTGGATTTGGCAACGGCTGTACCGAGGCTGCTTGTAATCCCATGATTGCAGACATGTATTCAGGCACTACCTTGAACAAGATGCTGAACCGCTTCCACATGTGGTTCCCAGGAGGAATTGTATTGGGAAGTTTGGTATCCAAATTCATGACCGATGGAGGCCTTGCCTGGCAAACTCAGGTATGGGTGATGATAATCCCAACAATAGCCTATGCGATTTTATTCTTTGGAAAAGTCTTCCCTAAGCCATCTACGGGTGAAGGAAACTCGGCGATTTCAAGTTTTGAAGGTATTTTCAATAAGGACTTTCATAAATTAATGACTTCAATTGGCGTTCAATTCACATTGCCAATAATTATGATACTAGGCCTATTTATTTGGAATAGCCTTTCAGGATGGTATTTAATTGTTGCAATAATTCTTTACGGATTCGCAATTTTCAACTCAGTGTTTTTCTTTCTCTTTATCTGTATGGCGTTCACCGCAATTTCAGAGTTTGGACCACAGCAGTGGGCCAATATTGTATTGAGTTCAAGTGGAGCCTCGGGCATGTTGATTTTGGCCTTGACTACAGGGGTAATGGCCGTAGGCAGATTCTTTGCTGGCCCAGTGGTCAAAGCCTTGGGGCAAACCGGCGTATTGCTAGGCGGTGCTATTTTCACGGGCATTGGCATCTTCTTATTCAGCACCGTTAGCGGCAACATGTCTTATGTGGCTGCCTTGATTTTTGCGCTTGGTGTATGCTACTTCTGGCCAGTGATGGTGGGTGCTGTAGCCCAGCGTGTACCCCTTTCTGGGGCCCTAGGCATGTCCATCATCGGTGGAGTAGGCATGTTTTCCACAGCCATCTTCCAGCCCATTATTGGAGGCTGGATTGATTCTTCAAGAGCAAGCCAAAGTGCCGCAGGCTTGGTTGGGGATTCTTTGGAGTTGGCTGCAGGCCAGGCCACCCTCGAGAAAATGTTACTTTTCCCGGGGATTTTGATCGTCCTTTTTGTGATCTTCTTCTTCTGGCAGCGCGGCGTCAAGCCTGCGGAAACAGCAGGTCACTAAAACTAAAGAAAGCAGCCTTCGGGCTGCTTTTTTTTATTCTTGGCTTTTGAGAGAAAATGAATAGTTAAAAATTTAGGAGATCGCTTTACTGATCCATAGGTAAAAAAAAGCCCTAACTTCTTAGAAGCTAGGGCTAGTGACCTCGTCAAGATTCAAACTTGAAACCTCCTGAGCCGTAATCAGGTGCTCTATTCAGTTGAGCTACGAAGCCAGATTGGATTGCAAAAGT